>ERZ500994.14-NODE-14-length-65069-cov-6.505783_pt1 | contig 65069 bp, 62 predicted proteins | sample MGYA00248878_ERZ500994 | MGnify/ENA primary metagenome ERZ500994 (study PRJEB25958, sample SAMN03398533) | human skin metagenome | study: EMG produced TPA metagenomics assembly of the Human Skin Microbiome Metagenome (human skin metagenome) data set. | reverse complement strand
CCACGTCGTATCCCGTTTGCTCAAGGGCTGGTACGCCCCCGTTCAAGGCAAGCTCTACAGCCCGGCGCATGGCGACACGGCGTTCACGGTCCCGCTCTTCGACGAATTCATGAAGCGCACCATGCCGGATTGGCGGCCGAAACGTGTCTGTCAACCAGCGCGAACGGATCGCGCGCGCAACTTCGAGACCGAACCGCATCCGCCCGGTGAGGTCGCCGCCCCATCGATCGTTGCGCGTGTTGGAAATCGGAGAGAGGAAGCTGGCGACGAGATAGCCGTGGCCGCCATGGACTTCGATCATGTCGAATCCGGCTGCGTCCGCGCGCGCGGCGGCATTCGCATAAGCGTCGAGGATGCTTTCGATGCTCGCGTCGGAGAGAGCCTCCGGCGTGGGATGTCCGGGGCCTGCCGGATCGGTCGTCGGTCCTACCAGGGACCACGGCGGCTCACCACGCGCGGCATCGGACTCTCCTAGTGGCCCGAAGCCTTCCCAGGGCCGTTGCGACCCGCCCTTTCGCCCAGAATGCGCAAGTTGGACAGCCGACGTGGCGCCCTGAGCGCGGATGAACTGCGTGACCCGCTTCAACCCGGGAATATGGTCATCGGACCAGATGCCGAGATCGCCATAGCCGACACGTCCGCGCGGTTCGATCGCCGTCGCTTCGGTGCAGACGATGCCGAACCCGCCGAGTGCGAACTTGCCGAGATGAACGAGCAGCCAGTCGTCGGCCGCTCCATCCTTCGTCCAATGCTGGTTCATGGGAGCCAGCATGATCCGATTGCGGATCGTGACCCCACGAAGCGTGAGCGGTGAAAAGAGCAGAACGGGCTGTGGATCACCTGCACTCATGCCGACTTCTCACCAAGTCGGGTCTCGCGCCATGCAAGTCCTGCCGCAAGGCCTTGTTCGCGCACGACGGCGAGAAACTCCCGTTTCAGCGCGGTCCCTTCGCCTTCGATCATGATGTCGGTATCCAGCGCGGCGCGCAAAGCCGCCTGCATCCCCATGATTTCGTAGGTGCGGTTGAGAGCCATTTTGGTGCGGCGCAGAACCATCTTGTCCATCCGCGCCAGCTTGCGCGCGAGCGACAGGGCTTCGTGCATCAGCTCCTCGACAGACACGACCTTGTTGACCAAACCCCATTCGAGCGCCTGGGCGGCGGTGATCGTATCGTCGCCCGTATAGATGACGCCCTTTGCGATCTTCGGCGAAACGTACCAGGGCAGGATCATCGCCACGATCCCCGCTCCGAACTTCAATTCCGGTTCGCCGAACGTGGCGTGAGCGGCTGCGACCGCGAGATCGCAACCCATCATCAATTCGAAGCCCCCCGCGAGACTCGCGCCATTGACGGCCGCGATCGAGGGCTTCGAGAGATTCCAGAAGGACATGATGCCCTTGAAGTCCGCTTCCAGGACCGGCGTCCACTCGGCGACGCCTGACGGCATCTTGTCGGCCTGATCGCGGAGATCGAAACCCGAACTGAACGCCTTCCCGGCGCCCGTCACGATGACGCTGAGGATATCGTCATCGGCTTCGATCGCGGCGCAGACGACCTCCAGCTCCTTCAACATCACCGCGCTGATCGCATTCGCGCGGCGCGGACGATTGAAGGTGACGACCGCGATGCCCGACTCCGGCTTTTCGACGAGCAATGTTTCGTAAGAACCCGCCTCGGTGGAAACCTGCGTCATGATGCAAAGACCCCGTATTTTGAAAATGACATGAAACTAGCGGCGACCATGCGCGAGTCGGACAGATTCCGGCGACCGACGAAGATGCCACATGGCCAGAAAGCCGAACAGAGGACCGACGGCGAGAACGGCGAACGCATAGCGCCATGTGAGCAAGGCGATCACGACGGGCATCGCCTGGATCGTCGCGATCGTCAGAAGGAAGCCGAGCGATGTCTGAACCGTCAGCATCGTGCCGACGAGATCAGGCGGCGCCAGTTCCGTGATCGATGCCGAGAATTGCGCCGAGTCGGCGACGACCGAGAAGCCCCAGAGCAGGCTCACGCCGAATGTGATCGCGAGGCCGATCTCCGGCAGAAATCCGATCAGCAGAGCGCATGTTCCGCTCACGAACAGAGCCGCCATCGTCACGGTTGTTCGGCCCGCGCGATCCGCAAGAAGACCCGCCATGACACATCCCAATGCGCCGATCGCGATGACCGCAAAGGTCATGAGCGCGACGGCTTTGGGGTTCGCATTGCCGGACTGTGCGGCTGCATTGGCTAGAAAGACGCCGATCCAGGCCCACATGGCATAGAGCTCCCACATGTGCCCGAGATATCCGGCATTCGCGAGAACGATCGGCCGCGATCGCAGCGCCGCGAGCGCGTCGCCGGCCCTGAAACGCGATGCCGAACGATGATGCGGTCCAAGCCGGATCGTCAGGATCGCGACGGCGGCCATCAGAGAGGCGCAGGACGATGCCAGAAGAATAAGAGTCGGATCGAGATTGCCGAGAGCCCTGAACAGATACGGCAGAGAGGATCCGAGCGTCAGGGCGCCGACCAGCGTGCCGATCATCAAGCCGATGCCGCGTTCGGCCCAGCCCGCAGCCAGTTTCATGCCGACGGGATAGATGCCCGCAAGCGCGCATCCGGTGAAAAAGCGAAGGACAAGAGCCAGTATTCCATCGAGACCGGAAACCAGAAGCAACGCGTTCGCGGAAAGAGCAACGAGCGCGGAGATGGCGAAGAGGCGGCGCGGATCGAGGCGATCCGGCAACCCGAACACTGCACTCGCAAGAGTCCCGGCGACGAACCCGAGCTGAACGGCGGCCGTGAGTAACCCGACCTGTGTCGTCGTCAGTCGCGATGCTTCGAGCAGGCTGCCCGCTGCCGCCGTGGCCGAGAACCACAGCGACATGCAGGCGACCTGGCAGAGCACGATCGTGACGATCGAGCCGGCCCGACCAAGCATCGTCAACGATCCGTCGTCGCGCTCACAGCCCGGGACAACCGGTCTGCGCGAGATCGATCGTCACCTGGTCTGCCGGAAGATAGCCGGTGGTCTTCCACGCGATCGTGGCGCCATATTCCGGCTTCGTCAGCATCTGGGCCTCGGCGAAGTAAGAGCCTTGCAATCCCTGATGATCCTCCTTGCGGATCTTGATCGGCCCGACGATCGTATCGGCGGTGGTTGTCTCGAGCGCCTTGATGATCGCATCGGTCGTCAGGTCACTGGCCGCTTCCATGGCGGCGAGCGTGAACTGCATGCCCGCATAGGCCTGAATGGCCTGATACCCCGGCACCATCTTGTATGCCGCGTAATAGGCCTTCACGAATTCAGCGAGTTTCGGGTTGGTGTCTTCCTGAAGCCACGATGCGGTGAGACCGGCGGCGAGCATTCCGGCGCCGTTCTTGCCCAGAGCCTGAAGCATGCTGTCCGGAATGCCGACGGGCGTGAGCATCGGGACCTGAAGGCCGTAGCTGCGGGCTTGGTTCACGAATGCGGTCAGATCGTCGCCGACCGCCAGAGCGAGGTAAACGCCGTCAGCCTTGCTTCCCTGGATCTGCGAGATCGCGCTCGACCAGTCCGCCGTTCCAACCGGGCGGCCCGCCTCGCCGGCGATCTTGATGCCGGGTATTTTCGCGAACTCCGTCTTGTTGCTGATGCCATAGGCAAAATCGTGATAGACGACGAACCAGTTGCGCCCGAGCAGGTCGGGCCGTTTCTGCATCATCGCCGCGTTCGCCTTGGCCGACATCGCATCGTTGGGGACGGTGCGGAACAGATACCGGCTGCAACGGTCGCCGGTGATCTGGACGGCCTGGGCGTTCGTCGTGACGATCGGCACGTTCAGACGCGACGCCTGCGCGTTGATGGCGAGCGTGACCGAACTGCTCGTTCCGCCGATCAGAAGCGTGGCCTTGTCCTGCAGGACCATCTTCTGCGCCTTTTGCAGGCCCGTCGCCGGATTCGTCGCGTCGTCCTCGACGACGAGCTTGACGGGGCGGTTCTTGACCTTTGCGCCCTTCGCGGCGAGCTCCAGGCCGTTCTTCATGTCGATGCCGAGCGGCGCAAGGACGCCGGTCGTCGGAACAAAGACGCCGAGGACAACATCGTCCGCGACGGCCGGAGTGCCGGCCATCAAAAACAGACCTGTCAGGAGGGCGGACGCGCCTCCGATCCATCTTCGCGCGGAAAAATCAAACGTCTGGTTCTTCATGCTTTCTCTCCCTCGTCTAGTTGTGAATTCCGGCCTGGTTTCGTTTTCTGGCTGGTGAAGACGGAGCCTTCTTGCGGCTGGTCGTGGCGCGTCGCGGCGTTGAAGGCGGCTGCTTGACGGATGGTGATTTGGCAGGGCTTGCGGCAGCCAGTCGCTCGTCCTGCTCGAGTCGATCCAGCACCACCAGCGCAGCCGCCTTGATCGTCGCGATCAGCTGATAGGAGGCAAGCCTCGCGGCTTCCGGATCGCCGGCGCGGATCGCCTTGACGATGAGACCCCAGTTCTTCGCCCAGCTCTGACGCTGTTTCAGATCGTTGAAAGCGGTCCGTGTGAGCGGCAGCGTCCGTCGTCCGAGCGAGAGCAGGAAACCGTAAGCGACCTGGTTTCCGGTCGCTTCGCCGATGAACATGCTCAGTTGATAGACGATCGCCAGGAACTCTCCGACATCCCCTGCGTCGCTCGCCGCATTCAGGGCGGCTGTTCCCTCCGCGAAAGTCGCCAGGACTTTTTCGGAGCGGCGCTCCGCGAGTTCGGCCGCGCAAAGGCCCATCAGGGCCGCACGCGTCGAAAAAATGTCGCTCAGGGCTTTGCGGGTAAGACGCGTCACCGACGCGCCCCGCCACGACATCATCGTGACGAGGCCTTCGCGTTCCAGAAGACGCAGCGCCTCGCGAACCGGACCACGACTGACAGCGAACTTTTCCGCAAGCGCCGCCTCGTGCAGGCGCACGCCGGCGCCGTAGTCTCCGCGCACGATCTGTTCCGCCAGCTTTTCCGCGAGTTGTTCCGGAAGGGATTTGACCGTGTTCGCGCGGGGTCCGAACGATCCGAAAAAACCGCCATCTGCATCACGCCCGATGCCGAAACGGATATCCCGTTGGATCGGAATGTCCTCACGCGAACTCATGCGTCGGCTCGCGAGCGCTGCACCAGCATGGCCTGCGCGCGAACCGCGCGGCTCACGGAGGTGAAGACCGAGATGCCATGCGCGAGGAAGGCCGGGCGCATCTCGCGCACGAAATCGTCCTGGTATCGATCGCCTGAACTCCGGAGCGCAAGCGACATGGGCGGGCCGTCGGGGCGCGCCCGGGCGATTGAGGCGCAGATGTCCCGCAATGTCGCGATCCCGGTGACGTCGTCCGCAATGAAGTCCAGAACCCATCCCATTTCGACGAATACGACAAGGCGGTCGATGCCGGGATCGTCCTTCAGGACGTTTATGATTTCCTCGTAGATATATCGCTCGCCGTCGCGCAGCCCCCACACCGGGATGTCGACGGGGTTCGAGACGCTGGTTCCGGGAACGCTGAATCGCTGGAGTTTGGCCTGCGTCTGCGGCGCGAGGCCGGCGACAGTAAGTCCGGCGCGCGCGGCGGCGTCGGACGACGTCACGCTCACGCCGCCCCCCGATCCAAAAATGCCGAGACGCGAGCCCGGCGAACGTCCGTGTGCGGTCAATACCAGAAGAGCATCCATCAGGTCTTCGACGTTCGGGACGACGATCAGCCCCGACTGTGCCACCGCCCCCTCCCACAGCAGCCGGTCGGTTGCGAGCGCAGCCGTGTGGCTTGAGGCGGCGATCTGGCCTTGATCGGTCATGGCGCCGCGCAGCACGACAACCGGCTTCGACATGGCCTTGACCGTTCTGAAGAACAGGCCGGGATCGCGAAGCGATTCCATGTAGAAGGCGACGATCTCGGTGTCGGGATCGGCATCGGCCCAGAGCAGCATGTCGACCGGATCCAGATCTGCGCAATTGCCGCAGGAGAGGACACGCGCCACGGGCAATCCCCAGACCTGCGCCCTCCGAACGATGTCTCCCGCGAAGGTGCCGCTCTGCGCGAACACCGTGATCCCGCCGGGTTCGGTCGGATTGTATCGCGCCGCGCCGATGGCGAGCCGGCTCGTCGACGAAAACGTGCCGATGCAGTTCGGGCCGACCATCCGCATCGGCCCGTCGGAGACCTGCGCCAGCATCGCGGCTTCCAGGTCATGCGCGTCGTCGGTGTATTCGGAAAAGCCGGCGGACAGCACCTGCGCGACGGTCACGCCTTTCGCGCGGCATTCCGCCAGCACGTCCGGCACCTGCTGGCCGCCGACCGCGATATAGGCGCGGTCGATCGTGCTCGGGATGGCCGACACGGACGGATAGGCCTTCCGCCCGCAAATCTCCTTCGCGGTCGGATGAATGGGATGGATCTCGCCCTTGAAGCCGAAGGCCAGCATGTTGCTGATCAGGTGATATCCAAGCTTGTCCTTCGACGTGGACGCCCCGACGAACGCGATGGCTTTCGGATCGAAGAGAGACCTGAGCCCTTGAAGACGCGCGCGCCGGGCGGACAGAGCGGCCTCGGTTTCCGCAACTGTCCGCAAACCGGCAGGCTTGGCGTCCTCTGCCATTCCGACGACCGCATCGACTGCAATCGCGCGATCGTCCTTCACAATGACAGGATTGATGTCGAGTTCGACGATCGGTTCATTGATCAGCAGACCCGCCGGGCCGGCGACGGCCATCAGACAGTGAAGCAATGCGACCCGCCCGCCGTCTTCGGACCAGTCCGGAAACGCGGACGCGATGAGCGCACTGGCCTCGCTCTTTTCGAGCGGCGCCAGCGCGGCGAGCGGCTTTCGACCCTGCTCGACGCCTGATCCTCCAGGGCCGAGCAACACGACGATACCGAACGCGGGATCGAGCCGGCCGCCAATGAAGATTTCGCGTCCTTGCGGGACCATCTCTTCGACAAGGACGCCATCCAGGGCGGCCGCCGGATGCGATTGCCGGCACGCGGACAGAATGTCTTCGTAAGCCGCGCCGGCTCCAGCCGCTTCGATGCCGAGCCTGACGCCGCCGGCCGCCACCTTGTGGACGATTTCGGCGGAGACGATTTTCAACGCGCAGGGGCGGCCGATGCCGCGGACGATCGCCTCCGCCTGCTCTTTGGACGTCGCAAGCTGAGGAGCAGTCGTCGCAATGCCATAGCGCCCAAGCAATTGCTTCGACTCGATCTCGGTCTTCATCGTCACTCGGATGTCCTCTTGGCTACGTCCGTGAATCGAGGGGACCGCTTCTCAAGAAATGCGCGGACGCCCTCGTCTGCATCGGGAGCGCTTTGCAGGCGTCGTCCCTCCGCCCATTCGAATCGCGCCGCCGCATCGGCGCCGTCATGGGTGAGGATCGCGAGGCCGCGCTTGATGCCTGCAACCACCGTCATGGAATTCTCCGCAATCTCGCGCGCGAGCGACACTGCGTGCTCCAGCACGGCATTCGATGCGGACACATGATTGACGAAGCCAAGGCCGGCGGCTTCCTGAGCGGACATCCGGCGACCGGTCGCCAGCAGTTCGAACGCGATTCCGCAGGGCAGAAGGTTCGGAAAGTGGCTGATCTGGCCGCCGATCGGCAAAAGCCCGATGCGTGCGCCGGGCGCGGCAAAGTCGGCCTTGGGATCGCAAACACGCATGTCGCAGGACAAGGCGAGAATGAATCCGCCTGCATGCGCCGCTCCGTTGACAGCCGCGATGGTCGGTTTCGTCATCTTCAGAGGCTTGCTGAACGGAGCATTGAGAGCGGGATCGGCCGCATGATCCCGATGCGCCATAAGTTCATTGAGATCATGACCGCTCGAGAACGCACGGTCCCCCGCGCCGGTAATCACGACACACCGAACGGCGGGATCGTGATCCGCTTCGTCAAGGCACGCGCCAAGGCGGGTTGTCATGTGATGGGTAAATGCGTTGCGCTTCGGCTCGTTTGCGATCGTCAGAACGCGGATCGCGCCGCGGGTCAGAACTTCGATCGTCGCCACGGCTTCTACTCCACCGTCAGCATTGCTTCGAGCTGCCCGGGAGCAGCCACGGCGGTGGCGCGATCGATCGACCGGATGATCTGACCGTTCTCGATGATATAGAAATGATCGCCCACGGCGAGCGCGAGAGCGAGACTCTGCTCGACGAGCAATACGCCGATCCCGCGATCCCGCGCCGCGTCGATCCCCTCCTTTATGGCGCCGACATAGCTTGGCGACAGACCTTCCGTCGGCTCATCGAGCATCACGTAGGACGGGTTCGCAACAAGAGCCCGGCCCACGACCAGCATCTGCTGCTCGCCACCGCTCAACGTTCCGGCCTTCTGTTCCAGTCGTTCGCCCAGTCGCGGGAACAGCGTCAAAATGTCGTCAAGTCTGAAGCCGCCGCCCGGCGCCGCTCGTACCGCGACCTGAAGATTTTCGCGCACCGTGAGCGTCGGGAAGACTTTTCGATCTTCCGGAACGAGCGTGATGCCGCGATGCGCCCGATTGCAGGTCCGGCCCTCGAGCCGCGTCCCGTTCAGTGTGATGGAGCCCTCGATGCGATCGACCAATCCCATGGTCGCTCTCAAGGTCGTCGTCTTGCCCATGCCGTTCAGACCGAGCAGACACACGACCTTCGCCGCTTCCACGCGCATCGACACGCCATGAAGGATCTGGCTCGCGCCATAGAATGCTGACAGATTGTCGTAGACGAGCGCTTCGCTCATGACGCGAAGTTCCCGTGCAGATAGGCGCTCCGAACCGCTTCGTTTTCACGAATTTCATTCGGCGGCGCATCGGCAATCACCTTGCCGTGCTGCATGACGGTGATGCGGTCCGACAATCTCATCACCATGCCGACATCATGCTCGACAAGAACGATCGTCAGGCCAAGCCTATCGCGAAGCCTGGTGATGACGGCGGCGATGGTTTCGCGATCGCCTCGGGACATGCCCGCCAGCGGTTCGTCCATCAGGATCAACGAAGGCTTGAGCGCGAGGCCGATCGCGATGTCCAGCGCGCGCTGAAAACCATGCGCGAGCGACGCCGCCTTCCCCGCTTCCCGGCCAGACAGGCCGACCTGCTCCAGGATCTCGCGCGCCTCGGCATCGACCGAGCCTTCGCTGGCGGCGGATTGCCAGATCGATCCATTCATTCCCTGCCGGGACCGGATTGCGAGAGCGACGTTTTCCAGCACCGTCAAATCCTTGAAGATGCTTGTTCGCTGAAATGTCCGCGCGAGGCCGATAACCGCGAGCCGTTCGGGATGCCAATGCGTCACATCCTGCCCCCGAAACAGAACTTTTCCGGACGCCGGAGCGATCGCCCCGGTAACGAGGTTAAAGAGCGTCGTCTTTCCGGCGCCGTTCGGACCAATGATCGAATGGATTGCCGCCTCACGGATGCCGAGCGAAACGTCGCTCACGGCTTTGAGCCCTCCGAAGTTCTTCGACAGGCTTTCGGTCGCGAGGATCATCGCGAGGCCTCCGATCTTGCGGAGCGGCGCGCCCATAGAGATACGCCCAAACCGAACAATCCGCCGGGAGCGACGATCACCACTAGGACGAACAGACCGCCGAAATAGATCAGCCATGAATCCGTGATGCTGCTGACGTAGTGCTCGACGAACGTGAAGACGGCCGCGCCGAAGATCGGCCCGACGATCGTGCCGACGCCGCCAAGGACGACGTACATCAGGATTTGACCCGACTTGAACCAGCTGAGCATGTCGGGCGACGCCGCGCCGTTGAAAAGCACGAACAAGCCGCCCGAAACCGAGGCCAGGGCGGCGGACAGCGCATAAGCGATGACCTTCAGACGAACGACATCGATGCCGACAAATCTGGCGCGTTCGTTGTTGTCGCGGATCGCGAGCCAGGCCCGTCCCAGGGGCGCCCTCCGCAGATGAAGCACGCCGAGCAACGAAAGAATGAGAACTGTGTAGAGGAACCAGTACCAGGCCTCGGGCTGAACAAGCCGGAAGCCCAGCGCCGTCGGAGGTGGAACACCCTGAAGGCCGTCCTCACCGCCCGTGATCTTGGAGAACAGGAATACGAGCGAATAGAGGATCTGACTGAAGGCGAGAGTCAGAATGGCGAACGTCTTCCCGATCTGCCGAACGAGCACCAGACCGACAACGACTGCAACCGCCATGGCGGAAACGGCCGCGAACGGCAGCAGCAGCAGGATTTCCGGCGTGTAGCGGGACGCGAGTCCGACAACATACGCGCCAAATCCGTACCACGCCGCATGGCCGAAAGAGAGCAGTCCGGTATTGCCGGTCAGAAGGTCGAGGCTGAGGGCCAGCGTTCCCGCAATCAGCGCCTGCGATGCAAGCATAAGCGCGAAGGGCATGTCCCTGAGCCACAACGGCACCGAGGCGCCCGCGGCAATGCACAGGACAAGAGCGGCAAAGGCCAGGCTGCGCGGTACGAACGTGGCGGGCGGCGACGAAACGACGACATTATCGGTCATTCGGTTCGTCCCTCGCCGAAGAGGCCGCGTGGCCAATAGATCAACATCGCCATGACGAGCGCGAAAAGAACGATCAGCGCCACCTGTCCGCCGAGCAGGCCTTCTCCGAACACGATGATGAGCCCGACCATGAACGCGGCGGCGACCGCGCCGCGCAGGCTGCCCAGTCCGCCGAGGATCACGGTCATGAAGGCGAGGATCAGAATCTTGTCTCCGACTGTCGCATTCGCCGTGAAAATCGGCGCGGCGGCGGCGCCTGAAATAGCCGCGAGAGCGGCGCTGACGCCGACGACCGAATGCATCAGCTTTTCCCGGTCGATGCCGAGACAGGCCCCCATTTCCGGATCATCGTTCGCGGCCCGGACCCGCAGGCCCCAGTTCGAATTGTTCAGCACGACGAGGAGAAGAACAGCGAGACCGACCGCGAGAAGCGAGACGAACAGGCGATAGACGGGGAGCGCCACGCCCGCGATCGTAACGACGCCGTCGAGCGCGGACGGGACGGGCATGACTTGCACCGTCCGGCCGCCAAACTCGTACAGGATACCCGTGATGAGCAGCGCGAGGCCGAATGTCAGCAGCAGAGAGTCCACCATGGGCCGGTCGCGGATTCGCGCCAGAATCGCCCAGTCTATCAGCGCGCCGAGAAGTCCGACGCCTATGGGCGCGAGTATCAGGACTGCGGGATAAGGAAGCCCCGAACGCGCCAGTCCAACGCCGATCATCGCGCCGGCGCTGAACATCGCACCATGCGCGAAGTTCACGATGCGACCGACGCCGTAGATCAGCGTAAGGCCGAGACTGAAGAGCAAAAGAATCGAACCGAGCACGATTCCATTGAGCGCGAGCGCCAAGGCCAGCACGGTCTCCCTCCCATAGTTTTTTCGGGAGAATACGGCTTGGTGTCAGATTGTCAACAATCTGACACCGATAGCCAGCGACGGATTGGGTCGCGGCTAGCGCCCGGACCCAATAATTGCGTCGGTCTTGCGTGCCGATTCACGGTTGTCTTCGACATTCGGAGGCCGGACTTTTCCTGGCTTACGGATGCGCAGTGGGCGCGGAATGAAGCGCTGCTGCCACTGGGTTTGAGGGCCGAGGATCCGGCGCTGCGACGGCGATAGCGAAATCAGTTCCTGGCGAATCGGTGTCAGCGGCCGGTGATCACGCCGAGAGCTATTCCGCGACGCCGCTCAGAGACAGGATAGTCAAGACCAGGATTTTCGTCGCCGCGACCGCTTTCGGGATATCGACATACTCGTTGATCGGTGGCCAGCCGTCCTCGCCCGGTCCGAACGTGACGGCCGTCAGTCCGCGTTCGGCAAAGCGGATCGTGTCGTTGAAGGCGTTCTTGCGATAGAGTGCCGGCGTCTCGCCCAGAATATCCCGATAGGCGTCCGACAGCGCACTCACGAGGCGACCCTGCTCATCCTGTTCGAGCGTCGCGGATACGAAGAGAGAACCGGGGTAGGGTCTCGCGGAGACATCGAGCGTCGCATCCGCAATGCGCTCCTTCGCGAGGAAGGCTTCCACGTCGGCGAGCACGCTCTCCTGCGTCATCCCCGGCACGATGCCGACGACGCCGACGACGGCTCGGCACACGTCCGGCGTGAACTGCATCTCGCGCTTCATGCCTCCTTCCACGCGCAATACAGTGGTACGCGGCGGCGTGCCGCCCGCGCGTCTCGCAGGCTTGTGCGTGAAGGTCATCGTCTCGATCTTCGCGAGCAGATTCGACATCGTCACTACGGCGTTGACCCCGGTATCGGGCCGCCACAGATGCGTCTTGGTTCCACGCGTCTCAATCTGCAGAAGACAATTTCCGCCGTTGGCGATGGCAATGCCCATGCCCCAACTGCCATCCTGTCGCGTCCATCCAGTCGGTTCGCAGACGATCGTGTAATCCGCCGTGAGACCGCATTCGTCCATCAGGAAGATCGATCCGTCCGGGCCGTTCTTCTCCTCATCGACGGTGTAGACGCATTTGAGATCGCCCTTGAGTTTGATGCCGGCGCGGCGGATGGCTTCCACGGCAAGCAATGTACAGGCGAGATTGCCGCGTGTGTCGGATGTGCCGCGCGCATAGAGGCGGTCGCCGACGCGCGTTGGCCGGAACGGATGGCCGCCCGTCATCTTCCACGCGCTCCAGTCGCCGGCCGGATAGGTGTCGAGATGGTCGTTGAGCATGACGACGGGACCGCCGCCCTCGCCCCGCAGAAGGCCGAGAACATTCGGCCGGCCTTCCGTCTTCGTCGCGAAATCGATGGAGAAACCCATGTTGCGCAACTTGTCGGCGATCAGAATCGCCGCGCCTTCCTCCCGCGCGCCGTCTTCGTCGGGATCGAGAGGATTCTCCGCTTCCGGCTGTCCGGCCGGAATCAGTTCGCATGCGAGATCGAGCCACGCCTGTTCCGTGATGGACGAGAGAATCTCTTCGAACAGCTCGGTTGGTTTCATGTGCAGGCTCGTCACCAGTTCGCTCTCTGCCGGCATTGCATTCGGTATCGCATCCGATGCAACATTCACGCCGAACCTTTCATCCAACGGCCTGCGAAGCGCGCAATAAATTGCTTTCAATAGCAAGGACGGCGCTGAAGCTCCGCGCTGTTCCGGTGCATTCGCTGGCGAGGATAAATATCGTGCACAAACACATCGTCTGTCTGTCGTTCGACTTCGATGCGCTGTCGATCTGGATCGCGCGCGGAATGACGACACCGCTGCCGCTTTCACGCGGCGAGTTCGGCGTGATCGGTGCGCAACGCATCCGGCAATTGCTCGCTCGCTACGACATCAAGGCGACCTGGTTCATCCCCGGCCACACGATCGAGACCTTCCCGAAAGCATGCGAGGCGGTGCATGCGGAGGGCCACGAGATCGGCAATCACGGCTGGACACATCGCTCGCCGCTCGACCTCGACCGCGACGAGGAAGAACGCGAACTGCTGCGGGCCAGCGCCTCCATCGAGGCGCTGACGGGCCGCCGCCCGACGGGATACCGCTCACCGGTCTGGGATGCGACGCCACACACGATTCCGCTTCTCCTCCAGCACGGATTTCGTTATGTTAGCAACGGTATGGCCAACGATTACACGCCGTATCGCGCGCGTCAGGGCGATGTCGTGACGATGCATGAACCAGCGAAATTCGGTCTGGAGACGCCGCTCATCGATATTCCGGTGAGCTGGTCGCTCGACGATGCCCCTCATTTCGAGGTGGTACGGACGCCGAACTGGATTCAGCCCGGCCTTTCCAACGCCAGTGCTGTCCTGGAAAATTGGACGGCCGATTTCGACTATATGCGCGCCAGTACCGAATGGGGCGTGCTGACCTACACGTTTCATCCCTATTGCATCGGGCGCGGCCACCGGATGCTGATGCTCGAGAAGCTCATCGGACATCTGCTTCGCAATGGCGCGACCTTCATGAGCATGTCGGAGGTTGCGGGCGAATTCGATCGGCGGTCGCCGTTCCCGTTCGAGACAGCGCAGGAGCGACCGAACTGACAGCCCGAGCGAACGACGAGGACGACAGCGCCGCCGGCATCATGCTGGTCGAGAGTGAATCCCTCATCTCCCATATGCCGCGGATACTGGAGACGCTAGGCGAGACGGATCGCGATCGTATCCTTGCGATCGGCCATCGGAAGGAATTCGCCTCCGGGATGCCGATCTGGCTTCAGGGCGATCCGCACGAAGGCATCTATATCATCGAGCGGGGCCGTGTCCGGTCATTCTACACCGGACCATCTGGCCGCGAAGTCACGCTTGCTTACTGGTTCCCCGGGAATTTCGTCGGCGGGCCGGACATATTCGGCGACGGCACTCATATGTGGAGCTCGTCGGCCGATCGTCCGACTGTCGCGCTCTACCTGCCGAAGAAGCCGCTGCGCAAACTGACCGTCGAATCCGCCGCTATCGCGGTCTGTCTGCTCGACGCTGTGGCATTCAAGGCGAAATGCTATTCCGCTATGGCGCAAATGCTCGGCACCCGCATGGCGGGCGAGCGCCTGCACCGGCTGCTCGTCTTTCTCGGAACGGTCTACGGTATCGAAGACGAGAAGGGCGTGACCGTCGCCGCGTCGTTCACCCACGCCGACCTTGCCGCGCTTGTCGGCGCCACGCGGCAATGGGTGCAGGTCCAGATCGCGCGTCTGCAGGAACGGCGGATCATCAAATACCGGCGCGGCATGCTGCAGATCCTCGACATGGCCGCCCTTCGCGCGGAAGAGCATCGAAAGCAGGTCTAGAGAACACTCTCCCGCAGGAACGGCGCGCGATCGGCGGCGGCCGCCGGACGGTTCGCGCCGAAGCGCATGGCAATGTCGGCAAGAGCTTCGTCGCGCCATGCCGGAGCCAGAAAGGTGATGCCCATCGGCACGCCGGATGAAAGAACGACATTCGGGACGGCGATAGCGCAGAGATCGAGGAGGTTGGCGGCGTAGGAATAGTGACCAAGGCGATTGTTCGCGCCGATCGGATCGGCGGCCATTTCCTCGAGCGTGCAGGGACGTGGCGCGGTCGGCACGACGATCGTCGTGAGATGTCCCAGTGTCTGCTCGAAAACGCGTTTCAGTTGCGCCTGTCTGTGCTGCGCCGTGAAGACATCGGCGCCGCTGATGGTTCGTCCAGCCGCCACGACCTTTTCGATTACGGGCAACAGCGCGCCCGGATAGCCTTCGGCGAAATCTGCGAGGGAATTGCGACGCTCCGCGATCCATGCGCCGCCGAACATCATCGCTCCGGATTCGAGGAAAATATCGAAGGCGATGTCGTATGGCGCGCCGCCGATCGCCTCCAGATCGAGACAGGCCCGCCGATACGCTTCTGCGCATTCGGCTGATCCAAATGTTTCGAGACTTTCGTCATGCAGACGCCCGAAGGAGAAGGCGTGATCGACCGCCGTCGGCGCCTGCTGTGGGGCATGCCTGGCAAAAGGGTCTTCCGGATCGAATCCGTCGAGAATGCGAAACACGGATGCAGCGTCTTCGACCGATTGCGCGAAGATGGAGACACAATCGATCGACGGGCAGTTCGGCACGAGACCGCGCGCCGAAAGCCGGCCGACCGTTGGCTTGATGCCGACGATATTGTTGAAGCCTGCCGGGATTCGACCGGAGCCCCCGGTATCCGTCCCGAGCGCGAACGTGACATGATGCGCGGCGACGGCAACGGCCGAGCCTGAACTCGATCCGCCGGATACATAGTCGGAATGATAGACGGAGGCGCATGCGCCGTAGGGCGATCTGAATCCACAGAGCCCTGTCGCGAACTGATCGAGATTCGTCTTGCCGATGCAGATCGCACCGGCTTCGACAAGCAGTTCGACGCTCCGTGCCGATCGCGCCGGGACATAGGCGAAATCCGGACAGGCCGCGGTCGTCGGCATTCCGGCGACGTCGATATTGTCCTTGACGCCGAAAGGTACTCCAAACAGAGGCAGGCGCTCGCCTGCGCGGCGACGTTCTTCGAGCTTGTCTACCGCGTGGATCAAAGCGTTTACAGGCTCGACATGAATCCACGCGTTGCGGTGCGCGTCGGCGGCGATGGCGGTCAGGAGACGCGTCACAACCTCGACCGGCGAATGACCGGCACGATATTCGTGCCGCAGGAACGCCAGAGACATGTTTTCTTGCACGAGCTGGTCCTGGTTTTCAGATGACTTCAGATCGCAGGCGGCAATCCAAGGATCGTGCCCGTCGTCGCATCCAACGGATCAATCGTGTCACGGTCCCCGCGTAATCGAGAGCAAGTAATGGCAGATCATTTTCTCCCTGCTTTCGTTGCGGCCAGATCGTCTCTTTTGTCGGCTTCAATCGAGGGCACAACTGGAGGCCGCCAATACGAAAGCAGGACAAGGAAGGAGGCTGACGCCCGAAGCCGTCGACACCGATCTATGGCACATCGATTGCAGTCGCCTTTGCGGACCGCTTCACGGACTCGACGCCGCTGGCAGACCGCCGACTTCGCGCCGATGCGGAAGGGGTTAGTCATTGTTACGGAGGGATTGAGATGAAGCGCGTTCTAGGCCTTCTCGCCATCGTCGGTCTAGTCTTCGCTCGCCCGGCGCTGGCGGCGGACGACGGCACGCTACGGCTTGCCTATCAGACCGGCGATATCAACACGCTCACCATGTATGCTCAGACGGCCGGCCTTTTCGAGAAAGCTGGCCTGAAAGTCTCGCTCATTGCCTTTCCGGCCGGACCGGCGATCCTGCCGGCGATCGCATCCGGGGAAGTCGACCTCGGCTGGATGGGCGAATTTCCGATCGTGACCGGCTACTCGAACGGCGTTCCGATCACGCTGATGATGATCGACCGCCTCAACAAGACGAACACCCGGCTGGTGGCGCGCAACGGAACGGGCATCGACAGCCTGAAGGATCTCAAAGGCAAGAAGATCGCGGTCTCGATCGGGTCGACCAGCCACCAGCATATCGTCCGGGCCCTTAAACTGGTGGGCCTCAAGCAGGAAGACGTCACGCTGGTGAACCTGTCGCCCGCGAACATGCCGGCCGCCTTTCAGGCCGGGCAGGTCGATGCGGCCTTCACCTGGGAGCCGAACATCTCGATCATGCAGAAGGACGGCAAGGTCATCGCCACGACGGAATCGATCGGCGACATCACCGGCGTGTTCCTGGCGGCGCGCCCGGCCTTCCTCAAGGAGCATCCCGAACTCGTGCAGAAGTTTCTGACCGCGTGGGAAATGGCGATGCTCGAAAGCGCCAAGTCACCCGATACAGTCCGCGAGCCCGAGGCCAAGCGCCTGGGCATATCGGTTGCCGATTTCAGCGCCATGCTCGGCCGTATGGGCGCGACCTATCCGACCTACAAGGAACAGCTCACGCAGCCCTATATGGGCGTGCCGGGCGAGGTCATGAAGTCGAGCCTGATGGCGCATCTCCAGGACATCGGCGACTTCCTTCTCTCCGAGAAGCGCATCGCGGCACTACCGAAGGACTGGTCAAAGATCATCGACGTCCAGCCGCTGGAAGCCTATCTCGCGAAGACGAAATAAAGCCGCGTGAAGCCCGTACTCCAGTTTGAAAATGTCGGTCTTGCCTATTCGGGCCGGAACGTCCTGAGCAACGTTTCGTTCGGAATTGGGCGCGGCGAACTCGTCGCGCTTCTCGGTCCCTCCGGTTGCGGCAAGACGACGATCCTCAATATCGTCGCCGGCTTCCTGAAGCCGACGAGCGGCTATGCCTTCATCGGCGGACAATTGATCGATGGCCCCGGGCCGGACCGGGGTGTGGTGTTCCAGTCCTACGCGCTGTTCGACTGGATGACCGTCCGCGAGAATGTCGCCTTCAGCCTGCGATGCCGTGGCGAGCGGAAGACCGAGCGCATGCGTGTCGCGGACGAGATGATTTCGCTCGTCGGCCTCAAAGGCTTCGGCGATTATTATCCGTACAATCTGTCCGGCGGGATGCGGCAGCGGTGCGGCCTTGCGCGCGTGCTCGCGGCCAACCCGAATGTTATGTTGATGGACGAGCCCTTCGCGGCGGTCGACGTGCAGACGCGCGAGACTCTCCAGGAAGAAATTCTACGCGTGAAGGGGCAGACGAACTGCACGATCCTGTTCGTCACCCACAGCATCGACGAGGCCGTTTTCCTCGCCGACCGCGTATTTCTGCTGACCGACCTCGTCCATGGCCGGTTCGAGGAATTCGCGGTCGCGCTTCCCGAGCCGCGCGCGAATCCGGAAAACCGCATCAGCCCGGCGTTTCTCGCCTTGCGGGAACGCATTTATCTGGCCATGCGCAACAGCCATGGCCCTGTGCCGGCATCGACGGGCGTCGCATCATGACCGACCAGGCAACCTACGCGCGTCGCCAGTACATCGTTCTGGCCGTTCTGACGCCTGCGCTCCTGCTCGGCGGATGGATGCTTGCGTCGGAGCGCGGATGGATCGGCAACGTGATCCTGCCGAGCCCCGTTGTCGTGTTCGGGGCCCTCGTGGATATGGTGTCGAACGGCTATTCCGGCGTCGGGCTTTTCACGCATATCGGCGTCAGCCTCGCGCGCGTGCTAACGGCCTTCGTGTGCGGAAGCATTCTCGGCACGCTCTGCGGCGTACTGCGCGGACGCGTCCGGGCCGCCGACGCCCTTTTGCTCGTGCCGGCGGAAATGCTTCGCCCCATTCCCCCGCTGGGCATCATTCCGCTGTTTATCCTTTGGTTCGGGATCGGAGAACTGTCCAAGATCCTGCTGATCTTCCTCAGCGTGTTCCTCATCACCATGGTCAATGCCCAGGCAGGCGCCGCCAATTGCCCGCAGGACATTTTGCGCGCAGCGTCGACTCTTGGTGCGAGCCGCTGGCAGACGTTCCGCTTCGCCATCCTTCCGGCCGCGCTGCCGCAGATCATGACGGGGCTGCGGCTGGCGATGGGCAGTGCGTTGTCGGTGCTTGTCGCATCGGAACTGCTGGGTGGCGACAGGGGGCTTGGTTTCATCGTTCTCGATGCCAGCAATTTCTTCCGCACCGCCTACGTCTTCGCCGGCGTGATCGTGATCGGAGTCATCGGCTTCATCAGCGACAGGGGCCTCGCCTTTCTGTCGCGTCGTCTCGTGCACTGGCAGGGCCGCCAGTAGCGCGCGGGACGCGACTTCGGTCAGAAGTCGAGGCGATCCCACACACGCCGCGCCGCACGGTTGACCTCACGGACGGCTGCCGGGACATCGATCGTCCTGACATGCCCGCCTTCGACCACCGTATTGCCGTCCACGATCACGGTGTCCACATCCTCGCCGTTGGCCGCGTGAACCATTAACTTGAAGGGGTCATAGAGCGGCGCCGCCTTGGGCGTGTCGATCCTGATCGTGACGATGTCCGCCTTGCAACCAGCCTGAAGCCGGCCGAGGTCGAGCCGGCCGAGCGCATCCGCGCCGCCGACCGTCGCCATGTGGAACACATCGGTGGAAAGGCCGGCCGACGGATTTCGTTCGACGATCTTGCAGACGACGGATGCGGTCCGCATCTCGTTGAACATATCGAACGGATAGGTATCGGTCCCAAGACACTGGCGGATGCCCATGTCGCGATATTTCTCGATCGAGTTGATGACGCCGCCACGACGCGCCTTGCACCACGGCAGATGGCTGATCGTCGTGCCGCTGTCGCGCAGCGCGCGGATTTCATGCGCACCCATCGAGGCATGGTTCCCGTCGGCGGACATGACCTGACCGTGTCCGATGATGAAATCCGGTCCCAGCAGGTCGGTATCCATCATATATTCGACCGTGGTCATATTCAGCGTGGATCGAATGCGTTCGAACTCGTTCAGGGATTGGCCTGCATGGATCTGGATCGGCAGTTTGTGCCGATCGGCCAGCGCCCGTGTTTCGCGCAGCATCGCCGGACTGCAGGTATCGATCTGTCCCGGCGCCAGCATGGTGCGCAGGCGATCGTCGTAGCGGCCGTTCCAGCTCGTGCAGAAGTCGACGCATGCCTCAAAGCGTGCCTGCGTCTTGCTGCCATAGTCGCGATAGAACGTGCCACCGTGATCGTCCGCGCCATAGTAGGAGTCGCGAAATCGGGGTCCCGAATAGCACCGCAGGCCGGACGCCCCGGCGACCTCGGCGACGCGTTCGGTGATCCCGATGTCGCCGTCGCCGCCGATCTCGAAATCGTATCCAAGTTCGACGATTGTGGTCGATCCGGTTTTCGCCAGTTCGGCGAACACACATTGCGCCGCCGCCACCTGCGCGTCCGCGTCCGCCGCACGCCGCACAGCTGGCAAGACCGTGTAGAGCGAGTGATAATTCGACGCGACCGACAATCCGGCCGGCGCCTGCGTCTCTTCCAGATACCCTTTGGTGAAGAGCGTGTCCGTCACATGCAGATGGCTGTTGACCAGTCCCGGTATCACCAGCCGCCCCGTCGCATCGATGGTTTCGTCGATCGCGTCGTCGTAGCGGTCTCCCACGAATTCGATCTCGTTGCCCCTGAAGACGACGACACCGCCGTCGATCACACGGTGTTTCGATCCGTCCCACGCGATGACGACGCCATTGACGATAGCCTTCCGCATTAGCTTGTCCTTCAGGGCAACAGAGGCGCTATGGCACAAGCACGTCCACGATGATCTGGCCGACGACCTCGGTCGCGAACATCATATCGTCGATGGCGACGCCTTCGTTGGCGTTCATCGCGCGCATGCCGTCGCCGGGACTGAACATGATCACGGGGATATTGGCGAGATTGAAGATCCACGATGCGTCCGTCCCCGCATCCTTCACGCCGATGCGAGGACGGCGCCCAGCCACCTTCTCGAAGGCCTTTGCCGCGACCTCGATGAAAGGCTCGCTTTCGTCGAGCATATAGCCCGGCCACCAGATGGTTTCTTCGACCGTCGCCGTAAGCCCCGGCCGGACCCGTTTCGCGTTGTCGATCGCTGCGTTGAATTCCGCCATCGCGCTGTCGCGGGTCTCACCTGGCAGCAGGCGGCGGTCGACGCCGGCCCGGCACCAGTTCGGCACCATGTTCGGGATGTCGCCGCCTTCGATGCGCCCGACATTGAGCGACGCGCGGCCCATGACGGGATGCCGACGCGCGTCAAGCACCCGCGCGAGAGTCTGCAACTCCGTCAGGATCGCCGCCATGTCGTCGATCGCGTTGTGGCCGAGCCAGGGGCGTGCGCCATGCGTGGCCGTGCCGGTCGTCGTGATGTCCACGCCGAGACGGCCCTTTGTGGCGATCTCGATGCCGAGCGTCGTCGGTTCCGCCACGAGCGCAACATCGCCTTCGATCAGGCCGCGTTCGCCGAGAAACTGCATCCCGAACCGCCCACATTGCTCTTCGTCACAGGTGAAGATCATCACGATGCGGCCCGCGATGGGGAGGTCGATATGGCGGGCGGCGCTGACGGCCGCGAGCAGCGTCGTGAGCCCGGATTTTGTATCGATCGTGCCCCGTCCGATGACATGACCGTCGACGATCGTCGGCTCGAACGGAGGAGAGTGCCAGAGTTCGAGAGGGCCGGGGGGGACGATGTCAAGATGGTCGTTGAGCAGGAGCGTGGGGCCGGAGCGGCCGGATTCCCAGCGCGCGATGACGTTCGGCCGTCCCTCCTGCGCCGAGACGACCTCGACTGCGAGACCGACGCGTCGGCAATAGTCCGCAACGAAGGCGCCGATCTCCGCTTCCTGTCCCGTGATGCTGGGAAAGCGCACGAGCCGACAGAGCAGTTCGACCGTTTCGGCCCGGCGCTGACGAACAATGCGCCGGAGATTATCGGAATGAGTCATCGCGTCCGACGTCGGTGCCGTTCATCCACAAATGGCGGCATGATTTCAACTCGAACATAACGCGATGCCGACCATGTCATCGTGAAGCAAGGAATTGCTCATTCAGCGACAACAAAGGGAGCGCGCGTCCCGAACGCGAGACACCGCGCCCTGAATCCTAGAGCGCATCCCGAATCTTTCGTCCGGGAGGCACGATCGACCGTCACGACAGCCGTTTCTCGAGGACGAAGTCGATCTCGGCGAACATCCGCACGAGACGACCGCGGTACAAGGGCTGACCGCGATGGCGAACGTCACATATCATGTCGTCCTGCCCGTCATCCGCAACGACGGCACGGGCGAACTGGTCGCCGAGAACGGTCAGGAAGCTCCGAGCGAGCATTCCGCCATGATCCCGAAGCGATCTTTTCAGGTACTCAACGGCTCGAACAGGGCGCGGCCTTGCGGCCGAAATCGAGCGCAGAAGTTGAGATCGATGCGGATCTCCAAAACCTTTCGGCGTTGCGTTATGGGCCAAGGTGATGGATGACTAGCTGTTGCGCTTTTACCATCCCGATCTCGATAAATCTGCCGGCTTAGCCGTCGCTGGTTGACACGGTTGGCCTCATTGCTGAACGTGGCGGCGGTGGCTCCCTTCGGGGATTAATAGGGAATGCAGTGAGAGGGATTCGTCTCTTGAATCTGCAGCTGTACCCGCAACTGTGAGCGGTGAGTTCTCGACCGGTAAACCACTGGAGCGTAAGCTCCGGGAAGGTAGTCGAGGACACTGACCCGCGAGCCAGGAGACCTGCCGCCAGCCGTGGTCACGTGCGAAGAGCGTCGGGCGGGTCGAACCGAGGTGGATACTGGAAGGCGGCGGGTGTCCAACCCCGCTGGCCTCCATGTCTGTTCGCAGTGACGGGTCCACGTCATTGCGAGTCATCCCTTGTCTTCCGTCGATACAAAATCCGGCACTCCGTTTGCCGTCCGATTGCTCACATCTTCAGCCCTAGTTCTTGTTACGACAGTTGCTCTTCACGCCCAGCAGGGCGTCGACGCACCAACATTGCTGCCGGAAGTGACGGTTGCCGCGCCTCCGGCTCGCATTACGCCGCCGTCGGTTGTCGAGGAGATCGGACCTGCACCGGCGAGACGTGTGAAGCGGACGACTCGCAATCGCCGGCCCGCACCCGTCGCGCCAGGTCCAGCGCCGGTCTTAGCGCCCGCCGTCGCAGCCGCCGTGAAGCCATCCGACATCACCGTCAGCGCCACGACGACGGCTCTGCCGGTCGATACGGTCGGCAGCACCGTAACGGTGATCACCAGGGCCGAACTGGAGGCCCAGCAGCGGCGCACGCTGCCCGACGCGCTCAACCAGGTGCCTGGCCTGAATGTCGTGCAGACGGGCGGTCCTGGCGGACAGACCTCCGTCTTCATCCGCGGCACCAATTCCAATCACGTGAAGGTTCTCATCGACGGCATCGAGGTGAATGATCCGAGCAATCCCAACGGCTCATTCGATTTCGGGCAGCTGCTCACCTACGACGTTGACCGGATCGAAGTCCTGCGCGGCCCGCAGAGCGGTCTCTACGGCTCGGATGCGCTCGGCGGCGTTATCTCGGTCTTCACGAAGCGTGGCGAAGGGCCACCCAAGGTCACCGCCCGCATGGAAGGCGGTTCGTTCGGAACTTTCAATCAGGCGATCAGCCTGTCGGGCGGCGCGCCCCGACAATACGACTATTCCTTCAACTTAGTGCATTTCCGCGCCGGCGACGTTCCGGTAACGCCGCCGGAACTGACCATACCGTTCAATCGGCGGACCATCGGAAACGCCTACGACAATTATTCCGTGTCGACGAAGATCGGCGTCGATCTGAACGACTTCGTTCGTGTGAACGCCGTTGGCCGCTATATCAACACGCGTCTCCTGTTCACGGGCACGGACTATTCGATCTATCCGCCCCCCAGCCCGCCGAACATCGCGCAGAGCGATCAGCGCGATGAGCAGATGTGGGGCCGTGCGGAAATGATCGTCAAACCATGGGGCGACCTGTTCATCAATCGATTCGGGGCAAGTGCGCTCCAGGCACGTACCTTCGACAAGGAGCCGGATACGCTCTACGGCTTCACGGCGCCGACGACCAATCTCGGGACGCGCAGCAAGCTCGACTACCAGGGAATCCTCAATTTCCTGCCGGGCCAGCAGATCATCGGGGGCGTGGAGACTCAGGTCGAGCGGATGTACATTCTGCCCGACGTCTCGACCTATATCGCCAATGGCCCATCCACGACCGTGACCAAAGGCGTCAACCGCAATTCCGCGGTCTATCTGCAATATGCGGGAACCTTCTTCGATCGTGCCTTCCTTGCGGCAAACGTCCGGCATGATGACAACGAGCGCTTCGGCGGACACAACACGTTCCGCATAGCGCCGTCGATAAGACTTCCCGGCTCGGAAACGCTCATCAGAGCGAGTTACGGATCAGGATTCAAGGCGCCGACGCTCAATCAGCTTTACGTGAGCTATCCGGCCTTTGGCTTCTACGCCAATCCGAACCTGCTGCCGGAAAGCAGCACCGGCTACGATATCGGCGTCGAGCAGCCCCTGCCCTTTGCCGGCTTGAAATTCGGTGCGACCTATTTCCAGAACAACATCAAAAACCTCATTAACACCAGTTCCGACGGTACGACCTATGTGAATGTCGGGCAGGCAAAGACCTTCGGCGTCGAATCCTTCATTTCGATATCGCCATGGGACACGCTGACCATGCGCGCCGACTACACGTTCACGCGCGCCTGGGATCAGGTCGCGCAACAGGAGCTTCTGCGGCGGCCGCTGCACAAGGGGTCGTTCAATGTCCTCTGGAAGCCGATGCCCGGCGTGACCCTGTCGGCAACCGTCGTCGCCATCGGACGCTTCGTCGATGGCAATCGCGATTTTTCGGTGCAGCGCCTTTGGAACAAGGGCCACACGACCGCGAACTTTGCCGGCGAATATGCGATCAACGAAAATGTGAAGGCCTTCGCACGCATCGATAACGCGCTCGACCTGCGGTATCAGGATCCGACCGGGTTCCTGCAACCAGGCCGCGCGGCCTATGCTGGCCTGCAGATGACCTATTGAGATTCGGATGGATCAGCGGATGCTTGAAACGATCATAGGCGCCCATCTGGCTGATCCCGCTGTAGCGTGGAGCCTCGGCTCGTTCGGAGCGGTCGCCGAGTTCATGCGCAAACCGGACGAACCGGCAGAGGCTTCCAGAGGGTGGCCGCTGTCGCTCGTCACGACGAGAGGCGCGATCGGCATTCGTGTCGAGGGCGATCTCGCAAGCGTCGCCTACACGACGCCCAGCCGTCATGAGCACCGGCGGCATTCCGGCATCGCATTCTGCATGCCGACCGATCGCTCCCGGATGGCGCGTCGTGCCGTCGTGACGGAACTCGGTCCCGATGTGAGCAGCCTGCGTGAGGAGGATAGCCATGCTGTCCTCTTCGATGTGGGTCTTGCCCAGGTGCAGGTCGATGTCTGTGTGCGCAGCAGCGATCCGCGAGTCATCGAGAGGCTTCGTGCCGCTTGTGGCCGTTCGGTTTTCGATCCCGACGAAACCCTGATGCGCGACATGCCCGATCTCAGCCCGCATCGAGTCTTCATCTCGCATGCCGGCCGGATCGAGGTGTTTCAGGGCATTCCGCCAATGGATGGAAAAAGCCCGGACGGTCCGCACACGCATGTGCTCCCGAAGCTGCTGGCGGCGGAACGGACTCATGCCGCCAATATCCCCATTCCGGCCGGGCTTGTTCCCTGTCTCTATGCGCATCTTTCGGAACCGCGCGACGACAGCGAAGATGCGCACCTCACCCCCTGAGCCCTCCGTCCACCGACGGCGATTGCGGCGCGCGTTGACGTTGTGCGTTTTGGCGATCTCGGCGGGTCAGGCATCGACCGCTCGCGGTGATGCCGGCGAAGCACGCTCGACGCGAATCGTGTCGATCAATATGTGCACGGACGAACTGCTGCTTCGGCTCGCGGACCGGCGGAACATCGCGTCCGTCACCTGGCTCTCCCGCGACGAAACCAATTCCAATGTCGCCGCTTTGGCGCGAGACGTTCCCGTCAACCACGGACTCGCCGAAGAGGTGCTGGCCTTTCGTCCCGACCTCGTGGTCGCAGGCGCCTTCACGACCCGTTCGACCGTGCAGATCCTGAGGCGCACGGGCGTGAAGGTCGTCGAGTTCGGCGTGCCGCGCACGATGGATGAGGTTCGCACCGAAATACGGGAAGTGGCCGCGACGATCGGCGAGCGCGAGCGGGGCGAGGCGGTCGTGCGCGATATGGATGCGCGCCTCGCCGCTCTGACGTCTGGCGCCGGGGCGTCGCCACGCCGCGCCATCGTGCTGCGGCCGAATGGGTTTACCGTCGCCAAAGGCTCGCTGGTCGACGAAATCATGCGGTTGGCCGGTCTCGAGAATATGGCTGCTCACGTCGGCATCCCGACCTATCTGCAGATTCCGCTGGAAGCTGTCGTTCTCCAGAAAGCCGATGTCCTCATCATGAATGGCGACGCGAACGGCCCGCCGTCACTGGCGACCGAGGCGCTTCACCATCCCGTGATAACGACGCTCGGAGAGCGCCTGAAGATCGTGACGGTGCCGTCGCGTCTGTGGACCTGCGCCGGCCCCGCCGTGGTCGACGCTGTGCAATGGCTTGTCGCGCGAACGGGCGGCGACGGCGGGAAAGCGGCGCGATGAACGTCGTGCGTTCGCAGGTGCATTCCCGTTCGGTCGGGCAGGACGCGGGGCGCTATGCCGGGCTCGTCGTCGCGTTGAGCCTGCTCGTGCTCGCCGCATTCCTGATATCGCTGTTCGTCGGCTATGCCGGGCTCGACGTGATCCAGGCGGCAAAGGACGTTTTCCATGGCGAGAAGACGCTTCCCGCAATCGTTCTCGTCGAGCTTCGCTTGCCCCGCGCGTTGCTGGGCTGTTTCGTCGGCTTCAGTCTCGGGCTCGCCGGCGCGGCGATGCAGGGACTGCTGCGCAATCCGCTCGCCGAGCCCGGCGTTATCGGCGTGTCCGGCGCGGCCGCGCTCGGTGCGGTTGTGGCGTTCTATACAGGACTGGTGAGTGTCGTTTCGCTCGCATTGCCGCTCGGCGGCATCGCGGGCGCAGCGGCGGCGGCAACGCTCCTCTACGTGATCGCGGGGCGCGGCGCGGGCACCATGACGCTCATTCTTGCCGGAGTCGCCATCAACAGTTTCGCAGGCGCCCTCACCAGCCTTGCACTCAACCTGTCGCCCAATCCCTATGCCGCTCTGGAGGTCGTCTACTGGCTGATGGGTTCGCTCGTCGACCGCAGCCTTCCGCAGGTCTGGCTTGCGACGCCCCTGATGGTGATCGGTTGGGCGCTCCTGCTCGCCTCTGCTCCCGCGCTCGATGGATTGACGCTCGGAGAAGATACCGCACAAAGCCTCGGCTTCGATCTCGGGCGATTGCGGCTGCAACTCGTCTTCGGCGCGGCGCTGGCGGTCGGCAGTTCGGTGGCGGTCAGCGGTGCGATCGGCTTCGTCGGCCTCGTCGCGCCACATATCCTGCGGCCATGGGTCGGCCATCGACCGGGGAAGCTCCTGTTCGTCAGCGGCCTGGGCGGCGCGGCGCTGCTGCTGGCCGCCGATACGGCAGCGCGTCTCTTGCCCATCCGGCCCGAACTGAAGCTCGGGGTCGTCACCGCGATCATCGGCGCGCCATTCCTGCTCAGTCTTGTCTATCGGCTTCGGCGCGAGGCATGATGACGATCAACGCCGAAAATCTGGTCGTGCGGATCGATGGCGTGACGATCCTCGACGGAATCGATCTGACGTTACGGCCCGGGGAGATGGTCGGCCTGATCGGTCCCAACGGCGCTGGCAAATCAACCCTGCTGCGCGCCCTCGCGCGCCTCACCCCGATGGAAACCGGCATCGTACGGTACGATGGCGCGACCTTCGGACAGATCGGCCGAGTCCGTCTCGCGCAACGCCTGTCCTATCTCGCGCAGGACGGCGATGCGCACTGGCCCCTGCGGGTCGATCGCCTCGTCGCCCTCGGTCGTTTGCCACACCGCCATCCCTTCGTCGGACCGGGTGAACGCGATCGGCTGGCGATCGAAAGGGCGATGGTTGCGGCCGAAGTCGAACAGTTTCGCGCGCGAACGGTCGGGTCGCTGTCGGGCGGGGAGCGGATGCGCGTCCTTCTCGCACGCGCCCTCGCCGTGGAGGCCGATACGCTGCTCGCCGACGAGCCGGTCGCCGCCGTCGACCCGCTGCACCAGTTGCGGATCATGCAGCTTCTGCGCGCTGTCGCCCGCGACGGCAAATGCGTCGTCGTCGTGTTGCACGATCTTGCATTGGCGACGCGGTTCTGCGATCGGCTCGTCCTGCTTGCGGAAGGCCAAAAGCTGCTCGATGGACCGCCGGCACTGTTGAGCGACGATATGATCCGGCGCGCCTATCGCGTTACGGCGCTGCGCGGTGAGCACGATGGCGAGGCTTTCATCCTACCCTGGGCGCCGATGGATGACACCGGCTAGCTCTCACGCCTCGAGGAATTTCTCCGCGTCGACGCTCCATTGTTCCGCCCCGGCTCTCGTCGCCCGATAGACGGCGGCGCCGATCGCTTCGCCCATTGCGGTGTGCAGACCCACGCACGACAGGGGCGCTCCACGATCCGGCGCGGCAATGACGATGCAATCGGTGCCGGTCCCCGTGTGGCCCGGGATCGTTCTGAGATGATCCGTATCGACGAGGGCCGAGGTGCGCGCCTGCGCGACGATCGAGACCGCTTCGACAAAAGCGTGCGGCGAGAGCCGACGTGACGCGTGGAGGAGGATATTAATCGTGCCGGCAAGCGCATGCGGTTTCATGCGCCGCTCCCCGATACGTTCACCGTTCGACAGTCCAACCGTAGCAACACAGGTCGCCTGGACGTCCTCAATCGCAACGCTGCTGGAATGGTGCCTCCGGATGTCGCGGGATGTCAGGAAGGCGACCGCATCCGGAATGCCGCGCGCACGAATCCGGTCAGCAATAAATTCGACCGGATCGACATCCAGAACAAGATCGCGATTGCTGACTTCCAGCCATGCGAAATTGCGAGCGGAAGAGAATCCGCCCTTGACGAGCGTCCAGCCAAGCGTGTCCTGCGGCTCCTCGAAACGAATTGTCAGAAACGGCGGATCGCACTCGATAGTAAATGGCAGGCGCTTGGTCTCACGAGATGACGGCATAATCGGACAATGCCGCAAACGTCACTGGGTCCGCCAGACCACTGATGCTCACACCACGGATTTTTCAGCCCTGGGCCGCGCGGCCTGCCGTCTGAGTATCAACGTATCGACTATAGGCTTCCGTATAGGACAGTTTTCCGAAAGTGGTCCGTGACGTGGAAACGATAGAGACGTCTTCAGATTTACCCGCCTCCAGAACTGAATGTCCGCTTCCCGGCCTCCCCGAGCGTTAGCTACTGGCGCATTAGAGTAGCGCGGCTGCATAAGCAGCGCGATCTTGACCTCTCCTTCGAAAGGAGAGTGTGATACGTTCAGAATGTCCGTTTTCCGGCAGGACGTGGATGTCGGGAGTTGGCGCAAAGCAGACCATCGAAGGGGCCGTTTCGAGACAATGCGATATCTGGAACCATAGAGACGGGTGAGCGGCCCGTTACCAACGTGCGCTTCCGCGCACGCTGCTCATGACGCAGGTCTGTCCGCGATCTTGTGGTTCAACTCATCCAGCGCCGCCTGCCAATGGATATCCTGCGTCGCCATGAAATGGGCAGCAGGGAATCGCTCCTTCATATAGTCGCAGCCTTCAAACAATTGCGTATCCAGAACGATCGCGAAGGGCCTGCCTTTTGTGTTTCGTGCTTCTTCGAAAGCTTCGAGGATCTGCGATATGCTGTTACCGTTGATCCGTCGGGCAGCGAATCCGAACGCCTGGAATTTCTCCGGGACCGGCTCGACATTCAGAATTCCCTTTGTCGCACCGCCGGCCTGGAGATTGTTGTTGTCGATGATGTAGCAGAGATTGTCGAGCCTGTGGTGCCCGGCGAACATCGAGGCTTCCCAGACATTGCCTTCCTGCAGCTCACCGTCGGAAAACAGGCAGTATACCCGCTTGTCTGAGCCGCGCAGCCGCTCGCCATAGGCGATGCCGGCCGCCTGCGATGGTCCCTGTCCCAAGGATCCCATTGTGATCTCGAATCCGGCCTGTCCTTCGCATGGACTCATATCAACTTTTGTGCCGTCCGCATTGTAGGTCCGCAATTGCTCGAGGGTGTAGAGGCCCTGCTCGGCGAACGCCGCATAATCCATAATCGCGTCGTGTCCATTCGAATTGACGAAGCGATCATGGTACCAGCCGCGCCCATCAGGGCGCATTTCGTGGAAATACAGACAAGCGCCGAGGTCCGCGAGCGCGACACCTTGCCCGGCGTAACCCCCACGCTGCATGCAGATGTCGATAACGTTGCGCCTGATCGTCAGCGCGAGAGTTTCGAGTTCGTTGACCGACAGGTTCTTGGCGGCAGTGGCGGTAGCGGTCATCACAGATCCTTTTCTGGATTATTGTCGGGCAAAAATAGATGGCGGTTCAGTGCCGAATCAGTCCCCAGACTTCTTTCTTCAAGGCGAGGAAGTCGGCGTCTTGTTCGGCTTGGGGGAACTTCATCCGTTTCCAGTCGACCGCGCTGCTGACTTCGACAACTTGGGCGACGGTCGCGGGCCGTTGCGAAAGCACGAAAATCCGGTCCGCGAGATAGACGGCCTCTTCGACAGAATGTGTGACGAATAGGGTTGTGATGTGCGTTTGCCGGACGAGTTCCAGCAGCATCTCCTGCATCGATATGCGAATCTGTGCGTCCAACGCCGCGAAGGGTTCGTCCATCAGCAGGATTTCCGGCTCAATCACCAGTGAACGGGCGATCGCAACACGCTGCTGCATGCCGCCAGAAATCTGGCGCGGATACGCATCGGCGAAATTCTCGAGACCGAGCAGCTTGAGGTACCGCGAGATGATGGCATCCCGATCAGTACGCGGAACGCCTTTGATCGACAGGCCGAAATCGATGTTCGCCTTGACGTTCATATGCGGAAACAAGGCAAATTTCTGGAAAACCATGCCGCGCTTGGGACCTGGGCCGCCGGCCGGCGCCCCGTCAAGAAGCACATCTCCAGTCGTCGGCGATTCAAGGCCCGCCGCGATCCGCAGCAATGTCGTTTTTCCGCAACCGGAGGGACCCACAATCGCGACAAACTCGCCCTTTCGGATTTCGACATCGATCGACCGCAGCGCCTCGATCGGGCCGAACGCCTTCCCGACGCCGGCCATGGCGAGCTTCGTCGGCGGGATGACTGCACTGTCTTTCGCCGCGGCAGCTGTCATGCGACGATCTCCCCGTTCTTCGTCATAGCGATGCGCCGAGCCACCGCGTTCCCGACGCGCTCAGCGTCCGGAAAATCTTGTCGATCGCCATTCCGATCATTCCGATCAGCAGCATTCCGACCATGACATCGGCCGGCCGATAGGCGGCTTGCGAACTCACGATGATGAATCCCAGGCCCGACTGCGCGCCGACGAGTTCAGCGCCGATCAGCGAACCCCAGCCGGCCGATACTGCCGTGCGAATTCCGGACAGGATACTAAGCGTTGCGACCGGGACGGCGACGCGCACCAGTGATCGAAAACGACCGGCGCCCAGCGTCCGCGCAGCGTCCGCGAGAATCGGCTCGATGTGATAGACACCGCTCCATGCGTTGATGACGACCGGCGGGAGCGCGCCGACAAAGACCACCAACGCCGCAGCCTGAAGCGTTGGGCCGAGAATGAGAATCGTCAACGGCGCCCATGCGAGCGGCGGGATATAGCGGAAGAATTCGAAGAGCGGACGCACCATGGCGCGCGCGATCGGGTACCATCCCATGATCGCGCCGAGCGTCACGCCGACCACAATCGCTCCGCCAACACCGATAGCCCACCGAAGAAGTGAAATCCCGATATGCATCCATATCGGTTGGCCCGCGAACGGCTCCGTCATCATCGTCCAGAAGGCGATGAGCGTCTGCGGTACGGAAGGAAAACCGCGCGCCGGAATGATCCCGAGAGACCAGAGAACCTGCCATGCGACGATGAGCGCGGCGATCGACACGAAAGGTCGCAGGCTGATGCCCTTTGTGCGATGCGCCTGTGCGGGCGGTGGAAGAGGGAACGACGACGTCAGGGTCAAGACCAGGCCCTCAAACGCTTCTCGACCATTCCAAGAGCAAAGCCGAGCACACCGCCGATCAACCCAATCAATCCCATGGAGACGAGGACGATGCCGGGCTGCACCGCATATTGCGCCTGGACGAGCATATAGCCGAGGCCTGCGCTCGAGGCGACGAGCTCAGCCGCGACAACCGTCATCCAGGCGGCGCCGATTGCGATCCGCACGCCGGCGAATATCCCGGGCAGGACCGTCGGCACGACGACGGATGTGAGGATGCGCGTATCCGAAGCGCCGAGGCAGCGCGCGGCGTCGACAAGGATCGTGTCGCGTCCACGCACCGAGCCATACGCATTGATGATGCAAGGCATCAGCGCGGCGAGAAAAATCACGAAGATGCGTCCGCCAGGCGCGATGCCGTACCAGAGGACGGCAAAGGGAATCCACGCCGGCGGTGGAATGGGCCGCAGCAGCTCAACGATCGGTTCCACATATCCGCGAAACCGTTCGCTCCATCCCATGAGAACGCCGAGCGGGACACCGACGCACACGCCCAGCGCCCAGCCCGCGAGGACGACGGAAAGACTCGCGCCGATGTTCTGCAATAGCGTCGTGCCGTTGTAGGAATGCCCTGTCAGCCACATGAATCGCGACACGACATCGGATGGCGAGGGAAGCGTCAGGCTTGCGACCAGCCCAAAGCCGTCCGTCACTAGATACCATAAAGCGAGCGTCAGCAGGACGCCGAACACCGACCAGAGAGGCGATGCCTCATCGCGGTAATCCATGACGACGGCCTCCGGCGATTCTACTTGGCGAGCGCCTGCTTCAAATAGTCCGTGGTGATGAAGTTGATGTCCGGAGTCTTTTCAAGCGAACCGATCTCGACGAGAAATCGCGAGGTCGCGAGCAGCGCTTCCTTGACTTCGCCTGACTGGAACCGCTGCAACGTGTCAGCGATCGACGGATAGCGCTGCACATCAAACCCGCCACTAATCTGGTCGTCCGTCAGCTTAAGACCGGTCTCATTGAAATATTTCTTGGCGAGCGGAAGCATCTCCTGTCTCTTGTCTCGCAAGAGATCGTTGACGCGATAGACCGCGCGAATGAATCCGACAGCAGCCTTGGGGTTCTTTTTCGCGAAGTCCGGACGAATGACGTAGAAGTCATACGTATTGATCTTCGCGTCCGCGTTGTTGTCGCACAGTGCCCGATAATTTCCGGTCTTCATGATCGCATCCGTAAACGGATACCATTCGGAGATGATGTCGCCCTGGCCGCCTTCGGCGGCCGTCACGATATTGGGGGGCGCGACATTGACCTTGCTGACGCTCGACGGTTTCACACCGTATTTGGTCAGACACGCGTCGAGAAAATACTGCATGTTCGAGCCGACCGCGGTGAGCGCAGTCTTGCCCGGAAGAAAGGTCGCCAGATTGGTGTCGGCCGACACGTTCTTGCGAACATAAACCCCGTAGTTGCGGTCCTGCACGTTGTCGAGGCCCGCGACTAGAAGCCCGAATTTGACGCCGGCGCTGATTGTCGGCGGCCCACCGAGATAACCGGCGTCCCAAGCGCCGGCATAGCCCGCGGCGACGGCGGCCGGACCGCTCGGAAAGAACGTCAGCGTTCCGACCTCGATGCCTTCTTCCTTGTAGAAGCCGAGTTCCCGCGCCGCCCAGATCGGAAAGCCTGGATGCGTCGGAAGCGCGACGAGATTGATCTTGGTCGCCTGCTGGGCGGCCGCCCGTTGCGAACCCAAAGCGACACCTGCCGCGAGCGTCCCCGCGCCACTCAAGATGCTACGCCTGTCGATAGTCTCGTTGAAGCGCATCACGTTGTCCTCCCTCGTCTTTTCTGATTTCAATGCTTCAGGTCGACGCCGCCACGAGAAAGCCGCCGCCGCCAGCGTTGACATGTGCGCCGGTAACGAGCGACGCAGCCTCAGACAAAAGCCACACCGCGACTTCCGCGATCTCTTCGGGCTGGCCAAGCCGTCCGTTCGGAAGCGATTGTTCCACCTGCCGACGCAATGCCGGATCGCGTTCAAGATTTGCCGTCATCGCGGTTGCGATCACGCCCGGCCGAACCGTGTTCATGCGGATACCCGAGCCAGCGAGATCGCGCGCGACCCCGGTCGTGTAGACGTCCACGGCGGCCTTCGAGGCAGCATAGGCGGCCGCATTCGGGCGGCCTCCAATCGTAGCGGCCATAGATGAGATATTGACGATCGACCCGCCGCGGCCATCCATCTGACGGATCGCCTCGCGACAGCACAGGATCAAGCCTGTGACATTGACGCGCATCAGCAAGTCGAGCTGTTCGAAAGTGTAGGCGTCAGGCTTGGCCGTCGGCGACACGCCCGCTGCGTTGACCAACGCGTCCACCGGACCGAGCCTGGATTTCACTTCGGCGAACATGGTGACGATCTCATCCTCCCGCCCAACATCGGCGGACAGGGCGATCGCCTTTCCGCCTTTTTTCGCGATGGCGGCGACAACGTCTTCGGCATCCCCTCGATGCTCGGCAAGACCGGCCACCGCGACGCTGTAGCCAGCGGCGGCTGCACGCATGGCCGTCGCCCGGCCGATACCCCTTGGGCCCCCAGTAACGAGACAGGTCTTCATTTCGATGATTCCGTGGGTTGACCGACAGTTACGCAGCAGCCTTGAATCGCTGTGCGAGTGTCTCGGCGTCGACGCCGATATCTTTGCGAATGAAACCAAGTGAACCACCCGGCGCCCATCGATCCGGCACGCCCAGGCGCGTGAGCGACGGACCGCCGCCATGATCGGCCAGCACCTCTGCGACGAGGCCGCCCAGCCCGCCGACGATATTGTGGTTCTCGACGGAAAAGACCTTCTTGCGACCGGCGCAAAAATTCCAGATCTCGTCCTGATTTGCGGGCTTGATCGTGGGAACATGCAGAATGCCGTGATCGATGCCGGCCTGCTCCAGAAGGCGTGACGCTTCTAGCACCCATTCCGTCGCCGCGCCTGTCGCAACAAGGCCGACGCCTTTGCCCTCGCGAAGAACATGCGTTTTGCCGAACGCGAACTTGTAGCGCGCTGGGTCAAAGAGCTGCCGCACGTTGCCACGGAGTCCGCGCATGTACACCAGACCTGGCCGCTCAACCGCAGCATGAACCGCGGCCGAGAACTCGGTCGCGTCAGCCGGATCGACGACCGTTGAGTTGCAGATGGCGCGGGTCATCGCAAGATCTTCAGTAGATTGGTGGTGAATGCGCGCGGGGCTTGTGATGCCGGGTGTGAACCCGATGACGACGCAGGTTCGCGGGCCCGTGCCCATGCAGATGACCATCTGATCGAAGGCGCGCCGTGACGCGTAACACGCGAATGTCGTCGCGATGGGCACATAGCCTGCCTTGGAGATGCCCGCACCGACGGAGAGAAGATTTTGCTCGGCCATGCCGACATCGAGAAACTGCTTCGGTCGTTCCTTCGGTAGTCGGAAAAGATCGACGTAGGGCTGAAGATCCGCTGTCATCACCAGAACGTCTGGGTGCTTCTCGCAAACGGCCATCGACGTCGCATCGAATGGCGCCTCGACACTCGTCCATTCCTTCAGGAGCATGATGCTTTCCTCGCGTTCAACTTATGTTTTGTCGGAATGACGATCGTCACGGAAACGTAATGCGGCCCTCGGCAAGCAACCGTCTATAGTCTGCGATCGTCTCCCGCGTACGCTCCTGTGTCGGCGATGGCAAAGGACCGATGAGACGTTCCAGCGTCGGGTCCTCGAGGTATTCCGGCTGCCCGAGCGTCGCTTTCTTGATAGTGATCTTGCCTTTGCTCTCCGGTGCAGCGCGATTGATGATCGCCACCAGATCGGGCATCGAGACGCTTTCGCCTGGGATATTGGCGATCACGGCGTCATCGAGGTTTGACTGTACGCCGCGAACGAAGGCCTCGGCGACATCACGTGCATGGTGAACGATCGTGCGATTGCCGAAGGCAATCTCGAACGGCTTTCCCGCCGCCGCCGCCAACATGGCAATCGAGGGCTGCGCGGAAAGCCCGTTAAACCGTCCAGCGCCGTAAACGATCCAGGGACGAAGTCCCAGAGATCCGACGCCGTGCTGAAGAAAAAAGGCACGCGCTGTCATCTCCATCGCCAACCGTTGCGTTCCATAATGATCGGTTGGATTCGGCACGGACTTATCCGTGACCTTTTTACCGGGATAGTTCGCCGCCGGTCCGTAGACGGCCGCTGTGCTCGCATAGGCGATATGAATTCCTTTGCGGCGCTCCACGGCACGAAAGACATGCATAAGTCCGCCGATACTGATCTGTGCGGACAGCCAGGGGTCATTCTCACTCGCCGGGCGAAGGAGACCCGCGAGATAGATTACGTGAGTCACGCCTTCGCCGACAAGACGGTCAATGGCGTCGGCATCGCGCGCATCACATACCACGAAAGACAGCCGGTCGTTGTGCTCGTCGGCCAGCACACAATCAGCGCTCCGCGGGTCCGGCGTGGCATCAGCACCGGTCACACGATGCCCTGCTTCGATCAGCAGCCGGCAGATCCATGCGCCGATAAATCCCCGCGCGCCGATGACGAGATAATGATCTTTGACAGAACTCATCATCGCGTCCCACCGCGGACGTGGAATCCGAAGGTCGCCAATCGTTGCATGTGACGTTGCACTGCAATCTCCCGGATAAATTTTCTTTGTTGCCTGACACCGTAAGGTCGGGCTTCAATGTTGTCAACGCGTGACTCGCATCACGCAACCGTCGTGATCGCTGTGAAGAGCGCGCATTCTTGGATCTGAAATTGAAATGGCTACCACGCAAACCAGGTCGTCACCGCAAAGAGCCGCAACACAGCGAAACGGCGGCCGAGCAATTGGCCGGGCCTCGATTCTCGAAGCGGCGCTGGCAATCATCGACAAGGAGGGCCTTAAGGCTCTCACAATGCGTCACCTCGGCCGATCGCTCGGTATCGAAGCCATGTCTATCTATCACTACTTCTCAAGTCGGGATGAGTTGCTCGACGGTATCGTCGAAGCGATCATGCTTGAGGTTGGACGTGTTTCTCAGGCGGCGAAAACCCCAGGCGAGGATTGGAAGGCCGTTGCCCGCAGGCTGAACTACGCATCGCGGACCGTTGGAAAACGACATGTCGAGGCGTACCAGCTCTTTGCGCGTCGTCCTCTGCGGACGGTATCTGCCATCGAACAGGGCCGCGAACTTGTCGATGCATTCGCCAATGCCGGCCTTTCGCCATCTACGGCAGTTGTCGCGTATCGATCCATCAGCTGCTTCACAGCGGGGTTCGTTTTGCTTGAAACGTCGATGGGAACGCCAGCGTTTTCCGCCGGCGGGTTCGACAATGAATTCGCGGCGGGTCTCGACGTCATTCTTGCCGGCGTCGAGGCGACGCTCCTGCCTGCAAAGTTTCAGCCCAAACACCGGAAGGCCCGGCCAGCGCGTTCCCGTTCGCGATCGGCGCGAAAATAAGTTTGACAATCCGGGCCTTGCCCTTACGATGTCAGGCAAAAGAAATAAACGACATCGGGAGGAAACGTCGGGATGGATACCAGCTCCAGAACGATCAACTTAAGGCGCGACATCCTCGACGCCGGGGACTAGTCCGTGGCTTCCCTTGTGACCGACAAGCCTCGATCTGCGGACGAGGCGCCTGTCGACGATCATCGGCATACCCCGGCATTTGCTGGCCTGCTTGGGGAGTTGGCATTGCCCTTCGGGGGCGCGGCGATCATCATTGCCCTATGGTATGTGACGTGGCTTAGCGGCTTTGTCAGCCATCGACTTCTGCCGCGCCCTGATCAGGTGCTCGCGACCTTCTGGAATGAATTCGTTCACAATGGGCTATACGTCGACATCCTCACGAGTATAGCGCGCGTTATTGGCGGCGTTTTTATTGGCTCGGCTCTCGCCATTCCAGTTGGTACACTGCTTGCCTGGTACCCCAAGACCAACAAGATGTTCGCCCCTGTCATCAACTTCTTTCGGTCCATTCCGCCGATCGCGCTCAGTCCCCTCGTTATTGTCTACTTGGGAATCGGTGAAGCGGCACGTGTCAGCATCCTGATTTATGCCGCTTTCTTCACATCAGTGATCGTTATCTTCGAGGGTGTTTCCGCAATCGAAGATATCTATATCCGCGCGGCGCGCGTCCTCGGGGCGTCCGAGCGGGAGATTTTCCAGAGGATCATTATCCCCCTCGTCGTTCCGCAGATCTTTGTGGCGCTAAGGATCTCGATTGGATTGTCATGGGCGACGCTGGTTGCAGCAGAGCTTCTCGCAGCGACCAACGGCCTTGGAGCCGTCATTCAGAATGCAGGCAATTTTTTCGATATTCCTCGCATATACGTTGGAATCATCTGCATAGGCGTGCTTGCCCTTTTGATGGACCTTGGCGTCCGTACAGCCATGGCGCGTGCCGTCCACTGGCAGGAGCGGGTCAGCCGATGAATGGGGAGTCACACGCTGGCGGCGGCGTCACCTTTGACCGTATCTCGAAAAGCTATGTGACGAAGCGCGAGACCGTTCGCGTCTTCGATCAGTTGTCACTACGTATCGAACCGGGTGAATTCGTGTCCCTGGTCGGTTCGAGCGGTTGCGGGAAGACGACTCTGCTCAACATGATCGCGGGATTTCTGCATCCTGACTCCGGCATCGTGTCGATCGATGGCCAGACGATCCGGGCTCCGGGGCGGGAACGCGGGGTCGTTTTTCAGCAGTATGCCGTTTTTCCCTGGATGACCGTCCGGCAGAACGTGGCCTTCGCTCTTACGCTTGAGTCTTCGCCGAAGCGTAGCAAGGCGGAAATGGATGAGCTGATCGCTCACTATCTCGACATGGTCGGTCTCTCGAAATTCGCCGATGCGCTTCCCAAGACCCTGTCCGGTGGTATGAAACAGAGGGTGGCGATTGCACGAGCCTACGCCGCGGATCCGGAAATTCTCCTGATGGACGAGCCGTTCGCCGCGCTGGACGCGCAAACGCGCGAGCGCATGCAGGAACTTCTCCTCGCCGTGACGCGTACGGAACACCGCACCGTCCTGTTCGTGACGCATTCCATCGAGGAAGCGCTGTATCTCAGCGACAAGGTTGTCGTTTTGCGCGGACGGCCTTCACGGGTGGTCGACATCGTCACTGTTCCGCTCGGGAGGCAGCGGGACAAATCGATGCGTTTGGCGAGTGAGATCGTCGCTTTGCGCGGATCGGTAGAGGCGACCATCGAGGGTCTGGACCTACAAAAATAAGACGCCGGCGTGTTTGCCTGAGCGCTTCAGGGAGGAACCAAAATGAAAATACGGCAAATCGCCTCTGTAGCGGCGATGATGTTGACGACGTGCTTGTTGACGACGGTATCTGCGCGGGCGCAGGCACCTGTTACGATCCGTATCGGCTATCTCCATTCGGAATTGCTGGACGTCCCGTTCATTCACGGCTTGCAGAGCGGCTATTTCAAGGATCGCGGTATCGACCTTCAGATGGTCAAATTCGACAATGGCACGCAGATCAATCAAGCGCTCGCCGGTGGCAGTCTGGAAGCTGCCGTCGCTGGCGCTGGCGTGGTAGAAAACTATGCGGTGCAGGGCAACGGCGTTGTGATTGCGCCAGCTTACATCGATGACAACGAGCTCTACGCCGATCCGGCGCAGGGCGTGAAGAAAGTCGCCGATCTAGCCGGTAAGCAGGTCGCGTTTCCGCTCGGCACGACTGCAAATGTTCTCGTTTACTGGGCCGCTGAAGACGCGGGCATCGGATACAAGGCGGTCAAGCCCGTGAACATGGGCTACACCCAGACTGCAGCAGGCCTGCTGTCGGGCGCGGTTCCCAGCGCCGTGACGTTCGGCGCCTTCTCGCGATTGATCAATCGTGAAAAGCCGACGTTCGTGAAGATCGCCACATTGAAGACGTTCTTTCCGAAACGTGTGGTGTTTGGCGGGCTCGTCACGTCGAACGAATATCGGAAGGCGAATCGCAATGCGCTCGTCCGTCTCGCTGCCGCCTATATAAAATCCTACAGTGAAATCTGGACGACCGAACCCGCCCGCCGGAAAGTATGGGAGGCCGCATACGCGAAGGACGAGTCCTACGAGGACTTCAAGCGAAATCTCGTCGATCTGCCGACCCCGCCCTCCGTCGAGGAATGGGTGAAATATCTTGACGACGGGTCTGTCGCCAAATGGGCGATCGATGTTGGCGAGACGCTAAAGAGCGTCGGTGCGATGAAGACGATTGGCGACCCAAAGGATTTTCTCGACATCGCGCTCTACAAGGAAGCCTATGCGATGACTCAGTCCAGCAAGAAATAGTCGGCCTCGTATCTGCGGCAGGCGGCTCAGCTTCCCGCAGATGAGTTTTTTGCACTGACATTCCGGAAAATCGGAGAATAATATGAGTCTGCGAGGCAAGGTCGCCATCGTCACTGGTGGCGCACGCGGCATGGGACTTTCCTACGCCGAACGGCTGGCGAGCCTGGGCGCAAAGATCGCTGTGAGCGATCTCCATCTTGATTCCGCAAAGGCTTATGCGTTCGAGGCAGACCGGCTTGTGGCTGGCGATCTCGAGAGTACGCTGAAGCGGTATCAGACCGACGTATTTCTCGCGCAGGTCGATGCCGCCGACCCCGATGCGACCCAACGCTTCGTGCACGACACCCGATCCCGCTGGGGTCGCGTTGATATCGTCGTGTGCAATGCGGGGGGTGGATCGGATACGCAAGGGTCCTTTGCCTCGCAGCTCTCTCTCGATGCGATCATGACCACGTTCAACCGAAATCTGTTTTCGACGATGAATACATGTCGGGCCGTCGCCCCCATCATGCAGGAACAAAAGTCCGGGAAGATCGTAAACATTGCTTCGCTTGCGGGGATCATGGCCTATGGACCTGGGCGCGCCGCAGATTATGCGACGGCCAAGGCTGCCGTCGCGCATTACACGCGTGTACTTGCGCAGGAAATGGCGCCCTACGGCGTGACCGTCAACGCGATCGCGCCGGGCCTGATCGCGACGGGCCAATGGCAGGCGCGCTTCGGGAAGAACGATGCCGCGACGCTCGACAATTTTGCGAAGAGCGTCCCGCTTGGCCGCTTGGGAACAGCCGGCGATTGCACGAATGTCGTCCAGTTCCTGACGACATCGCTATCCGACTATGTGACCGGCCAAGTGATCGCTGTCGACGGCGGCATTTCTCGCGCCCCGTGCTGAGAGGTTACGCCTCCGCTTTTGAGGAGGATGGGTTCGTTCGACGCTGTATCTGGGGTGAACCAAATGTCGAACCCGCGCAGGAAGTATGGCATCATGTGCGTTCCGACGTAACTATCCCTGCGGCGTAGATAAGCTGAGTGTCGACATCGGCTAGAGCGCCAGTACCAGATCGACGATCCGTTTGCGGCTGCTCGCCAAGGGTCTGCTGCTGGCACCTGCGACGTGATGGGGCCATTCCTGACTTCGGGAGCGTCCGTTTCCGGGAAGGTTCCGCAGCGAGGGGATTAGACCCCAGACAACAGCTGTTCTGCGATTTTCGCGTTGGCGTAATCGACCATCATGCCTTCAAACTTTATTGCGGCCAGTCCACGTGCTTCCGCCGCGCGAAAGGCGTCGAGCATGCGCCGTGCGCGTTCGATTTCAGCCGATGTCGGAGCGAAGGCCCCGTTGATCGTTGCGACCTGCCTCGGATGGACGGCGATCTTGCCCGTGAATCCATAGGTGCGCGCCAGCCGCGACTCGCGATCAAGCGCAGTGTCATTGTCGAGAGCCATGAAGGCGCCGTCGAGAAGCCAAGGGACGCGCGCCGCACGAGCATCGCACACGAATTTCCCACGGCTGTAGGACAGCGCCTCGCCTTCAGGCGTCCAGCGGCCGCCGATATCCGCCAATAAATCCCCTTCTTCCGCCGTTGCCAGTGCCGCGCCGCAGATTCGTTGTGAAGCCCTTAGGACATCGAACAGAACGCGGAGACCCAATGAACTTTCGACGACGACAATCAGTCCGATTGTGCAGCCCTCAAGTCCATTGCGCGTTTCAAATGCAGCGATCGCACGATCGACGATCTTTACATCGCTGACGGACTCGACTTTTGGAAGGACAATTGCCTGCGATCCATGTGCCGCAAGCGCCGCAATATCGTCCTCGACCATGTTATGCGCCGGGTGATTGATACGGATGAGGGTCAGGCGATCCGTGCGTGTCCGAAGCGCTGCCGCGATGGCAGTACGCGCTCCGGCTTTGCCCTGCATCGGTACGGCATCTTCCAGATCCAGGATGACAGCATCCGGTTTCACGGCGTCTGCCTTCGGCAGGATCTCGAGCCGGGTTCCAGGCACGAACAGCGCGCTGCGCAGGATTGTCGATGGTCTCATCGCGCGAACATATCACACAGGGCGCATTCGCGGGACGAATAGGCCGTATGCATATTGCGGATGGTGACGCCACGATTGCGATACCGCACAATTGGTTGAACACAAACAATATCAGGGGAGGGATATGATGGCGGCAAGCCGCTCCGCCGGCGGACCGCGCATTGTCGAGCAGACAGTCGACATTGCACTTCTAGATCGGCCGTTACGCTCTCGCGAGGACATCCAGGTCATCGAGAGCATTCCTCTTGCCGAGCAGATTCGCGTCGACAATTTTTGCCGGCGCGTCGATCTCGCGATTGCAACGCGTGCGCCTAACGATATCGCGATCCACTATGTTGAGAGTGGTGACGTTCGCCATGTGGCGCAGGAAATCTCCTTCGCGGCCTTGCGTGCAAATATCGATCGAACGGCGGCCTTACTGCGTGCCCGCGGCATAGGCCGTAACGATGTTGTCGCCATCCTTCTGCCGGGCGTGCCGGACATCTACTGGTCGCTTCTTGGCGCCATGGCGGCGGGCATCGCATTTCCCATCAATTGGATGATGGAGGCCAATCAGATCCTGCATCTGCTTCGAGACTCAAAGGCGAAGGCGGTCATCGCGCTCGGGCCCACGCCCGGCTACACGATCTGGGAATCCTTAAAAGCGATCGCGCCGCAGTTACCAGTCGGACTACCGATCTTCTCGGTGCCGGGTCCTGGCGGCACACATGATGAAGAGACAGACCTCGAGCGCCTCTCTAGGCAGCCTTCGCCTCCGTGGAACCCTGATTTGATCGAAGGGGACGATATTGCCGCTTATGTTCATTCAGGCGGCACGACCGGCACGCCGAAAATTATCAAGCTTTCGCATCGAGGGCTATCGTATCGCCACTGGACGGTACAGCTTACCCTGAAGCTCGAAACGGACGATGTTTTCGTTCACGATACGCCGATGTTCCATGTCGGCGGCCTCATCGGGCGCGTTTTGTCGGCGCTTGCGTCAGGCGCCACAATGGTGATCCCGAGTGCGATGGGCGCTCGCGATCGACAGTACATGGCGAACTTCTGGAAGTTCATCGAAAAGTATGGCGTGACGCGCGTATCTGCCGTTCCGACGACGCTTGCCTCGCTGATCAAGACGCCGCCCACCACCGAAGATGTATCCTCGCTGAAACCCTATTCACTTACGGGCTCAACCGCCTTGCCACAGTCCGTTCAGCTAGGGTTCGAAGCGATAACGGGCGTGCGGATGCTGAACACCTACGGGATGACCGAAAACACTTCCGCGGTGTCGATCGATCCACGGGATGGCCCGATCAGGGGCTCCGGTCTGCCGATGCCCTACACGAAGGTCCGGACCGCGGTCGTGAATGATGCCGGCGACGTTACCCGTCTATGCGCTCCGAATGAAATCGGCATGCTGCTGGTCAGTGGTCCCGGCGTCACGCCGGGGTTTGTGAACTCTGCGCACGAACGCGGGGCGTTTACCAGCGACGGCTGGATCATCTCCGGCGACCTCGGACGCATCGACGAAGACGGATACATTTTTGTGACGGGTCGCGCCAAGGATGTGATCATACGGGGTGGCCATAATATCGATCCGGCTTTGATCGAGGAGCCGCTGACGCAGTCGCCCGATGTGTTGCTCGCGGCGGCGGTCGGCAAGCCAGACGCCTATGCGGGCGAATTGCCCGTCGCCTATGTGCAGCTTTCTGAAGGATCGCGCGCGACACCGGCCCAACTCGCGGACTTTCTGCAGGGCCGCATCGGGGAACGCGCTGCGATCCCGAAGGACATTTTTATCATAGACAAACTGCCGCTGACGGCGGTCGGCAAGCCACTCAAGAACGAATTGCGTCTGGACGCCGCGGAACGTGTCTTCCGTGGAGTGCTGTCGGATGCGGGCGGTGAAGGAAAAGCGACGGTTCGGGTAGAGCCGGACCCGACAAGCGGAACGATCGCGACGATCACGCTCGCTTGCCCGGACGGCGAGCGCGCGGGGCTCGAGGCGCGCATCAAGGTTGCGATGGCGCCATTCGCGATGGCCCACCGGATCGTCTAGGGCGCCGTTCTGGCCAGTGGAATTCGGCGATAGCCGTCGCCAGCTCTCTCAAGGATGCTACGACCGGGAAACGGATGGTGAAACGCTTGGACTGGAACGCGTTCACTCGCGAGCCACTCATAGACTTTACGTCGAACCTTTGCCGCCTGTCCCGGAAACTGGTCGAGCGGCGATTGCCAGTCGGGGTTCGGCAGGAAAAGCGCCGCCTGGTTCGAGAGGTCGGACTGGATGAAAATCCGTTCCGATCCCGACCGCAGATGGAAGGACATATGTCCGACCGAATGGCCGTAGGTCGCCATTGCCGAAAGGCCCGGCGCAATTGTCTCGCCATCTACGTAGGTGCGCACACGGTCCCGCAACGGTTCGAAGATACGTCTGCTGTTTGCGAATAATTCGGCGATCCGGCCCTGCGGCGCGCGGGCCCGTTCGGCTTCGTTCATCCAGAACGCCCATTCCGGCTCGGGTGCGACGATCTCAGCATCGGGAAACACCGGGGCGCATTCGCGAGAAGACCGTTTATATGATCGGCGTGGAAATGCGATACGACGACGAGATCGATGTCCTTCGGTTCGATGCCGTTAGCCTTCATGTTTTCGATAAGCCGTCCGACCGGAGCCTTCATCGACGCAGCGAAATCGGCCCCAAGCCCCGTGTCGACAAGAATCCGTTTGCCGCCGGTCTCGACGATGATAGGCGCGAATGTCGTGGCCAGCCTGTCATCGGGAAGGTCTGCGTCGCGCAACGCGCGGCGGATGTCGTCACCCGATGCATTCAGCATGAGTGCATCCGTCACCGGCACGGCGATCGCGCCGTCGGACACGACCGACACGCGAATATCGCCGACCTGATAGGCGTCGAAGGTCAGTGATGGTGCGTATGTCATGATTTGGGACCGCTGCTTTGCGACCAATGCCCCGATGGCAGCAGCGTATCGCCGCTGGTCTCGAGTTCGCCGCGCAGGAAATCGAGAAAGGCCTTCACGCGTGCCGGCCGGAAGCGCGCCTGCGGATAGGCGACGGAGAGCACGACTGCCGGCGGATGCCACGTGGGGCACAGGTCGACGATGGCCCCGCTTTGCAATTCGTCGCGCATCACCCAATGCGGCAAGACCGCATAGCCGACGCCTTCCTTCACCGCAGTCAGCGCGGCGAAGATATTGTCGGTCACGAACGTTGGTCTCAAGCGCAGTGTCGTCGACATGTTGTCGTCGCTGGCGAGCGGGACCTCGCGCGAAACATAGGTCATGAGCTGCACGGCATTGTATTGTTCGAGTTCAGTCGGGTGCCGAACGGCTGGATGATCGAACCGCGCCACGATCGACCGCTCGGCGCGCCACAGGGGTCGAACGATCAGCGACTCATCACGAATGGGGCCACCGCGAATCCAGATGTCATAGCCCCCGCCGGCAAGATCGCCTGGCTCGTCGACCAGCCTCCAGTCCATCGTGACGGCAGGATGCGAGGTCAAGAACTTCGCCGCGATGCTGGCCAGGATCGTCTGACCTGAGGATACGGCGGCCGCCACGCGGATATGGCCTTGCAGCTCGTCCCGCCTTTGGCGCACGGCTTCCGCCGCCGCGTCCCAGTCCGCCAGCATGCCCGTCGCGGCAACGAGAAACTGTTCACCGGCGTCGGTCAGCGCAAATTCGGAACTGGAGCGCTGGACAAGTTGTGCGCCCAGCATCGTTTCGAGCTGTTTCAACTGACGACTGGTCGTAGGTTGGGAGAGACCGAGAATGCGTCCGGCGGCCGCGAGGGATCGCGTCTCCGCGATCCGTGCGAAAAGCCGCATCAGCTCCAGCCTGTCGCCTCGTGTGGCAGCGCCCAAAACCACCCTCCCCAGGGACCACGCGCCGGCATTTGCAAGGCTGTGCGGTTTCATCTGTTTCTATGCGCCGAGCCAGTACAAGGTAATGCGCCATTCGTGAAACGAATAGGCATCATTCGTTCTGCGCCCCTATCAGCTCGGGAAGGCCGACTCTATGCTTTCCGTTAAAGAAAATCGCCGCGACCGACGCAGAAACGCGCTCGCGCGGTGATGGGGAGCGATGGAATGGCGACGGGCGAAACCATTGCGGTGGGCCGCTACCGGCTTGATCCGCTTGCGGAGTTCGAAGGTCCGCGCATGCCGCCTGCGGCCATGTTCACGCAGACCGACCCGAAGCGACTTGCCGAGCTACTTGAGCGCGTCCCGCCGGAAAGCTATGCGCGCGGGACCAACCAGCTTCTGACGAGCGTCCACACCTGGGTGGTCCGCGACGACGCCGGGCTTGTGATGCTGATCGACACTTGTTTCGGCAATCTCAAGGACAGAATGCCGACGCATGCGTTCTTCCATATGCAGAAGAACGACTGGTTGCAGCGTCTTGGCGCGCTCGGCATCCAGCCGGACGATGTGACCCACGTCGTCAACACCCATCTGCATCTCGATCACGTCGGCTGGAACACCCATCTCGTCGATGGTGCGTGGTTTCCGACCTTCCGGCGCGCGCGGCACATCATGCCGAAGCTCGAAGTTGATCTCGTCAGGGCCGGCAAGTTCAATCCGATGCCGGCGAACGACCGCTCCATCAAGGACAGCGTCCTGCCGATCCTGGATGCCGGGCTTGCGGATACCGTCGATCCGTTGACAACGATCGCGCCGGATATGCGGCTCGTCCCGTGTTATGGCCATTCACCGGGCATGCTGCTGGTCGAGATTTCCGGCGATGACACGCGCGGCATCATTGCCGGCGGCGATCCCTTGCACCATCCGCTGCAGGTTCTCGATCCGAGCGTGAACACCGGCTTTTGCGAACGCCCGGCTGAAGCCGCCGCTGCGCGACATGCCTTCGTCGCGCACTGCGCGGACGAAGGCTGGACGATGGCGCCGACGCATTTTTACCGTCCGCGCGTCGCTCAAGTCCACCGCACCGCTGACGGATTTGAAATCACATCACCCACGAGATCGTCGAACGATCTGCGGCAAAGAAAAACGGCGTAATCAGCGAAAAAAGGGGGAAGGCGCCATGGACGCCCGCATCGACTCGTTCCGTGCCGCGCTCGATGCGCAGCCGGTCAGCAAGTTCCAGATCAGGCTCGTCATCATGGCGCTGCTTCTGATGGTCATGGATGGCTACGATGTGCAGGCGATCGGCTATGTGGCGCCCGTGCTCACCACCATGTGGAAAATCGATCGCAGCGCTTTCGCGACCGTATTCAGCGCCGGGCTGATCGGCCTGACGATCGGCACACTAATCTTCTCGCCGATTTCAGACCGATATGGCTGCCGGCCGGTGCTGATCATCTGTACCGCCATGTTTGGCGTTCTGACTCTCGCAACAGCGCTCGTCCATTCTTTCGGCGCGCTGATCGCGCTGCGGTTTCTCACCGGTCTCGGGCTGGGCGGCGCAATGCCCAGCGTCATTGCACTGGTAACGGACTATGCGCCGACACGCCATCGCAATCTCATGGTCCTTATCTCGGTCATTGGCTTCCCTGTCGGCGGCGCAGCGGGCGGCTTCATCGGCGCCTTTGCGATCCAGAGCTTTGGCTGGCAATCCGTCTTCGTCATCGGCGGCATCGTCCCGCTCGTCATCCTGCCATTAATCCTCATATGGCTGCCTGAAACGATGCCGATCCTTCTCGCCGATCCGTCGCCGCGCGCACGACTCGCGAAGGTCGTGGCGCAGGTCGCCCCGGGCTGGACCGCGCCGGAAAGCAAGCCGTCCGATCTGGTTGCGCAAAAGCGCTTTCCTGTCGCCGTTCTCTTCACGCGGGACTATGCCGTCCCCACACTGCTGATCTGGTCAGTCTATGTCTGCAATCTCCTGCTGATCTATTTCTTTGTGAACTGGACGCCGATCCTGGCCACGCAGGTCGGTCAGACATTGCAGGCGGCGAATATCGCCACCGGCGTGTTCCAGCTTGCCGGCATCGTCGGCGGCCTGCTGATGTCCTTTCTCTCCGACCGCACCGGCCGTAGCCAGTTGATCATCATGTGCGCTTCTCTTGCCGCAGCAGCGTGTTGCTTCGTCTTCGGCACGGCGGCGCACTCGACGCCGGGCGCGCTGATCGCTGCCGCCGCCGCCGCCGGTTTCTGTATTGTCGGCACCAATGGTCTCACAAGCGCTTTTGTAGGCCGGTATTATCCGGCCACGATCCGCGCAACGGGTGTTGGCTGGGGTCTCGGGATGGGACGGCTCGGGTCGATCCTCGGCGCGATTGCGGGCGGCATTCTGCTGAGCCTTAATGTATCGATGCCGACGCTGTTTGCCTTTTTCGCGGCGCCTGCGCTAATCGCGGCCGTTTGCATCATCTCGATCAAGCGATCGCCCGATCTCAAGCCGTCGGGGCAATCCCTGTCGCCGACTGCCAACCCGCGAGTGTCCACCGCTGTCTAAGGAGTCTGCCATTGGGGATGCCCGTGCGGCGCTGGCGCCATCGGGCACATTGCGCGTGGGGATCAACCTCTCGAATTTTCTGCTCGTCAGCAGTCGAGCTGCCGATGGTACGCCTATCGGTGTCGCACCGGATTTCGCCACCGAGATTGCACTTCTGTTGGGCGTTCCGGTTCGCTATGTCTGCTACGAAAAGCCCGATTTGCTTGCGGCCGCAGCTGACGACGACGCCTGGGATATCGCGCTGATCGGTGCGGAACCTGCCCGCGCGCAAACCATAGCATTCACCCCCGCCTACTCGGAGATCGAATGCACGTATCTCGTCCCCGCGGGATCACCGATCAAGACGATCGACGATGTGGACCGGGCGGGGGTGCGGGTCGCGTCCATGAAGGGCGCAGCCTACGATCTGTGGCTCGAACGCAATCTCAAATATGCGACGCTGGTTCAGGCGAAGACAATCGATGACTCGTTCGATACGTTCATAATGGAAAAACTGGATGCCTTGTCGGGCCTGAGGCCACGTCTGCTGCAGGATGTGGAGAAGCTGTCCGGCGGGCGCCTCCTTGAGGGGCGTTTTTCCACTGTTCAACAGGCTGTCGGCACGAAGCGCGGCAATATTCTTGGGGCACGCTTTCTTTGTGACGTCGTCGAGCACGTCAGGCGTTCGGGTCTTATTGCGCGTCTCATTGAAAAGCACGGTGTAAAGGGACTCAGCGCGACGCAGGCGTGATGTGCGTGCGAGTGAACGATGACAATCAACGACGACAAAATCACGAGAGACCAACTGGAAGGAATTATCCGGAACGTGCCGTTCGCGCAGCACCTCGGCGCGCGCCTTGAAAGTTTCGAAGAAGGCAAGGTTTCATTGTCGCTCGTGCTCGAGCGTCATATGCAGCAGAATCGTGGGTTCGCGCACGGCGGCGTCATCGCCTTCGTGGCGGATTCAGCGCTGATCTGGGCTGCGGCCAGTGCAGCCGGGAGCGTTCTGACGTCGGAATTCAAGATCAATTTCGTTGCCCCGGCAATCGGCGACGTTCTCTTCGCGACCGGTACGGTGCTCAAGGTCGGCAAGTCTCAAGTCGTAGCTCGGGCAGAAGTGCATGCGCGACGGCGATCGACGTCCCGATTGGTCGCCGTCGCATTGGGGACGTTGTCCCGCGTCGCATCGTCCTAGTGGCCGGACAGGTGGGTCAGCCGTTCGATGACGTGATCGGTTACGAGTTGAAGCCAGCGTCGCTCTACCACGCGATCGTCGACAGCGTTTCGCGGCGATCGTCGATCCTGATGTCGTCGCCAATCCGCCTCTGTCGCCGCCAAAGGATCTGTCCGCCGCTGTAGCACACGATCCGACGCAGGAAGCGCGCCTTGCATCCCTTATAACGCCCGCCCTTGTGCTCTGGGAAACGGAGGATCTGTTAAGCAGCCGAGCGGTGGATAGTCGCTGCAACGGCGCATGCCAGGTTGCGGTCCCTATCTGTTCAGCAGGGCTGACCACTGGGTGCGATGGGAGCGGGCCGCCGATTCATTGCAGCGACGACAATCTTCTTCGCCCGGTCGGTCACCCAAGCTCGGAACAGGCCACTAGGGACCCGATCCTCCATAACCTGACCTCGGGCCGGTCCTGGGGAACCCGGTGGTTGCCTTGCCAGCCGTTTGCGACTTGAGAGCTGCTCGTTCGTATCGCTACCAAGCCCTTCAACAAAGTGGGCGCGATGTCCAAACCGCGCGCGCACCGGCCGAAATCGCGATGAACGTCCGCTTGCAGCTAACATGCAAATGTCTGCTTTTGGCGCATCGGAGTAGCGCTGCGAGAAGCCAAACCTCCTACCGGCAGTTGCCAAAGCACTAAATTGGTGCTTTTGTTCAACGATGGCCTCGACGGCATTCACTACGGCCCTTCGATATCGCCTCGCGCCTGATCATGGCGCGGCCGATGCTATCGAGGCGACCTTCGTGGCGTACCGTCGGATGATGGAGTTGCTAGATGAGATCGCGCCTGTAGAGCAGGGCGCGAATCTGGTGGTTCTGCATGGTCTGGCCTACGAAACGATCCGCAAGGCGACAGAACTTCCGGCGCGGCTCGTGACGATGGGGCTAAGTGATCGCCCCGCCTACCGTGCGTCAGCGCAGCAGCGAATCCCGCTGGACGAAAAGCTCTTCAACGTGAAAACCGCAACGACGGTCGCCGTATCTACGGTTCGCGGCCGCATGACGATCCCCTTTGACGTGGTGGGTTACTCCCCTGGCTGGGGACACCGGGCTCCTGCGCATCTCATACGTCACGATGACGGTGGTTTTGAAATCCATTTCGGCGTCACCCCAAACGCTTCAGGACTGGAGGATGGCATGACCCAGACTGCGACCGAATCCATACTTTCCCGCGCGGGGCGGTTGATTGCCGGCATCGCGCACGAATCCATCGATCGGGCAGAGAGCAAGAACAAGCTCGCCGTCGTCAAGCAGGCTATACGCGAGATCGAGAAAGCGGAGGGCGAGGCCAAGACCGAGCTCGGCCGGGAGCGGGCCCAGCAATGGCGTCTCGACGCTCGTACCGGCGAGATCGAGAGCGCGCTGGGGGCACTCAATCCTCAGATCGAGAGCGCCCTCGCCTCAGGCCGCGATGATCTCGCCCGCGCCGGCGTCGCTCGACAAATCGACCTGGAAGCACAGCTTGCGGCAATTGCGACGGCGAAGGCCGAGACAAGGGAACGCATTGCCGCCGCAACGATGGCGCTTGCTGCAACTCAATCCGCCCTTGAAGATGCGGAGAACAGACTAGCCGATCTCGAGAAGAGCGAACGGGAAGCCATTTCCGCCTCAGTGAAGGGCGGCGATGTCGCGACAGGGTCAAAGGCGGCTAGCAGGGCCGCGAAGGGTTCGCGTACGGTTTCCCGCCTGACCGGAGCCTCCCCGGCTACTCTCCGCTCCAAGGAACTCGACGACCTCAGTCAGCTGCATCGTGATCGCGAGATCGATCAACGTCTGGCGCGCCTGAAATCCGGCAAGGACAATGGTTGAAGACTAAGAGCCGCCAATGACGCTCGTTGAGCATCTCTTTCTGCCGGATACGAGACCGTTCGCTGTCGCGGCCGCGATGATCGTCGTCGTAGGGGGCGTCGAGCTCTTATCGATGCTGCTCGGATTTTCTCTGTCGGAACTGCTCGGCAAGGCTGTCCATTTCGAGGCCGAGGCTGACAGCAACGTCGCGCACGCAATGTCATGGATGAACGTCAACGGCGTTCCTTTGCTCATATACATCACGTTGCTCTTGGCCTTCTTCTCGATGGCCGGTTTCCTGATCCAGGATGCAGCGCGCAATGTCGCTGCACCCCTGCCGCTCATCGTCGCCACACCGCTTGCTTTGCTCGTTGCATTGCCGTTCGTCCGTTGGTCTGCCGGCGCGATCGCCTCTGCGATACCAAGAGATGAGAGCTACGCCGTGGACGTCTCCACGCTGGTCGGTCGGGTCGGCCAAGTCGCCGTGGGCCCTCTCGATCAAGGTCTTCCGGGACGGGTAAGCGTCAAAGACGAACACGACAACTTCCATACTGTGCCGGCCATTGCTGCCGTGGACTCGCCAGCGCTTTCCCAAGGGACCGAGGTTCTTCTTGTTGATCGCGTCGACGGCCATTTCATCGCGATTGCCGCACAAGAGGACATCACCACGCGCAAATCGTCAGTGTAAGGAATTTTTCCAATGGAACTTCTCATTCCTGCAGCCATCGGCGTCGCGGCCCTGATCGTCATTGGCCTCATTTTCACCACCCTGTACAAGCGCTCGACGCGCGATGAGGCGTTTGTCCGCACCGGTCTGGGCGGCAAGAAGGTCGTGCTGGACGGCGGCGCCGTCATCCTCCCGATCTTCCACTCATTTGCGCGTGTCAATCTGAAGACCCTGCGTTTGACAGTCGAGCGCAAGGAAAAAGACTCCCTGATCACCAAAGACCGTCTGCGCGTTGACATCGGCGCCGAGTTCTATGTTCGAGTAAAGCCCGACACTGACAGCATCGCCCTGGCCGCCCAGACCCTTGGCGACCTCACCAACAATGCCGAGGCGCTACGAGATCAAGTCGAGGCAAAATTTGTCGACGGCCTTCGCTCGGTGGCTGCGACAATGACGATCCTGGAGCTGCAGGAAAAGCGTGCCGACTTTGTCAAGCATGTTCAATCGACTGTCGAGGCTGACGTCCAGTCCAACGGTCTTGAACTCGAAGGCGTGTCGCTGATCAAGTTCGATCAGACCGACATCAAGTTCTTCAATGAAAGCAACTTCTTCGACGCGGAAGGTTTGACTATCCTGAAATTGACGACGGAAGGCAAGCGTCGTGAGCGGAACGCCATCGTGCGCGATGCAGAGGTTGCGATTGCGCAGAAAGATCTCGATGCCCGGCAGCAGACGCTGACAATCGAACGGACAAAGAAGGAGGCGGAGCTTTCTCAAGAGCGCGATATTGCAAACAAATCAGCAGGAACCCGCGCCGAGGTGGCAACTGCAGAGCAGACCGCGCGCCTGACCGAGGAGACGGCTAAAATCGACACTGACCGTCAGGTAGCGACCAAGACCGCAGAGGCCAACCAAGCCAAACAGACGGCGACCATCGAAGCGGAGCTTGCTGTCAACAAGCGCAAGACCGACGCCGAGCGCGAGTTCCAGATCACCACGCAGGTCAACCAGGTACAAATCGCCGAGAAGAGCAAGCTTGTCTCGGAGGCGACCGCCGCGGCCAAGACCGCCGAAGCGGAAGCCGTGACGGCTGAGGAAAAGGTGATCACGGCCCGTGCGATCGAGGTTGCGGATCGCGCCCGTCAAACCCAGGTCCTCGCAGCTCGGACCGACGCCGAACGGAAGTCGACCGAGATTATCGTCGCGGCTGAAGCTGAGAAGAAGGCCGCAACCGACCGTGCCGAGGCAGTCAGGACCGCAGCGACTGCCGAAGCCGATGCTGCAAAAATCCGAGCCGAAGGCGTCGAGAAGCTCGGCGAGGCCGAGGCGAAAGTCACCACGATGAAGAACGACGCCCAGAACAAAATGGGTCAGAACGTTATCGATTTCGAATTGGCTAGAGAGCGCATCAGGAACTTGCCACAGGTCATGGCCGAGATGGTCAGGCCGGTTGCGCAGATCAAGGACGTGCGGATCATGCATACAGGCGGCGCCCTGTTAGGCGGCGGCACGAGAGACGGCGTCGGCGTCGGCATGGGCGAAGGCCTGGCAGGGCAGCTTCTGCAAGTTCACGCGTTCAAACCGATTATCGATGAGGTACTGCGTCAGGCGGGCTTCAGGCCTGGCGACGATCCGGTCAAGGCGCTTGCCGCCGCGATCACTGATGACGGCAAACAAAACCCGGCAATCGCTGGTGAGATCGCGCCGACAGATTCTCCAAAGGCACCTCGTACGCCGGCGTGACAGCGACGCGGATACGTCGACGATCGGCATCGTCACGGCGCCCCAGAAGCGATGACGGTGCGGTGATGATGCTGGCCGCCGATTTGACGGCGCAGCTTTGAGGGCTCTCGAACAAAGAAGGCTCCCCGGGGGCGTTGCGACAGGTCGACAGTAGGCTGGCGATCACCGCAATCCAGCAGAAATATGTGTAAAATCAGATGCTTAAAATGGTACCGCCACCCCGGCTCGAACGGGGGACCTCTAGATCCACAATCTAGCGCTCTAACCAACTGAGCTATGGCGGCGTGCGCACGCGGCGGCCTCCTACTAGGGGAGCGCCCCACGGATTGCAACCGCCGGCCTCCCGCCCAGGCGCCCGTGTGGGCTATGGTCCCGCGAAATGGAGGAACGACGGTTGGCGACCACATTCACCATCGGCGATCTGCGCGTCGATCGAATCATCGAAAGCGAAGGCCCCTTTCTCGGCGCGAAAGCGCTGTTTCCAGGCCTGAGCGACGAGGAACTCCAGCGCCAGCGTCCGGCGCTGGAGACCATGGGAGCGCTCCTGCCGGGGGGCGACATGCTGGTTCTCGCGATCCAGTCCTATGTCGTGCGCACGCCGCGGCACACGATCCTCGTCGACACCTGCGTCGGCAACCACAAGACCTTTCCGCGCCGGCCGGCCTGGCATCAGCAGACGGCGACCACTTATATGGACGCCCTTTCGGCCGTCGGCCTCGCGGTCGAGGACATCGACATCGTGCTCTGCACGCATCTCCATGTCGACCATGTCGGCTGGAATACGCGGCTTCTGGACGGGCGCTGGGCGCCGACCTTTCCGAATGCGCGCTATCTGTTCGGCCGCACCGAATATGACCATTGGGAGCGCGAGAACGCGAAGGAGCCGTCCACGATCTTCAACGAGAGCGTGCTGCCCGTGGTCGAGGCCGGCCGCGTCACCTTCGTTGCCTCCGACGATGCGATCGACGATCATGTGCGCCTCACGCCGACGCCGGGTCATAGTCCCGGCCATCACGCGGTCGTGCTGGGCCGCGCCCGGGACGAGGCGATGATGACCGGGGACATGATGCATTCGCCGCTCCAGGTCGCGCGGCCTGATCTCTCGCCGGTCTTCGACGCCGACCCCATCCAGGCCACCGATACGCGCCGCCGCGTGCTGGAGCGCCTGTGCGAAACGCGGATGCTCTGCTGCACGGCGCATTTCCCATCGCCGTCGGTGGTCCGCATCGGCCGCGACGGCGCAACCTTCCGCTGCGAGCCGGCGGCGTGAGCGAGGATCCGAACCGCTTCCGTCTCGCGGGGGTGATGGGCTGGCCGATCGGCCATTCGCGCTCGCCGCTGATCCACAATCACTGGCTGGCCGAGCGTGGCCTGCCGGGCGCCTATGTGCCGCTCGCTGTGCCGCCGGAGCGGCTGGAGCGGGCGCTGCATGCGCTGTCCGCGCTGGGCTTCGCCGGCGTCAATCTCACGATTCCGCACAAGGTTCTGGCGGTGTCCATGGTCGACCGTATGGATGAGGCCGCGCGCGCTATCGGCGCCGTCAATACGATCGTTGTCGGCCCGGACGGCGAACTCGCGGGCCGCAACACCGATGCTTTCGGCTTCATCGAATCGGTCCGCGAAGCGCAGCCCGGCGTGGATTTCTCGAAGGGGCCGGCCGTCGTCATCGGCGCGGGCGGCGCGGCGCGGGCGATCGTGCACGGCCTGCTCGAGGCGGGCGTTCCCGCCATCCGCCTCACCAACCGTACGCTTCCCCGCGCGAAAGCCCTGGCCCAGGATTTCGGCCGCCGTGTCGAGGCGCATCCGTGGGAGCGGCGCGCGGACATTCTCGGCGACGCGTCGATCGTCGTGCAGACGACGGCGCTCGGGATGAGCGGGCAACCGCCGCTCGACATCGCGCTCGACGATCTGCCGGCGGCGGCGACAGTCTGCGATATCGTCTATACGCCGCGCCGCACCGCGCTCCTCGAAGCGGCGGCGGCGCGGGGCAATCCGGTCGTCGAAGGGCTCGGCATGCTGCTGCATCAGGCGCGCCCCGCCTTCGGCGCCTGGTTCGGTGGGGCATCGCATGCGATGCCCGCCAATTCTCCCGCCCTGCAGGCCTTGCTCGATCGATCGCTCCCGCGCTGAACGCGAAACTTCAGCGGAACCTGGCGCGATTTCGGCCGTTGCGCGCCCATCGCGGCATGAAAAACGGGAGATCGACGATGGGTTTCGGAAAAGGCGCGTTGCTCTGGCTGCTCGGCGTTCCGCTGCCGATCATCATCATTCTTGCGCTGTTCATGCATCACTAGGCTGGCTCTCTAGAGCGGTCGTCAGCGCTGCTTCATACGTTTCGAGCATCCCGTCTGTGGATGCGAAAAATGAACCTGTGTCGGCCACGCGGTGCACGCCGCGTGGCCGAATTCGTTACCTGCGGAAATGTTCCGGCCGTAGCTTCGTTGTTTTCGCCGGGGTGAACTCGGCGCGGCAGGCCGGACTGATCTGGGCCTCGTTGGACACCAGACAGGCCTCGATCTTCGATACGAACGGAATATCCGACGAACAGAACCGGAAGGCATCGCCTTCGCAGGCGGACCGTTCCTGCGCCGTACCTTGCGCTTGCGCGGCCGAACCACAGGCGATGAGCGCGGTCACAGCGCCGAACGCCGCCAGTTTCCGAAAATGAATCATGCTTTTTCCCTGATCAAGCGCCACGGGACCGGCGACGGGCCGACGCTGAAAACATAGCGTGGCTCCTTCGCGTCCATCTTGTCATTTTACAACATGGACTGGACATTATTGGACATTGTCCGCACCTGCTCCCGCGATGGCGGGCCGCGGCGCGGCCATCCGACCGCGAGGCGAACGTGGGCTAGGGAAGGCGAAAACTGTCAAGTGCATGACTAGAATTGCATAGCGAAAAACGTCGGGACACCTATCTTCGCGCCCCGGAATGGCGGCTCGTCCAGCGTCAGGGCGAAGGCGTGATCCGCTATGGAGAGAAAAATGCATGTTTCACGGCGTAGTCTTTCGATGGGATTGGGGATCGCCGGCGCTGGCGCCGTCGCCGCGCCGGGCATGGCCGATGGCCTGATCGACGATCTGGTCGGCGCGAAGGACGATTTCGTCGCGGCATCCGACGCCTACATCTACGGCTATTCCCTTGTGACCATGGAGATGACGCGCCGCGTCATGACCAATGTCGCGACCGCCGAGGCGACGCGGGCTCCGATGGGACAGTTTCTGCGCGTCCGGTCCTATCCCAACGCCAGCTATCGTGATGTGACGGCCCCCAACGCCGATACGCTCTATACGATCGCCTGGTTCGACGTCGGCAAGGAGCCGTGGATCGTCAGCATTCCCGACATGAAGGGACGCTATTTTCTTTTCCCGATGCTGAGCGGCTGGACGGATGTCTTTCAGGTGCCCGGATCGCGAACGACCGGAACCGGCGCGCAGACCTACGCCATTACCGGCCCCGGCTGGAAGGGACAGCTCCCGCCCGGCGTCGTCGAATACAAGTCACCGACATCGATCGTATGGATTCTCGGGCGCATTTACTGCACGGGCACGCCGGAAGACTACGCCGCCGTCCATGCCTTGCAAGACGCCTGCAAGGTCTATCCGCTGAGCGCCTTCGGCAAGGACTGGACGCCGCCCGCCGGCACGGTCAACGCGTCGATCGACATGAAGAAGGCGGTCCGTGACCAGGTCAACGACCTGAGCGCCGAGGACTATTTCAAGCTTCTCGCCGAACTGCTGAAGACGAACCCGCCGGCCGCCGCCGACGCCCCGATCCTGCCGAAGCTCGCGCGGGTCGGTATCGTGCCGGGCAAGGATTACGATGCATCGGCCGTCGATGCGCGGGTGCTGAAGCGGATCCCGAAAATCTCGTTCGAGCGGATCATGCTCAGCTTCGTGACGAGCCCGGCGATCAAGAACATCAATGGCTGGCGCTTCACCACGAAGACCGGACTGTACGGAACGGACTATCTGCAGCGCGCGCTGATCGCGGCGATCGGGCTCGGCGCGAACCGGCCCGAGGATGCGGTCTATCCGACATCGCTCAAGGACGGCGATGGTCTGCTCGCGCGCAAATATGACGGCGCCAACAAATATACGATGACCTTCCCGAAGGGCCAGATGCCGCCGGTGAAGGGGTTCTGGTCGCTGACCATGTATGATGAGGATTATTTCTTCGTCCCGAACCCGCTCAACCGCTATTCGATCAGCGCGCGGCAGGCCCTGAAGAGCAATCCGGACGGGTCGACGACACTGTACATCCAGAAGGATTCGCCTGGGGCCGACAAGGAATCGAACTGGCTGCCGGCCCCGCCCGGCAAGTTCATCCTGATGTTGCGGACATACTGGCCCAATCCAAAGGCGCCCTCGATCCTCGACGGCTCCTGGAAAGTTCCGCAGGTCAAAAAAGCGTAATAGAGCGCGCGACGGCGAAAGATCTCACGACTTTCGCCGTCCGCCCCAGGTTTCAGCCGCGCTGAAACGTCCGGCGCTTCCTGACATTGCGCCATTCCTTGTCGATCGAGCGTGATCCGCGCGGTCGGCAGGGGCGTCAACGTCCCGCGATAATCCTGATCGGCGCGCTGACGATCGACGCCGGCACGGCCAGCACGGCGGGCACCGCCGCGCCGATCGCTCCCACGGCTCCTTCGCCGCCTCCGGGGCTGCCGATTCCCTTGTTCAGGACGCCGTCGAGTTCCGGCGCGATCTTCGCGATTTCCGCGAACTTGTCGTGGTTCATCGCATTCATGCCTTCCATCGCGGTGAGGTCGACGACGATGGCGCCGAGCGACGTCAGTTCGGGTTCATTCGGATCGTCGCCCAGCCGATTCTTCCCGCCCGCGAGAAACCGCGATGCGGCGAGTGCGCGGTCGTCCTGGGAGATGACGACGAGGTAGGGCTTTTTCGGCTTGCCGATCCGTCGCATCTGCGACTTGAAGACGTCGATATCGATGTCGGGAGCGGCCAGGACGATCGCGCCGATCTTGCCGGCCGCCGGCGCGTCGCCCTTGATCTGGATATTGCGGATCGCCTCGACCGTCACCCAGTTGCCCATGGAGTGGGCGAGTATATTGATCTGGTCGGCGTCGCTCGCTGCCACCAGACGGAAGACATGCTCCAGCCGGTCGCGCGCGGATGTCGCGCTGTTGTTGTCGTAGACATATTCGGACAGCGCGCCGCGCGAAGCCCAGCTGAAATGCACCGGCACCGCCGTCGACTTGGCGTCGTCGACGACCTGCGCGAACCGATAGAGCCCCTCGGCGAACTGGGTGTTGTAACCGTGGATGAAGAAAAGGACCTTGCGCTGACCCTTCGGCCGCATCCCAAGCTGCCTGTTCAGATCCGCGATGAATTCCTTTTCGCCGGACAGATAGCGCCCGTCGCGCATCACGAAATCCGTGCGCGGATCGCCAGGCGCCTGTTTCGGCCATTCGACATGGCCGTTCACATGGCTGGGCGGGACGCTGACGTCGAATGCCGAAAAGTCGAGGGTCTGCGAACGCTCTCCATTGTAGAACGCTCCCGGCTTCGGGTCGCGGACGCGTGTGGTCGCGACAAGGATCTTGTGCTCCCTGGCGTCGGGGGCCTGCACCGCATTGGCGACCAGCATCGTATCGGGCGCGCCCGCGCATCCTGAGAGGGCGATGGCGGCGGCGAGAACGGCATGCACCGCGAAACGGGTCGGCCGACGACGAAAGCTCCAATCGGTCCAACGCGCCATTACGCCCCACTCCAGTCCGGACGGCGCGAAGGCATTCTTCGAAGCCGCATGCTGTACCGACAGGGACTAACCCACATGCAAGTGAAGACCCGGCGACAGTTCGCGAGGCCTCCTGTACCGATCGATCAGCGCTGAAATTTACCCGATTGCGTTATCCCGGGCCACGTAAAAGGCGGGCGCACGCGCAACATCGCGAGAAGAGTCACCTTGTTGCGACAGTCGATCGCGACGCGATGTACCGAAACGGTCGCGCATCCCGATCGCGGCGACTTTGCGCGATCGAACCATTGCTTGCTGCGGTTTGTCGGGATCTCTTCAGACAATGAAGGCCGGGCAGGGCCCGGCCTTCACATGATCGCGTCGATCAGTAGCGGGCGACCACCGGAGCGGCCGGCGCGCTGAAGAAGTGATAGGATGCACGGGCGCGGACGGCGTTCTCCGTCTGGCGGACATTGCCGCCCAGATTGAAGCCCCAGACGCCGTTGCTGTTGTTGGTGCCGAAATCGCTGTAGCGATATTCGACGCCAATGGACCACGCCGGCGCGATCGCATATTCGACGCCAGCGCCGACCGTCCAGCCGGTACGCGACGACGCTGTGTTGCCGCCCCAGTTGTAGCCGAAGGTGCCGTAGTTGCTTGAGCCCGAGCGCGAGGCGAACGCCACGCCGCCGGTGGTGTAGAGGAGCGCGCGATCGAACGCGAGGCCGAGACGGCCGCGGATCGAGCCGCGCAGCGAGCCGGTCATGATCGAAGCGCCTTCGAGGTCGCCTTCGAGACCGAGGACGAACATGCCCATCTGGTAGTTGCCGCCGACATGGCCGCCGCCGACGAAGCCGCTCTTGACGTTCGCGCCGCTGTTGCCGGCCCACCAGAGCGTGGTCGCCGCACCGGGGAAGAACGGCGCCAGCATGCCGCCGTAGTTGCCGTTGTTCGAGACACGATCCCAGGCGCCGCCCGCCTGCAGACCGATGTAGAAGCCCGTCCACGTGAAGACCGGCGGCGGCGGGATGTACGGCGGGGGCGCCTTGCGCGACGGAAGGTCGGCGGCCATGGCCGTTGTGCCGAGCATCGCGCATCCGAGCGCTGCGAGCGTGCGAGTGAGTTTCATTGACGAAGTCCTGCATTCCGCGACGTTCGCGGCAGGTCTTCAAAATACTGCATTGCGGACCCGGAACACTTGACCCTCCCGGTCCGGAAATTGACGGAATACGACAGGGCGTCGTTCGTATGAAGTATGTGGCAAAACTACATCATGCAGGGTCCGTCGCGCTGGCGCAGATCATCCTGCGACGCGGCACTCCTTGCGCCATACGCTGGGCGACCGGCCGAACTTGCGGCGGAAGGCCCGCGTGAACGCGCTCGCATCGGAATAGTGCAGGCCCGCCGCGATCTCCGTCAGGCTCAGATTGGTGGCGCGCAGCAATTGCTGCGTGATCTCGAAGCGCGCTTCCTGGATCAGTTCGTGCAGCGTCACGTCCTCTTCGGCGAGACGCCGGGCGATGGTTCGCGGATGAACCCCGAACATCTGCGCGATCGTGGCGCTGTTGACCTGCTTGTGCCGTATCAGATTTGGCAGGATGCGCCGGATCTGATCGGCCATCGAAAGGTCCGGTCTGGCGGCATCCTGCGAAAGCAGATTCTGCAGAAACCGGTACAGCACCGGATCGGCGTTCTTGACCGGCGCGTCCAGGGCTTCGGAGGGGAAGTCTATCGCGGCTTCGTGGGCATTGAACTTCAATTGCCCTTTGGAAAAGAATGTCCGGTATGGCGCGGGATTCGACGGCGTTCTGCGCGGCAGGCGGATCTCGATCGGTTCGAAGGTCTGGATCACGCGCTTCAGGATACCGAAGCCTATGGCGACCGCTGCATCGCAGATGTGATCGGAGGGGACGCCAACGGTTGTGACGGAATAGGACAAGGTTGCGGTTCCGGCGTCGTCCTTCAGCCCGACGACCGCGCCGGTATCCACCCTGTTGTGAGAGGCAACGAAGGTCTCCAGGCCGACACGGGCCGTCGGCGCATGCTGCATCAGAAAGCCGGGCAGGCCCATGTCAGGGTGCGCCATGCCGACGAGGAGGCCGACATGTTCACAGCCCGACCGGCGCGCCACCAGGCGGAACAACTCGCCCGCCGCGACATAGGGTATGAGCGTCTCCGGATTATCGAAGATCGAGGACGACAACCCGACCGACCGCAGCGTCGGTTCGAGATCGACCCCCAGAAGCTGAACGACCGACGGGAAAGCGCCGATATTGCCGATCCGTAACATGGCGGCCATGGCCGCGCCCCCGCTTTTCGCCCCCGCTCGCCCCGCGAGACGTCCTCGCCAATATTGCCGGCAAACTGTACGGCGCGAAGCTGACTTGCGGAGCATGCAAAGCCTAGCTTACGTAACACGAATTGTCTTGTTATTTGGGGACAGGGACTGAAGACCTGTGGCAAGTTATCAGCTTCAGCGCGTTGGTCCCGTCGCCGAGCTTCCGGGTCTCCTCCGCGAGCTCGGCGCGAATGTCGCGGAAGCGTTTGACGGGTCGGGCTTCGACCCGTGCGACCTCAAGCCCGAGGCGCGCGTCCCCTATCCTTCGCTCATCGGCTTGATGGAGAGAGCGGCCGTCGTCTCTCGCTGTCCGTCTCTGGGATTGCTGACCGGCGCGCGAAGCGATCACCGCGCCCTCGGTGTGATCGGCGAGATGATGGCGAGCGCGCCGACGCTGGGCGATGCCCTGCGGGACTATGTCGAGATGCAGATCGGCTATTCGCGAAGCGCCGTCGTCTATCTCCAGATAGTCGAGGGAAGCCATTTCATTGGATACGGCCTTCACGACAACGGTGTGAATCCGACCCGGCAAGTCCACGACCTGGTGGTCGCCGTAGGGTGCAACATGCTGCGCTCGCTGACGGGCGGACGCGTGCAGCCGCTGCGAACCGTCGCATCCGTCAGCCAGCCCGGCGATCCCGATCTGTATCGAAAGGTGTTGAAGGCGCCGACGACGTTTGATCGGGAACAGACGGGCGTCTTCATGCGGACCGACGATATGGCGATGCCGCTTCCGGGCGCGAATCCGGCGCGCCGGCATGAGCTTCGTACGACTATCCTGGAGATGGCGCGCGACGGCCTGGACGATGTCGCCGCGCAGGTTCGCCGCGCTTTGCGCCCGCGTCTGATGCTCGGCGAAGCCGATCGCGACACGATCGCCGAAGTCCTCGGAATGGGGCCCCGCACATTGACGCGCCGCCTTTCGGCCGCCGGCACGACTTTCGAAGCCATCAAGGACGACATGCGCTTTACGGTTGCGCGCGAACTTCTTGCCCTGACGCGATTGCCCATCGGACGCGTCGCCGAGACGCTCGCCTATTCCGACAACAGCGCCTTCAATCACGCGTTCCTGCGCTGGGCCGGCGTGTCGCCCTCGCACTGGCGCAGCCAGCAGAAGAACGATGATGCGAGAGCGCTCGTCGTGTCGCGGGCGACATAGGCACGACGAATCGATGCGTGCTGAAAGCGAAAGCGCGCGCCGTCAAATATTCTAGCGAACGATGACGGTCCGGCCCCGAACGACGGGAGGGCGGCGCGTCGTGACGACCGCGCCGCGGGGTCCGGCGCAGCCCGCGCGATAGACACCACGGGCGCAGACCGCGGCTTCGGCCGGTGCGGCGGTGACGACAGAAAGCGCGCCGAATTCGACAGCGACCAGACCAAGCAGCGCGGCGACCGGAATGAGCCTGTACATGAACGTCTCCAGTAAGCAGACGCCAAGACTAGGTGATTCTGTTGGCCCGGACTTGACCGAAACGGCGCGGGACTGGGCTTTTCCGGACAGACCAGCGCACGTGATACGAGGAAGCGCGGCGACGTTCGGGCCGACGCCACGATCATCATGGCTTCGTGATCTGTGCTTGCGGTCGCCGGCGGCGCGATCGGCATGATGTTCTTGCGGCCGGTGCCGCGCGCCGCAGAGCACACGGCGTTCACGGCCGCGCGATAGCCCCGTATGGGTTATTCGTAGTAACCCACGCCGCAGATCTGGTCCGAGACGCGCGTGAACATCGTATGTTTCAACGCCGGCCGCGATTGCTCGATGCGCGGCCACATATAGGTGATGTCGCTGATGCGGCCGGCTTTCGCGTCCCGGATGATCGCGGCGCCGAATGGCACGCCGTTGATGTCCGCGAGTTTTGCCGCATCCATCCCCCGCACGGCCGCATTGGGATGCGCGGAAACGTGGTTGTCCGGACCGATGCAGAAGACATAGAGATCGAGCGTGCGGTAGCCGTGCGATCGCTCGGAGAACCACGTCAGGGCCTGCGTTTCGTCATGCTCCACGGCTTTGATCGCGCTGTCGAGAAGCCATCTCGCTTCATTCCGGTCGCCGTCGTCGCAGGACGTCGGCACTTCCCCGCCGCAGGCATGCGCGCCCGAAGCTGTCGCAAGACAAAAGGCCAGAATGGAAAATGCAGGAAACATTCGCATGGCCGCCCCCACGGTTGACGCGATTGTCGAAGGCGCAGTCTGGCGGCCGAAATGTTTCGCCGGTATGTCGCAGCGCAAGGTCTTGCGGAAAGAAGGTTCTTTGACGATGACGAAGACCTTGGCACTATCCGCATGATTTCGAGAGGGACGGCGATCCGGTGGGCAAAATATCACGTTGGCTGCTTGTCATCTTTGCGGCGTTCCTTGTCGCGGGCGCCGGTCTCGCCGGATGGCGGCAATTCTCAAAACCCACGGTTCTGAAAATTGCCGTTGGGCCCGCCGACTCGGAAGACGCCGGTCTTGTCTCGGCTTTCGCGCGGTCGCTGTCCGGCAAGGCGTCCGACATACGCATCAGCATCGAGCCGACGTCGGGGCCGGTGGAGTCCGTCAGGAAGCTCATGGCGGGCGAGGTGCAACTCGCGGTTGCGCGCGCCGACGGCGTTCCGTCCGACCGCATCCGGTCGATCGCAATTCTTCATACCGACCCGGTCGTGATCGCGGCGCCGGACCAACCGAAACTGGCCGATCTCGGCGCGCTCAAGGACAAGACGCTGGGCGTCGTCGGGCCGCCAGCCGTGAACGACGCGCTGGTCGCAACCCTGCAGAAGCACTATTCGCTGACCGGACCCGTGAAGGCCGTCCGGCCTGATCCCGCCGCCGTCGCATCCGTGATCAAGGACAAGACGGTGCAGGCGCTTCTGTTCGTCGCGCCGACGACCCGCTCGGCCGAAATCGGGCGATCGTGGGCCGCCATCAAGAACGCGGCCGGACGCAGGCTGTG
>ERZ500994.13-NODE-13-length-66857-cov-7.436933_pt1 | contig 66857 bp, 66 predicted proteins | sample MGYA00248878_ERZ500994 | MGnify/ENA primary metagenome ERZ500994 (study PRJEB25958, sample SAMN03398533) | human skin metagenome | study: EMG produced TPA metagenomics assembly of the Human Skin Microbiome Metagenome (human skin metagenome) data set. | reverse complement strand
CGGACACAGCCGAAGTGCTTTTCCAAGATGATAGCTTGTTTAGCATTGGGGTATAAGCGTAGGATATAGGCACGGTTCATGGGTTGTATTTTACCACAAAACCCTGTTCTGGTCAAGGTTTAGTGTTTTCATCCCATCACTAAGCTTCGCTACAGTGGGGGAATTTCGCACGGGTTTGTTAAATTATTACACATGGCAATAATAAGCTTTTCATAAAAATAAATGATTTGCACAATATAGTCTTTACCATAAACTACTGTATGGATGATATTGTATTGCCCTGCGATATTTAAAAACGGAATGAGAAAAAATACAGGTAATGCCAGTCGTGACACCCAAACACCAAGCCTTTTTGAATTTTCAGACAAAATCAAGCTAATTAACGTCATGGCGTTTAAGTACATAAACAACACGGAAAAACCCAAACCCACCATCGGTACAACGATAGCCTTGTAAGCTTTTTTCTGCATCTCAAGCGTCTTTTCATCAATTGCAGGTCTATTATCCACAGGCTTATCTAGGCGCTTTTTAGCGTCGTTGTAAGCAGCAAAAACAAAATCGGGGTGTTTGATTACTTCTTGTTTGAAATTAGGGTTATAAGGGTTGGGATTATCCCCCAAGCGTTTTGAAATCAGTTTTTGCACGTCACGATCTTTAAAAAATTCATCTCTTGTTAGCGCTGGCTGGATGTTGGTCTTAAAACCAAATGTCTCATTGGCACTTTCACGCCATTTGGCATCAATTTTCGACTTATATTTCGGATAGCGTTTTAGGTTATCATAGTATTCGCTACTTTTTAAGTTATAATCATGGAATAAAGGTTCCATTTGTTGTTTAATTGGCTCAAAAAGCACTTTTTGAGATTGTACAAACTCATCACTTACCGTCATGCATTTATTGAATTTTCTGATAACCTGCTTGTGGAGCTGCTCATTCTCTGCATATGTCAATAAGTTTAAATAAGGAAAAAATCCTTTATCTATTTGACTGTTGATAGGGTAGATGTCTTTGTAAGCTGTTACTGAGTCAACGCTACAGGCATGACCGTACACAAAGAATTGTTTCTTTGAATCCTCTTTATCCTGTAGGCGTTTTTTGTCAAATCCCCATACTAAGGCTGGCGTGATGTGAAAAAGCTGACGCTTATTAAATGAAATATCTTTCAATTCATCATCGTAAGTTGGCACAATGGTCGCGCTAGCCTGTGCGATTAGCAATGCACTCGTGCGTTCCTCGTCGCTTGAATTATCCACAATTACTTTAACAATGCCCTTTTGAATATATATGCTTGAGGGAATACCAATAAACAGCATGGCTAGGAACAGAATAAAAGTTTCTTGGAAATTGTGCGTGGGGTTGTTAATCAAACGCTTAGTCAATAACAAAGAGATGCCAATACCTGAAACGATTTTAGAATAAAATTCAACATCATCAATGGTACTAGTGGAAGTATGAATTGACATTTGTGAAAATAGAATGTAATTAAATAATACTTCAATCACAAGATATAGAGCAATCAACCCTAATAAATTAAAGTTGATTACCTTAGTCATTCTGAAATCGCGAAAATAATGTGCTAGTCTTACATAGCCCATATAAAATCGATATTTTGTTCGATCAATAAAATAAACGAACGTTTGCATTTTACCTTAACTCTCTGCTTAAAAAACGCTGTTATCACAGCGATTGACCAACCATCTTTACCTAACCTCATACTAGGTAGAATATAACATTAAACCAAACCATTTTTAGAAGTTGCGCTATAGCTTCCTGTTATATTTACCCAACCTATTTTTTAACCACTTCAAAATCTATCACCCAAACATACGGGTTGGTTTCCCATGTATCACCAAATTTAGCATTCGCTGATTCATTCCATGACTTTGCAAAATCATTAATCAGGTTTTCCTCGATTGGTTTACCGAAGTCTGTACCAATACGATTATTTATTACAGCTACGCCACCCTCTTGACGCAAATCATTGAGACTTATTTGTTGTAGTTTTTCCACACGAACTTTGGTTATTTGAATATTAATTCGCGATGCCCACTTAGGCATAAGGTATGCAGGGTAAGAACGTAACAACCCTGCATCATGTCTATCTCTTAATGATAAGCCACCATCTGCAAAGTAATGTGGTTTGGTAAAACGATTTTCTTTTTCTAGACGTGCATGTTTTTCTTGAACCCATAGCACATCACCCACAAGACCGTACGGGAATTTAGTACCAATATTTAATCCATTACTCATGGCAAAAAAAGCTTGAATACCAATGCTTTTTTTGAAGTTTGCTGCAACCGAATCCAGCACACCATCATTAGGATTCCAGCCGTTACCATAAACGACTTTTCGGAATTGAGTTTTATGACCACTTAATATTAATTTTATGTCATTTTCATCAAATGCTACATGTTTCGACATATCAATTTCTCTCATAAAATAAGCTAGGACACCCTAGCTTATTATTGTTTAGCGAATTAGTTAGCTGGGTAAGCTTCGGTTAATTTAGTAAAAATGTATTCATGTGCGTCATGCGTATCATGAGGCATAGCGTCTAGAATATCACGCAAGTGCTCATTATCCTCGCGCCCATCCCAAATCTTGATATAGGTGCCTGTTTTATACCCAAAATCTTGACGGAATTTATTTAGAACAGCTTTGCCAACGTAAAGACGGTAGATATCATCAAAATATAGGTCTAAACCTGCAGCTAATTCGAGGAATTCATACACATTAAATTCGCGATTTGAAATAGTGTTTTTAACAAAGATTTCGATATCGCGTAGCAATTCTTTTTTGTCTTTGATGGTTTTTGGTGATGAAACATTGATGCTATTGATTGCTTTTGCCATCGCAACAATCGATTCGTCGAGCATGTTAGGTTTTTTTTGCAAAATGTCGCTCAAACCAAAATGCCAAATGTCAACAATCTCCATCTGAGCTTGTTTTAAATCAGTTTCTTGTTTTTTCCACCATTTCCAACCAATATGATCTAAAAGCTCTGAGCTTTCAGTCCAAATAGCACGATAGAATGGTACATTAGCACTACGCCAATCATCCATACCAATTAATTTCACATTAACATCATTTTGCATGGCAAGCATTTGGGTAAGTTGTTGCTTGATGCGCTCAAAACTATCATTAACCATATTTTTCTCCACTGGTTGAGGTTTATATTACAATGAATATTATAATACACTTTTTGTAACAAAGCAATATATTATTTATCCATTATTTTAATATCAGATGTTTTGATATTAATTTTTTTACCCTTAGCCCATTCAACAACCGCATTATTTAAGTCAGGCATTATCGATAATAATCGATTGCCATTTAATTTAGCTTGGACAAGCGTGGGTTTTTTGCGACGAGAAGTTTGGGGTATTAATTCAAGGCATACCACATACTTTTCACCGTCTTTATGTTGTTTGGTTATTACTAATATTTCCACCTGTTTTGAGTGTACATAGGGGATATAACTAGCCACGCAATGAGACATTTTATCACCAATCAACACTAGCTCATGCAGATTTATAATGGGTCGAATAGTATACTCACCAAGTGCTTCACTTTCGAATTTTGATTCATGTGGCACGAATAACAGCTTTTGACGTTCCGCATTTTGTAAGGCATACATATTTTGCTGTATGGTTGTCAATGCATCATGAAGGTGTTCAAAGCTATTGGCTTGAGGCAGGGTAAATTCATACTCATTTGTATTGAGCGTATTAATAATTCTGAGGCTGTCACGAATATAATAAGTAGAGTTAAGCCTTTCTTTTTTAAAAAAATTGAGTATTTTTTCAAAGCTAAAGCCAATGTCTAAAAAATCCATTAAATAGCCAATGATACTTAAGTCAGGATAATAATAATCTCCTTGTTCAAGCGTCATGCCTTTTATTTTTAACCCCGATGTTTCGATCTTTTCAAGATAGGTTTCTAGTAAAATTTTAATTTTATTAACACCCAACATTGGTATTTTTTCATGTATTTTTAATAAAGCCTTTTCGGATTGCAAAGGGTAGGTCAGTAAAATCTTACGAATACCTTTAGGAAAGTTTATTTTAAATAACAAAGCGTCATTAACTAATTTAGACTTATGACCTTCAGTGAGTTTTTTGTTTTTTGCAATATAACTAATACGGCGTCTAAGATTAACCCGATCATGCCCATTATCATATTCACCATATAAACTCAATTTAATATAAAAAGGGATTTCAAGGTTGTTGATATCAGAATTTCTTAAAATATAATAATTATCGACATCAGGGAATGCCATTAAGGTGTTGATTTCCTTAAACCAATCATTTGCCGCATCTTTATTATAATAATACTCCATCTCATTTTTCACTCTTGAAAAATGTTGTAATGCTTTATCTATGTCGCTTAAGTGAATGGATAGACGTCCCGATTTCAACACAGCTATTTTTCCCGTGTTTGGATATAATCGGATCTCAAAAGAGTGTTTGCTAATCGTTCTATTCTGATAATTGCGTCTATGGTTTGCTTCTATATTTACATGCAGTATTTTCCAAGATATAACATTAGAGTCTTTAAACACTGTCTTACTAATCATGTTATTAAAAACACCATAAGATAAATGGTTTTTATAATTAAAACTCATTTTTTCTGTACGGCACTTTTTCTTTTGTGTCGGAATTAATCTTGAGTAAACATAGGTATTGGGGCGCATTTGCGAGCAGTGGATTTTTCTGTAACTTCCATAAATGAATTTGATTATCTGAGGTTTAAGATAATCAGCGTCAGGAGTATATCTTTTCCACTTGTAGTCAGAAAAGATATAAAAAATAAGATGATCATAAATTGTGGCAGTAGTTAATTCATAACTACAGGTCTGTTGTGTGTAGTCATCGGTTTCTGTGATTTTAATCATAAAAGCAGAATAGGCAAGCAAGAAAGGTTTGCCTATTTTACTGTAAAAAACTGCTTATTAACAACTTTATTTTATATAAGGTAAGCGAAAAAACTCCTTGTCTGTGAGTGCAATGACAGGAATGTTGTATTCATGCAATCTGTAGAACAGAAATTGCTTTGCCTTATATCCTTTGATAATAACCTTACCGTCATCGGTTATCCCTTTAAAGCGGCAGGTGTCAAATTTATCCATTGTTTCAAGCGTAGTATGAATTGTTTGGAGAAAACAAAATACCAATGTATCATTTACCCTTGCTTTGGGCAGATAATCAGACAACGAGTTGTAAATTTCCACAACCACCTCCTTATGAAGCGGCTTGTAGTGAAATTAATCGTTTTTCTATGGATTTATTAATGACTGCTGTTAAATGCTCTATTTTCAGCATTTTTTCCATTAGTTTGCGGAAATTATTTTCGGTTAAAGTTCCCTTAACATTTTTGCGTAAGGCTAGTACCTTTTGATCGCTAGGAGTGCGAGCTAACACCCATCCTTTAGCGATAACAACCAATTTGGGATCAATGCTTTTTTCAATGCGTCGTAGCGTCTGCTTTTGTACTGTTAATTCTGACATATGAACAACCTCTTTTTTTCAATAAAAGACTGCCCTGTAAAATAGAGCAGTCGGAAAAACGGAAAAACTAAAAATTAATAGTTACGTGACTAATTTTACCACCATGAATTAAATGCACCAACCGTTTAGCGGTTTCCTCATCAAATCCTTCGCGCACAAAGCTGTCTTTTACATCAAAAAACACTGCATGACGATGCGCTTGATTTTCCGCTAGCGCCTGTTGTTGAGCAATTCGTGCCTGTTCTACAGCTTGGCGTTGGCGTTCGGCAGCTTGTTGCATTTCAATTTCTTTGCGTAAAGCGTTTTCTCGTTCAATTGCTTGTCGTTGCAATTCCTGTTCGCGCATTTGTTGTTGCTGTAAAAGTTCTTGTTCACGACGTTGTTGATCTAAGATAGCTTGTTTTCGTGCATTTTCGGCAGCTTCAATGGCGATTTGTTCCTCGCGCATTAAACGCTCTTGCTGTTCGCGTTCTTTTGCTACGCGGTCAGCTTCCTGTTTTGCCAACTCAGCATTTAAATAGTTTTCACGTAATGAATTCAACTTATTCATGGCGATTTGTTTTTTCATCGATGCTTCATCTGAATATTCTTGGAATGAATCATCGACTACAATCCGTGCTAGTTTATCAAGATACTTTTGCACTTGTTCTGAGGTAAGCAAATCGTCAAAAGGAATACTAGTGATTTCAGCTACGCGCTCTTGCAAGGATGCAATACGAGCTTTTTCACGTTCCTCAATTTTCGTTAATGGCAAACGAACTTCATCTTGCAATGTTTGTAAGCGCTCACGAGTTAAACGCCTATCCTCGTCAATGCGTTGCGTGAATATAGTGTACTGGTCTTTTCTACTTTTACCTGCTTTATCTAAAGCGTTTTTAGCACTGGCGATTTTAGTTGCCAATGAACGACAGGTCGCTTTGCCTTCTTTGGTTGTGACGTCAAACGCAATAGAACGTGAGACACTCTCAATCTGTTCAATCAAGAATAACACCTTAGGTGTTTCGTTTTCACGCTCACCAAATAATTCAGGTAAGCTTTCTTTTTGAATTAACGCTGTAATTGCCAATTCATTTTTAGGTTTTTTGGTGGCAACGGCTTTTTGAGTTGATACTAAATCTGTCATAACTAACTCCTATCTTTGGTTGATATAAGTATAATAATACAGTTTAGTGAATTAATCAAGCCTTTTTTATAAAAATAAAAAAACCAATCACGATGGATTGGTCTTTTGTTATTTGGTGGAGGTGGGGAGAGTCGAACTCCCGTGCATCAGCACTACATCTGCAATTCTACATGTTTAGATTTACCTTTTGCTTTAATTTTTAGGGAATCGGTAATCGGATTTCTAAAAACGAGCCTTTAGGGTTTAGTTAAATAAAGCAAGGCAATTTACTTAACGATTCTTTGTTCTTAGCTTCTGCGCGACCATCCTAACCAAAGAAAATCAGTGGCGGCGCTAGCGCCCTTAGGCGGCTTGAGCGTAAAATTCGTCGTTTGCGAATAGTTTAGTGTATATTTTATTTACGAGTGAACATACTCACTCGACATGCATTACAGGTTTTGTTACCAATGTCGAATCCAGTAACACCCCCATACAAGGTATTATAAACGAATATATTTCTTAAATCAAGCAGCTAAATCACTATGGACACCAGCTACAGTTTTGTTGATTGGTAGGGCTTAGCTTAGCCTTCATTTTTAACAGCTCATTTGCCACCTGAGTTGTTGCTTTTACAGCATACTCAATACTTTCATGACCGTTAATTGATTTCTTTCTACCTTTAAGATTGGTAATATCAGAAACCTTTTGTTGTTCGGTGATATTAGGGTTTCTAGCCCATTCAATTGCTAATTCAAATAAGCGAATGCCTACCTGTTTTTTAACACGATAAATATCGTTAGGGGAGGTGATTGTTATGTCCATATCATTCTCAATCAACTATAAAAATTATAAAAAAACCATGCACAGAAAGTTAGCCATGTAAAACTAATAATCTTTGCATTAAAGGTATAACCCCTTCTGCAAACCACCCAACAGAATAAATAAGGGCAGTATAAAATCCCTATTAACAACCAAAAACCAATCGTTTTTTTATTATTAACAGGGATTTTTGTGTGACGCTTTTTCTTTCGGGTAGATGCTTTACGTCTACGCTGTTTCTTTTGGGGCATTAACTACTAGCCTGATGGTAACTCTGCGACATTGTATTCAAATTTATCAACCACTTTACGATAGTCTAATTCATTATGGCATGCTTTAGTATAAAACATACCTGAATTAAGCCATGTGCTGCTTAGACCATTTGGGTTCAATGGAATGACTTGAGATACACCCATTGCACTGACTGTTGGCAATTCATACGAGCAATTAACGGTTACTTTTTGGGTCTTTTTATCCCATGTTTGGGTCTTGGTTTCTGTATCATAATACCCTGTTTTAATGGTTAGCTCAATATCAGAGTGCGCGGGTCGTTGACTTAGTTGTTTAAAGTCTAACACTTCAACTGTTGAGCAGGGTTCGCGTGAACAGATATTAAACTTAGCACCTTTTTGAACACCTGAGTGGTCATAAGTAATCATCGGCGAGGCAGGTTCATCAGGCGCTGGTTTTACATTTCTTTCAACACCTAAGATTTCATCCCCTTTCTTAGCGGAAACTTTTACTACCCCAGCAGGTTCGGCTTTAACCTCTGTTGAAGTTACAGTTGTTTTGCTAGTGGTGGTTTCCGTTGTTGCGCTAGAAGGCGTTTGCGAAGCCACAGGATTTTTGGGTTTATCATCCAAACAACCTGTCAACATCATAGTAGTAGCAACAACCACACCGCTTAATAAGTAACCGTTTTTCATTATAGCCCTCGCGCATAGAATTAAATTGATAAGTGTATTATAACATTGAATATAATAAAAAGTAAATAATTTAAGTTCAAATAATTTGATTTTCGTAATCATAGTATTGTATAATGGGTTTTTAAAGAAAAGGGGCGTTTATGATTATTTATCCTGATTTGTTCGATATTGTGACTGCAGACAAACTTGCATGTATTCGCGAAAACTATGAATTTAGACGAGAAGGGCACCAGTACAATTATCAGGGCACATTACAACATCAAGCGTTTGAAAAAGCCTATAATGTCTCTTTGCAATCAAAGAGCAATATCTTTTTGGGGATTTTGTTCGAAATTTGCCTGTTTGAACATTTAACAAAAAAATTTGTTAATGATATTAAGCAAACCCCACAATATGCCGCGATTATTGATAGCGAAAAAGACGCTTATATTAGTAGTCAAATGCGTAATATTGGTCTAAGCTACGACATGACGATTGGCAGAACCGATGGGGGTCATGATTTCTTAATCAACATGTTCAATGGTAGTTATTTGCGCGTTGATTTAAAAATGTATGGTCGGATTATTTTGGATTCATTAGCACAGGCTCAGCATTGCAATCTATTAGTAGATGAAAGACAGTACAACCCACAGACTACCGATGCATACATTCAAGGATTTTTAGTGAGAGATAAGGGTGTTTTATTTTTCTATGTAGGTGGCATGGCTTACTCACAGGAATTAAGATTGGGTGAAAAGTTTAATAACCCTGCGCGGTTCTTGCCTGTTAATGAATTGCATAATATGAATTCTTTTACTCAAGCTATCTTTAATAAGAGCGTTGCTAGTCATCGTGACTTATATCTTAATGCGTTGCAACAGTAAAACGTCATCAGCAATAAAAAAGCAGGGGATTTACCCTGCTTATTTTTTTTGGCTATTGAGTGCTATGGATAATATCACCCACACTAGGAATGGTTTTGTGCATTGTTAACCACTTAAAGGTTTTACTGGATGTTGGCAAATTAGATGGTTCATCGACTGCTTCGATTGCACCTTGCAAATAAAGCGTTTGTACCACACGCTGCCAAATTAACCAATCTGTAAAGTCATGATTATTGGTGTATTCAACAAAATCCTCATGCTCAACAAAGATAGGCAGTTTAGGATAACCCCCAAACAACCCCTGCTTTATATCAGAGGAAACATCATCGCTTAAACGCATATAGCGAGTACGCATGGTTCTAAAAACTTGATCAACATTATCAGGAATGCCGTTTTTACCAGACTCCCAAAACAATACAGCACGTTGACTTCGATTGAAAATTTTAGCCACTTCGACGCTTTTTAAATTAAAGGCTTTTCGAATGACTTTTAACTCTGTGGGTGTCATTATAACTCCATTGGCTACTGCCACTTATACCTATATTGATGGCATGATAATACAAAAAAATGGATTTGTCAAATATTAGCCATAAAAAACCACCTAAGTAGGTGGTTCTAAGGAACAGCTAATATTAAGAGTTAAACTCTGCCATGCGCTCTGTCGTTGGAATTGGTGTTCCAATCGCTTCTTGAGCTTGAGCGAAAATATTATCGTTATCAAGCTCAGCAGGTGGTGCTTTTGAGAAAACCTCGAAGCTATGAACATTAATTTCTGTAATGTATACAGTACGATTGTTTGAGTCTAGGTAGCTACGGGTGTGCATAGAGCCTTCAACCTGCATAACGTCACCTAAATCCAAATTTGCCAACGCTAAATCCGCTTGTTTACCACGAAACACTAGATTAATGTAGTCATTAGATACAACTTTATCACCTGCATCTGTGTGCCAATGCGATTGGGTTAGTAGAGTTGATTTTGCTAGTGTGATATTGTTTTCTAGCTCTACTTTTAGCGGTGATGCTTTTAACACACCTGAGAAAAAACACTTATTCATAACGGATTCCTAGTCTAAGATTGATTGGCAGAAATTGAAACGCTCTTTAAAAATATCGGCTTTACGCTTTTGATTTTCAAAGTATTCTAACTTATTTTTCTTTCGATATAAATAGATATTACACAATATCATACCCGTAATGCTTTCACGAGCGCTTTGGTATTCATAGCTATCAAGGGTAATGGTATCTATACCGTTTTCGTAATGTACGTCAAATTGACGAATTTTATTCACATAGAGGAAGGTCACAATATCTCTAGCTAAATCCTCATTCATCACTCGCAAACAAACATACTCGCAATCCTCAAGGCTGTTCACATCGCCATTGTGATTTAAACGCTTCATGTAGCAAAATTCTACATCCTCTGTGTTCTTACTCACAGGCACCGTTAGGCTTTTCTTTTTGCGTTTAAAAGAGTGTAGCGTCACCTTTGCAATATCTTTAAATAGCGGATGGTTTCTACCTTCGTAAACATCCACACTACCGCCCATCATTAGTTCTTTCAATGTTCGTTTCCTTATCTGATTTACTTTGTTTATTAATTAAGTATAAGCTTACATTCTTATACAGCTCATCCCATTGACTGCTGCGCATAGAACTCCTGCCAGCTTGCCAATTTTTTAAATTAGCGTAAGTTACGCCAAATTCTTTTGAAAACTGTTTCGCTTCCATACCTGTTAACGAAATCAGCATATTAAGATTTTTTCTTGTAAAACCAATTTCAAAAACGCCGTTCCCTGAGGTGGATTCATTGGCAATACTAGCAAAAATGCTATTTATTTGCGCAATATCCTGCATGTTTGAGGTTACAGCAACGACGATTTTATGATTAACCGATGCGCTGTCTGTACCATAACGCACACCCGCTAATAAGAAAGCAGTGGTTTGACTGTTTTGCTGAAAGGATATATCCTCGTTGGTGTATAAGGTAAACTCAACCTCTAAACTATCAGGTAGTACCAAGCCAAAGGTGATTAGTTTGGAGTTATTTGGGTCGTTCATTTGAATAATTCGAATCATAAGATTATGACGATCAAAATCATGACGACCTAACACATTCTTAATTGCTTCCAATGTTTTTACACTCAAAAAATTGGCTTTAGCAATTAACACCAACGTATTGTCATCCACTTTGCGTTTCAGCATAACTGAAAGCAATTCTAAGGCGGCACTTTGATTTTTACTTAGAATTGACTTACTAAACGATGGATTGTAATTGAGCATGGTAATCTCACTGTAAAAGTTATTTGTATAATAATACCATACTGTAATAAAAAATCAATAAAATTGATTAAAAATAATTTTATTAATGTTTTTTTTATGAAAAAAAACCCTGTGTCAACAGGGTTCTTTACATGCACCAAACAATTATAATTCAAACCCTTCAAACGCATCAGATTGGATTTCTGAGTCAATTTGACCAACAAGATAAGTAGTAATCTCGCTTTCTTGAGGAGCGACTTGAACGTTGTCGGATGATAGCCATGAGTTAATCCATGGAATCGGATTGTTTTTAGCATGTGGGTAAACTGATGGTAATCCAATGGCAATCATACGCATGTTAGTGATGTACTCTACATAATTCACTAAAATATTTCTATTCAAGCCAATCATTGAACCATCTTTAAATAAGTATTCTGCCCAAGACTTTTCTTGCTCAGCGGCTTCTTTAAAGATTTCAATTGCTCTTTCTTGACACTCTTGGGCTATTTCCGCCATTTCAATGTCATCTTTACCTGATTGCCATAAATTTAAAATAGTTTGGGTGCCATTAAGATGCAAAGCTTCATCCCTTGCGATCATTTTAATGATTTTGGCATTTCCTTCCATGTATTTACGCTCTGCAAACGCGAATGAGCACGCGAATGACACATAGAAACGAATAGCTTCTAATACGTTAATCGCAATAATACAAAGGTATAGTTTCTTTTTAATATCACGTAAACGAATACGTTTGGTTTTGCTGTTAACTGTATGATCGCCTTCACCCATTAAGTTATAAGCAATAATAGCTTGGTGTAGGTCATCATAGTATTTAGCAATGTCTTTAGCACGGTGTAAGATATTTTCATTATCGACGATATCATTAAATACCACGCTAGGCTCATTCACAATATTACGAATAATATGTGTATAGCTACGAGAGTGAATAGTTTCACTAAACGCCCATGTTTCAATCCATGTTTCAAGTTCAGGTAATGAAACGATAGGCAACAATACGGCGTTTGGACTACGACCTTGAATTGAATCTAGTAAGATTTGATATTTTAAATTACTAATAAAGATGTGACGCTCATGTTCAGGTAAATTGGCATAATCAATACGGTCTTTGGAAACATCGATTTCCTCAGGTCGCCAAAAAAAAGATAATTGCTTTTCAATTAACTTTTCAAATAGATTGTGTTTTTGCTGATCGTAACGTGAGATATTGACAGGTTGCCCAAAAAACATTGGTTCTATCAATGCGTTGTTTTTAGTTTGATGAAACACGGTGTAGGTCATAGTAAACTCCATAGTAAAGAGTGCCATTATAACATAAAAACACTATGAAAAACCAGTTTAATGTTGATATAATACATCGGCTGTATTACTCAAAGTGTTGTCATTAACATAACTAAGGCGAAATATGAATACTCTATCTATTGGTCAAAGAACCCCTTTAACCAACATTAACCCACAGGCAGCGTTTGTTTGTGATTTTGATGTTACCTGCAATAATGAAGTTGATATTGCATGCTTTGCATTAAATGCAAACAATCAGCTTATCAATGATGATTATATGATTTTTTATAATCAACCCATCTCACCTTGTCGAGGTGTTAAGCTTGATATGAATGAAAATCAAGCTAATAAGCTTACGACTAAATTTTCAATTGATTTATCATTGTTATCACCACAGGTACAACAACTGTATTTCGTGCTTTCATCTGAGACGGCTTTAAATAGCCTTGAGTATTTGAATTTTAATCTTATTCAAAACCAAACGAGTGCTTATAGCTATCATTACACCGCATCAGATTTTGGTCAAACCAAAGCATCTATGCTTATCCAAATCTACAAAAAAGATAATACATGGCGAATTAGTAATGTGGCGCAAGGCTTTAATGGCGGATTGGCTGATATTGTTAAACACTTTGGTGGTGTAGTGAGTGATGAAGCACCAACCATCGCGCCAGCCACTTCGCCTAAATTGTCGTTAGAAAAAATCATGGAAAAAGAAGCCCCCAAGTTGGTTAATTTAGCCAAAAAAGCTAGTATCTCTTTAGAGAAAAAGCAATTAACTGGCGTTAGAGCAAGGGTGGCACTGGTGTTAGATGCGTCGGGTTCGATGTATAACCAGTATAAAGGTGGTTATGTACAAGAAGTGGTTGACAGGGTATTGCCATTAGCGGTTAATTTTGATGATGACAAAGAAATTGAATGCTGGGCATTTGGGGAAAAACCACAGTTTTTAGGCGCTATTGGTCTTGGTAATTATGAGGGATTTATTAAATCATCGCATGGTGGATGGCAGCGTTGGGATTTAGGTTCTAGAACGAACAACGAAAAACGAGCAATTGAAACGATTTGTAACTATTATAGCGCACAAGATTCAACGATCCCTGTATATGTAATCTTTATTAGTGACGGTGGTGTGCATGATAACAGAGGCATTGAACGCTGTATCAAGGAATCTGTCAAACTACCTATCTTTTGGCAATTTATCGGATTAGGTGGCTATGACTATGGTATTCTTGAGAAGTTAGATGAATTGAAAGGTAGATTGATTGACAACTGTAATTTCTTTTCACTAGATCATTTGCATGATATCAACGAGGAACAACTGTATGACCTAATGCTACAGGAATTCCCTATGTATCTCAAAGAAGCCAAGCGAATTGGTTTAATTTAAAGTAAAAAACCCAATCGATTGATTGGGTTTTTTTACGTCTTAATTGTTGGTTAAAGTGTGCAAGCGCCACCTTCACAGCCTGAACCTGCATCCATTGGCATTTCAGGTGCTTTAATAGTATCGCTATGCACATCAATATCTGCATGAGCATCATTGGCACCGTCACGGGTGTTATGATAATACAGGGTTTTTACACCTAGTTTGTAGGCGGTTAATAAGTCCTGTAGTAATGCTTTTAACGGCACTTTGTCATCAGGGAATTTACGTGGGTCATAGTTGGTGTTTGCAGAAATACTTTGGTCAACGAATTTTTGCATAACCGCTACGAGTCTTAAATAACCTGTATTATTAGGCATTTGCCATAATAGCTCGTAATCATCTTTTAGATTATTGATATCAGGAACCACCTGTTTTAAGATACCGTCTTTTGATGTTTTAATAGTAACTAAGCCACGTGGAGGCTCAATACCATTGGTTGCATTAGAGATCTGACTAGAGGTCTCTGACGGCATTAATGCGGTTAAGGTAGCATTTCTTAAACCATGCTCTTTGATACTTTGACGTAGTGATTCCCAATCAAGATGAAGTGGCTCTTTGCATATTTCATCAACATCACGCTTATAAGTATCGATTGGCAAGATACCATCTGCGTAAGTGGTGTTGGCGAACGCTAAACATGGTGCTTTTTCTTTTGCTAAATTGTTTGATGCTTTTAGTAGATAATACTGAATAGCCTCAAAGGTTTTATGCGTTAATGGGATAGCCGCAGGGTCGCTATATTTCACATGATTTTTTGCCAAGTAATAAGCATAGTTAATCACGCCTACGCCTAGTGAACGATAATTCATAGATGTGGTTTTAGCACAATCAACAGGGTAGTCTTGATAATCCAATAATGAATCTAAGGCTCTTACAATAATATCGCAGATTTCATCTAATTCATCAAGATTTGAGATTGCACCTAAATTAATGCCTGATAGGGTACATAATGCAATTTCACCATCAGGGTCATTGATGTTATTCAATGGTTTAGTAGGTAGGGTAATTTCCATACATAAATTTGATTGTTTGATAGGTGCTTTTTTACTGTTAAAGGCACTATGCGTATTACAGTGATCAATATTTTGAATATAGATACGACCTGTGCTTGCGCGTTCCTGCATAAGCAATGAGAACAGCTCTTGAGCAGTCACTACTTTTTTACGAATTGATGGGTCATTTTCGTATTGAGTGTACAGACGTTCAAATTCATCTTGGTCAGCAAAAAACGCGTCATACAACCCAGCAACATCAGATGGTGAAAACAAGGTGATGTTTTTATTGTTGATTAAGCGTTGATACAATGTTTTGTTGATTTGAACGCCGTAATCCATGTGACGAACACGGTTATCCTCAACACCACGATTGTTTTTAAGTACCAACAGACTTTCGACTTCCAAATGCCATAAGGGGTAGAAAAGTGTTGCAGCACCACCACGAACCCCACCTTGTGAGCATGATTTAACCGCAGATTGGAATAGCTTGTAGAATGGAATACAACCTGTGTGTAGGGCGTCACCACCACGAATAGGGCTACCAATTGCGCGAATAGCACCTGCATTAATACCAATGCCAGCTTTTTGGGACACGTATTTTACAATAGCACTAGTGCTAGCGTTGATACTATCTAAACTATCATCGCAATCAATTAAGACACATGAGCTAAACTGACGAGTGGGTGTGCGAACCCCTGCCATAATTGGTGTTGGCAATGATATTTTAAATGTAGATGCCAAATCATAGAATTTCTTGATGTAAGCCATTCTTTCATCTTTTGAGTACGACGAAAACAAACACATCGCCACCAAAACATATAAAAATTGTGGGCTTTCATAGATTTGTTTGCTTACACGGTCTTGCAAGAGGTATTTTCCTTCCAACTGTTTAACAGCACCATAAGAGAAGGTCATATCACGCCAGTGATCGATGTAATTATTTAATTCATCGAATTCCTCATAAGTGTAGTCATTAATAATACTTGGGTCGTATTTACCCATGTCAGTATATTTTTTTACCTGATCAAATAGATGAGGTGGTTCAAACTGCTTGTAAGCTAATTTTCTTAAGTGAAACATTGCTAGTCGCGCAGCTAAGAATTGATAGTCAGGGGTTTGCTCTGAGATAAGATCGGCTGCAGATTTAATGATAGTTTCGTGAATGGCTTCGGTTGTGATACCGTCAAAGAACTGGATATGTGCTTTTAATTCAACCTGTGATACTGACACATTGTCTAAGCCTTCTGCTGCCCATTCAATAACCCTGTGTATTTTATCTAGGTTGATTGGCTCTAATTCGCCACTACGCTTTTTGACCAAAATGCCTACGAGATGTTGCATGATAAGTGCTTCCTTATGGTTTTTAAAAGAGCGATTATTATAGCAAATACGGATCATTTTTTGTAAGTTTTTCGCTAGTTTGGTAAATAAAAATTACTAGTTATTGAAATAACTCCGTGTTAAAATACGGCAAATATTAACTTTTTGAGATTTAGTCAGAGTGAGAATTGTATGCGTTTAAATAAACTGCTTAGTGTATTAAGCTTAGCAACTATCGGCTTTGTTTCAACTGCTGCTAATGCTGAGGTTTTGGTGCCTACGGGTGAAATTGATGTTATTGCTACTTCTCAACTAGAGAAAGGATTAACTAAGCAACGCATTCTTTCCCTAATAGGTCAGCCCAAGCATGTTCAAGCAAAAAGAAATAAATGGGATTATGTTTTAGATATCCGTGTCCCTAATGAGTACCCTGCTAAACGTTGTCAATTACAAATTGACTTTGATTCACTAGGTCTTGTGTCAGGTTTGCATTGGAACAAAAAAGATTGCGCGGCGTTAGCCGATCCCTTACGCAACCCACTGTTAAACAATCCTGTTATACCATTAACCATTGTTGATATTCCTGAGGTCAAACCTGCAGCTATTATGCATCGTGATATTACAGTATCAAGCGATGCGTTATTTGCGTTTGACAAGTATAAGGCGCAGGATATGTATGAGGGTAGTATTTCAAGTCTACTTAATGTGGTTGCTGAACTAAATAAAGAGGTTGATAAAATTTCAACCGTCACTGTTATTGGTTTAACTGACAGATTGGGTAGCGATGTATACAACCAAACCTTATCTCAAAACCGCGCCAATACAATCCGCGATGTACTGTTGTTAAATGGTTTGAAACTAGCACCTGAGCGAATTTCTGCTGTGGGCAGAGGTAAGTCGATGCCTATTACCAATTGCAGCGGTGATTTATCAAGAGAAGCCTTAATTGACTGCCTTGCACCTGATCGGCGTATTGTATTGCGTGTTGACTACAATAATAACGCCGAGCGTATCATCCCGTCTAACGACATTGAAATAAAGCCTAAAGACACCTATTACCAACCCGATCAAGTAGCTTGGTGATAACTTTAAAACAGTTAAGAAAAAACCCATCTAAATCAAGATGGGTTTTTAATTATTAATTATTTTTAATAGGAAAAAGGCTTGGTTGTATTTTTAAGAAATTTATTAATTAACATATCTTTATTGGCGCTTTCAATAATCAAACCTTCCTCTTGAGCGGTTCTTAGCATAGAGCTAGTGGCACCATCATTTCTTGCAAATTGACCAATTCGAGTTTCATGAGTGATACGCATTTGCTGACTGGCATCCCAATAATTAATATGAGCCAGATAAAGATAAGCCCCAATTGGCATATTAGTGATACAAAAACCGTTCACCACGCCCAAAATTACTGCTTTAGCTAGAAACTCTTTTTCGTAATAACCGCCCATTAATTTTAATTGATCGGTATATTGAACAATACATTTACTAATTGGTGTGACGGTTAATTTTTCTAACCCAATCAAACGCATTAAATCTAAGAAAATAAGATAGTTGGTTTCTACCAATGATTTAACACCTTTATTGTTAGTGCCTGTCATCATTTGTGTTTGGTAGGGCATTCGGACTAAATGCTTAGTACCGCTAGTTGATACAATATCAAAAACAATATAGTTTACGATGATTTTTTTATCTTTATCAGCGCTAAACAGCATATCTTGGATGATAAAAGCTGTGGTTTTGTGGATTGTAATGAAATCGGCTTGAGATTGAGATTGAGAAGTGAGTAGGGGGATATACTCTAGTTTGGCATAAAGATTGTCATCATTGTTTATACGTTCAAGCAACACGACGAAACTAGCCTTGTAGGAAAATTGGAAGCGGCGGTTGGATTTGAACCAACGACTTTCGGCTTATGAGACCGACGAACTACCAGACTGTTCTACACCGCAATAATGAATAATTATAAACTATATTATAATCCGTTTCAATAGAATTCTTGGATTTTTTTTAAAATAGTCTACCCATCCAAAATAAATAAAAGCCCCACAAAAAGCAGGAATTAAATGGTGCCCCCAACAGGACTTGAACCTGTAACCCTCCGATTATGAGTCGGATGCTCTAACCAATTGAGCTATAAGGACTGAGACTTTCTAATTCGTCTAAGGGTATTGTAATGTATATTATAACAAAAGGCAAGGATATTTGATTATTTTCCTGTCAGTTTTCGGATAATTTTTCTTTTGGTGTTATTAGATGATTTTTTGGCAAAGCGAATATCTCTACCTAATTTACCTGTCTCCCATAAATGGGAGTCAGAAAATACCTTTTTTTCAAACTCGATATCTGCTTGTGTTTTAATTGTCATTGCTTACTCCTTGTTGGCGTATTTAAGAATTAGATTAGCCAATTCATCATCAAAGTCATCGGCGTTGGCGGCAATTTTTAATTGCTGATCAATAGAAAGTTTATCCAAATGTTGATCTGAAAAATCCTTTAGATAATCTCGAATAGCAGAATTTGCTTTTACATTCATGTAAGTATCTAAGCGCTTACTAAAGGCATTAAAATCCATTACGTCATCATAAGCTACAACAAATGAACCGCATACGTCATATGTACCTGCTTCGTAAGGGTCTTGATTTATCAATTTAACTAAAACAGGGTTTTCGATATCTCTACATGACCAGTCATAGGTGTTCGACGAAAAAACGACTTCAATACAATTAGCGCGGGTAAATGATAAATAAGGGAAAAGTAACAACCAATTATCTTTATTAGTTAAACTGATTATTTTATCTGCAAAGATTTCATACAGTTTATTGGTGTCTATCATGTTTTCCCTTTAATTTAAAAGTGGCAGCGACTCTAGGAATCGAACCTAGACACACGAGTTTGGAGTCCGTTGCTCTACCAATTGAGCTAAGTCACTAAAAAAAATGGCGTCCCCGACAGGACTCGAACCTGTGACCACCCGCTTAGAAGGCGGATGCTCTATCCTGCTGAGCTACGGGGACATATATTGGTACTCTCAACGGGATTCGAACCCGTGTAATCACCGTGAAAGGGTGATGTCCTAGTCCACTAGACGATGAGAGCAAAAAAATATTTGATAAAACTAGGTAGTGTTTAAGGCAGAAACACTCAACCCGTTTAGGCATGTAAATCCGTACGTTATTTACATTCTCACGCCCACCTAGCTTTATCAAATAAAACTTTTTTGAGATATTGGTGCGGATGCAGGGACTCGAACCCTGAACAGTGACTTGGAAGGACACCATGTTGCCAATTACACCACATACGCATTACACAATAAAACTCAAGATAAAAAATATTGAAAACGGTAAGGATTCGAACCCTACTCCCTCGACTACAAGCCAGTGTGCAACCCCAAACACCTCGTTTTCTCACAGTCCACGCTACCAGTAACGTTCTAGAACAGACTGAATAACATACAGGTAGCGAGCCTATATGCACTGATATTTAGTCACCGTTAAATAAATCTCGTGTAAAATCACGCTCTCTATCAACAGTAGTTATTTTTTTGGCAATTAGGACACCTTGTACGAATCCAAGCCAACGATGTTTTTAGTAATCGATTGAGCGTCGTTACCAACGATTTCATCTAACATCCATTTTAAATGACTTAATTTCTGATAGGGATCGGTCTCTAAGTCACTATCAAGGTTTTTATCTATAACTTGCTTATAACGATCAATAATTATAGGCGAAATCATAATAAACCCTTTGGTTTTTGGTACAAGGTATAGGATTCGAACCCATGACCCAAGCCGTGTAAAGGCTTTGCTCTACCAACTGAGCTAACCTTGCATTGATTAAATTGGTGCAAATGGCAGGATTTGAACCTGCGACCACTGCGTTATCGGCACAGTGCTCTACCAACTGAGCTACACTTGCAAAACTATTTAGCGCACCACGCTTTAATTTGTACTTTTTCGGTGGATTGTTTGATTGACATATTACCAGCATTCAAACATGCTTCTTTTGTCGGAAATTGAGCGTTTGTAATAGCAACATTGGGCATGCCGCTTTCACTTGATGCATAACCAACTACCATCACAAACAATACCCACATATTTACTTCCCAACATTTAAATTGTATGGCTTGCCCTGTAGGACTCGAACCTACGACCCTTTGATTCGTAATCAAATACTCTAATCCAACTGAGCTAAGGGCAAATATCATTAGATGGTGCTACAAGTAGGGATCGAACCCACGACCAATCGCTTACAAGGCGATTGCTCTACCAACTGAGCTATTGTAGCAATAAACTCACCTTAGGTAATAATCTTAATAAATACACTAGCGAAAATAAATATTAAAATTGCTATCTAAGATAAACAGTGTTGCCTATCAAATAAATCGGGCAGGGCAGTGGGACTCGAACCCACGACCTTCTTTAAATACGCAATCAAGGTTGATTAAGTCTTAATTGGCTCTGTTGTCTTGTAATGCACAATGGAATCTATAGGTTAATCAGACCGCAACACCTAAGTAAATACAAACAACAACAAAGAAAAGTTTAAAGAATGCTCTACCAACTGAGCTACACCCCTGCATAACAATCATCAGAAACATGGACAATGAGGTGGGACTCGAACCCACACAGCATGGATTTGCAATCCATCGGTTTTTCCTATTTACCTACTCATTGAGTATTAAAGTACGCTTCTAGTGATTAATAAGTATATTATCATAAGATAATTACCAATACAAGCTTTTTTTTTTAAAATATTTGGAAGGAGTACTAGGACTCGAACCTAGAGAGCCGACATTCAAAGTGTCGTGTGGCTACCAATTTCACCATACTCCTAAAATGCGATGTATAATAGGGATCGAACCTATGACACACTGTTAAGTTGCTCTACCGACTGAGCTATATACATCGACTTGCTAGTATCGTTAGCTATTCGTTATGCTATTTACTAGTGTGTTAACCCACTAGCGCAGACACTATAATTTCTCTGCTTTGGCAATGAAGCCAAAATGGTTGTGTGAACAGGACTCGAACCTGTGACCTGTGGCGTATGAAACCACTGAACTACCAACTGTTCTATCACACAATAAATTAGAAAAAGGGGGTATTTTATTTAATCAGAAAACACCACAAACTGCACTTAGCAATTCGTCCATACTTTGATAATACCAACGCTCGATGCTCATTAGACATAACCCTATATTGCCATCATTAACAACCGAACCCAATACACCAAGTAGTATAGAATTAACAGGTGGCTAACACACCTTTCTTTAACCAATTTATTAATATGCAAATAAAATTGGTTGGTTTTAAAGTCCTACCATGACTTAATTCGCATCTACAACCTTTATCTTAATAGACAGCCGACGGTAGTGCTAATCGGTTCTATCTTTAGCAAAATCTGCAACCTTTAATTTTAATACCGCTAAATTGCAAACATATTCAAATTAGCCTTAAAATCAGCCAACGGCAATTGATTTCTAAATAGAACCTCTATATGGTGAAATTCACCATAATTGGTCAGGGATGCTGGATTTGAACCAACGATCTTAAGTTTCCAAAACTTACGGATTAACCAAACTTTCCCAATCCCTGTAATACAACAAAATGGCGACCTCGATGGGACTCGAACCCACAACAATCTAAGAGACAGTCAGACACTCTACCAATTGAGTTACGAAGCCGTAAATGGTGTGATCGGTGAGACTCGAACCCACAACCCTCAGATTAAAAGTCTGATATTCTACCATTGAATTACGATCACATAATTTTTGTGCATTAAACACTTATAGATGGGTTTTAACGGGTATACAACACATCCTAAATGTTAACTAGTTTAATTTAGGCGGATTTATATACATGGACTTATAACGCAAGTTTGCTCTTGAACGAATCTGTTTTTCAGTTGTTATTTTAGTCTATAACTAGAACTGGATTGTTTTCTATTACCTTCAGCGACTAAACTGTTCAAAAACCCATCTATAAGTGTTCAATATTGTTATTTAATATATTTTAAGTTCGTCACTTAAAATTTGTAAAATCATTTAGGGGCGACAAGACGGGATCGAACCGTCGACCTCCTGAATCACAATCAGTGGCTCTACCAACTGAGCTATTGCCACCCCTAGATAATCTTAAAATTGGCGCTACGGACAGGAATCGAACCTGTGACACGCGGATTTTCAATCCACTGCTCTACCAACTGAGCTACCCTAGCTTATTACCTAATAAATCGATATTGAGAGTAGGGGTTAACCTACAAATCAATAAACAAACCACAAAAAAAGACCTATTCATATAGAATAAGTCTTTTGGTAAAACTGCACGCAAAAACTTATTCTATCTCTCGACAAAACCAATGAATACTATCAAAAGAAATTTGCTTTGACTTTTCGAAGGCAATTGTAGACCCACAGCGCTCATGCTGTGTCTGTATCGGTCTAGGCTGTTGCATCATTGAAATGAACATGAGAAAATCTCTTAAATAAATAAATCTAATTTGCCAAGTAAAAACACTTGTATAAGTATCATCATTCCGCCTATCAACCACGAAAGGAAAATGAAAACCACCCAAAGGAACAATGATACTTATATAAATATTTTTAATGTTGGCTCGGATGGCAGGGTTCGAACCTGCGACATATGGATTAACAGTCCACCGTTCTACCTGCTGAACTACATCCGAATAACCTTATAAATACTTTTTTTTGATTAAAACTACTGTTTATCATCAAAGTTGAAGCTAGTATAGCATGTCTTTTTTAGTTGTCAATACTTTTTTTATAAAAAATATTGATTATTTTAAAATCTAGTTCTTTTTTTCTTGTTGTCGTATTCTTGTTGACAATCAAAACATCTTAAAACTGAACCTAACTTCTGTCTTTCTACTGGAATATCATCATCGCAATCTATACAGGTTGTTCTTGACGGGGTGTTAAATTTTTGTGCATTCTTTAGTTGTTGAGCCAACATTAACTCTGCATGATCGTTTGCTTGATCGATAATATCTGCCATGTTTTATTCCGCATTAAAAAAGTATTCCTTTTAATAAAGGAATACTGTGAAAGTTATTAAGTTATTCAGCTAGTATATAATAATTCACATGATAAGTAAAGCGCTTTTATAAAAAAATATTTTTTATCGTTGTTGCTGTTTTTACTTAAGTAAAACCCCACCCCAAATATAGGCGGCAATAAAAAAGCTATTCTATCGCTAGAATAGCTCATATAAGCTATTTTTCTGCTTATCACAACAAGGTGCTAAAACTATTGTGTATCTTGCGATAAGCGTTTTTGAAGCGCTATTTCTAAGTATTTATCCAAATCAGGCTGCTTAATCAACCATTGTGCATAATCCAACGGCAAATCTGATATTGTTGTTCCTTTGTGTTTACCAAACGAAACTACTTTAGGCACACGGGCTATTTCACTAAACTTATATAGCAGTTCGAAATCTTTTACCCCGATCTTTTGACACATGGTATTTAAGATAAGCTGAGTAAACCAAACATCGTATTTTGCACTATGCGCATTGTGATAATGCTTTCTAGCGGTATGATAGTGAAGGTGATACAACATAGCACCCAAAGTGTGATTGCTCAATTCGGGATATAAACTTCGTGCTAGTGCTAGCGTGCAAATACGTTTAACCTCAGTGACGTTATTACCTGCTCTTGCTAGAACATCGCAGTCATAATCGATATTATGACCGATTATATATTTAATACCCTCAGGTAGTTTAAATGAGGTATGAGGTTTTTTATCTACAACATCCTCGTCGCATATACCTGTGGTTGCCATTGCCATAGGGCTGATAGGCACTAATGGATTAAATCGCTCATTAAAAGCTTCGCCATCATGCTGTAGCTCAGCACCTTCAAAAGTGACAGGCACATAAGCAATTTCGGTAGCATGAGCATCATCACCACCTGTGGTTTCGGTATCTAAAATATAAGCGGTCATCTACAACTCCTTATTAAAAATGAAAAAATCTAACTAAATTATGCATAACTTGGGAATAAAAATAGCCTGTAGTAAAGATGATGATAATGCTAAAAACCAATACACTGCCTATTCTTAACCAGTCTTTTTTCGTGTTGGAAAAATTTTTTTTTCGTCTCACACATCAATACCTTGTCGAATTTTTGCAACTAAGTCTAAAGGGATTCTGCGACCTTCGTTTTTAAAAACTTCCACAATATCCCAAAAATGACGTTTTGCGTGATACCATTTTTCTTGGATTTGTTCCTCATAATCGGTATCGCGTTCGGTCAAGTTGCCAATGATAACACGGTCTTGCAACGGAATATGGTCAAAATTGGTGGCTTTAGCTTCATAACGCGCAATATGTTCGGGCGTGTTGACAAGGGTGTGCGCAGTCCAACCAACCCCTTTATTAAACAACCAAAGATATGTCCTTAGTTGCCACTGATACTCATTTTTACTATTATAACGCTCACGCGCAAACGTTTCTAAGGTGTAACTTGACTTGATATCAACGATATAAACATCTCCAATCAAATCAGGTTCACCTGTAACAAAGCCATTGTCACGACGCTCTTGATTTTTTCTTAGATTGTCAAAGTGCACAGTATTGTATAACTCAATACTCTCATCCTCAACGATAATACCTTTCTCGGTGTATTTGTTGCTAAAAATAATAGGTGTTTGATAACAGTATTCATCAGCCATCCTAGCTACCATCGACTTTGCAGTGGCTGATAGCATACTACCTTCCTCTTTAACGTTTGTCATCAGATTAGACACCGACGATGCTCGAATTAAAAACTTATGATTCTTTTTTTCCTCATCAAAGGACATGCTAGGGGAGGGCATTATAGGCTCATTTTTTTCTACTACAAAACCATTTGATTGCGAACCGATAACACGCTCTGTTTGCTCGATATACCCATCATGCATATTAGAGTGATCATCATTAGTGAAAACATACATAATCTCATTCCTCGTGGTTGATAACAAAAAAAATTATTCTCTAATTTTAAATACATTATACCAAGCCAGCCTAAAAATATCAATAAATTTAACATTGATTTTATGTTTATGTTGCTAAATTGAATAAATTTATATTATAATTTACCTGCTTACCCATTTTAATTGCTTATTAGGAGTGTTTATGAATATCATTGATACAACAACCAGCTTACTAGAGTGTAAATCTCTTGAGCTTAGTTTATTGGAACTTATTAAGACCAAATTAACCGATAATAGCCGCATTGCTGTTTTAAACAATAAAGAGATTATGCAAGAGCTTGGGATTGATGACGAGCAAAGCAGTATATTTTTAAAGAATTACAACTCTTTATTAGGCATGTGCTTTAAGGTGTTTAGTAACGACGGTATGGCTGTAATTAATTTGTTTGAAATGATTAATTGCACCAGTGTGTTTTTACCTGTTGATAGCGGCGGCGATAACACCGTACCTGTTGCTACAGAAAAAACCGATTCTTATGAGTATTGTCTTACAAAGCATGGCGCTGCTATGCTGAAAGGTACAGACCTTACCGCCATTGATGACCTAAATCGATTAGATTTATCGGTTCATGCCAAAAAGCTATTTATGTTAGTGCAACAGCAAAACCCTGCGGTAGTCACTATTGAGCAAATTCGAAATATTTTAGACATTGAATCCACGTATAAAAATCTAACCAACTTTAAGGGTTTGATTAAAAAGAGCGCTGATCAAATCATTGAGCAAACACAGCAACCGTTTGAATATGGTTTTTTAGAGTTTGATGGAACATTGCTAGGCATGGTACTGCAAATCACGAATAGCAATAGCATTGATTTAACTAAGCAGTGGAATTACGAGGAAATCACTAGATATATCAATAATAAAAAAACCCCTTCTAGCATTTCCAAGCTTTCTTATAAAGACGAATCCGTCACAGTCGATTCTGAAACCCCACCACAAATAGACACTGATATCGTCGATGATGCACCACATCATATCATCAATATCCCCATGATTAACGACGAACAAGACGATTCTAATACTACAACCCAAGATGTAGATAATATCATTGATAATGACGATGCTTTTTTAGATGCGTTGGATGAAACACCATCACAATCAACCGAGACAGAGGAAGCGACTATGCAGAACCATATGCAGAACCATACGCAGGGCTATACTAGCCAATACGATTACCACCCAACAGGACTGTTTATTAACCCAATCAATCCTACTAAAGACGAGGATTTGGTTGAGATTGATTTAGTGCCATTATCGAATGATGAAATGGCAAATTTATTTGATAAAAAATTACCTGAACGTAGTAAAGATATTACTCAAGAGGTAGTTGAGCATAATGTGGTTGATAGCCATCAAACCAATCCAATTGACTATGATAATATGCCAACAGAATTAGTCGCCATTGACGAGTGTAATGATGAACAGTCTATCATTAATCAATTCTTTAATGACGATACCAGTGAAACACCACCTGCCGATCGTTATTACGACTACAATCAAAAAGACTACGCGCCAGCCATTGAAGTCTCTCCCATGCATACGCTAGATGATGTTTACATGGAAACTCTTATGTCAGGAAATATGGTGCAACCACCCCATATTGAGTCCGCACCTCAATTGACTGACGATGGTAGTATTATGTTTCTTGATGAAACCAAACAGCAGGAAATTGACGAGATTAATAGTTTCTATTATCAACATTGCCAAACAGCAGGTATTGAGCATACACAGCATAAACGTCTAGTTACCGACACGCAGTTGCAAGAGGAAGCAACGATTTGGGAAATGATTCAAAACTCGATGCAATAATGTAATTTCAGCACTAAAAAACCCCTTTTAAAAGGGGTTTTTCTTATCTATTTTCTGCTTTCATAATTTGCCAGTCAACATTATAACTACCTTGCTGCTCGATCCATGCTAGAGCATTTTGGGTAGTGTCGAATATAAAAGGGATGCCTTTTGCATTATTCATCAAATCAACATCGCCATTAGCTAAAGCAACAGCGTAGTCTAACACAATCCCATTAAAGGATGACATGGTACTACTCACACCCATGATGTATACATTGCGATCATCTAAACGCGCTTTGGCTCGTATACCTGTGCGAATACCATACCGTGCAATATCTTTATAACTGCCATTAGGCTTTCTAACCAATATACCTTGTATGGCTTGAATAATAGCATAGTCAGTTGATTCTATAAATTTGGTTACTTCATAGTATTGTTTGTACGCGTTGAACTCTAATAAATCACCCGTTTGCTCAAAGTACAAAAACATTGAGTCACTATCATGGCTGCTAGTAAATTTTCTAATATCCTCTGCGTTTGCATCGCTGTAGTCATCAAGCCATTTTTTAGTATCTAACCATGTTTCTTTTTTCCCTTCGATTGGGAGTGGGTGAGCGCCAATGATGTTTTTGAATAGTAAATCTTGAACGACAATGAGATTGAAAAACCAATCATTAATCCATTGATTATCGGAAAAAATTAGGGTATGTGCTTTTCTTTCGCTATCGGTGTAATATTGGGCTTCTAATAATTGTTGGATATTCTCATCCATTTGTTTGTTATAATCAAAACCCAACCCCCATTTAAGCATGTTCGCACTGGTTTTGATGGTGTAATGAGTGTTGTAAATTTGATTATCAATAGAAAGTACCGCTTCGGCTTGCGCCATAACCACTGTTAAACTTCTACCTGTGCGCGGATTTCTTATTTGTTCTAAATAAGGCTCGTTAGTTAGATTTATGCTCAAAATAGAAAAATTCATGTAAAATCCTTGTTGCAATTAACACTCATTAAATAAAAAAAGAAATAGCTCAAAAACTAAACCCTTTATCATTGATCAAAAAATAAAAAAAGCGCAATAGCAATACAGATAGTGTTAATTTGAATAAAAAAGGTCAGCTTTGGCTGACCTATTATATAGAAAGTTACTTAATTAAACAAATGAATTAATTACCCATAATAACCATGATTTTGATTTGGATCATGATATTGCTGATATTGGTTCATAGGTTGCTGTTGGTATGCGACATTTTCAATATTACCTGTTGTTGCATCATACACAATCGGTTGGTATTGTTGTGGGTACATACCTTCAAGTGCGATTAGTTGGTGTTGCGTTAATTCGTAACGACTTAAGATATTTTCTTTAGAAACCGTTGAGGTTAATGGCAGAATATTGTTTCTAAACTGCTCATCTGTCACCTGCATTTTTAATGGCGAGGCACCTGCATTAGGGTCTTGAACACCTGCATGCACATCTTTGACCGCAGCAGCATTATCCTCATCTAATGCTTGAATTATACTATCATCAAAAAACAATGGTGCTTTTTGAGATAACAAAGATTTCAACACGGTTTTCTCAGCCATTGCTTCAAACTCACTATTCCACAAAGGATTACGCTTACCGTATTTGTCGCGATGCTGTTGAATGGCTTCTAAACTCATGTATTGACTAGCATAAAAACCATCCAGCAATTCAAAACGCGCTACATAGCCTATTTTTACTTCGCTAGGTAAGGGCATTGGTGCCAATCCTGTAAGGCGATGTAAGAGTGACGCATCTGTATCACCTTGATACACGGCACAGACGCCAATATGACGGAATTTTTTAGTACGCAAGGCTAATTGAATAAACCCTTTATAGCCAATTTGCAACGTGGCAACATCTTTATAAGGGATAATATAAGCCAAGCCTAGTTGTTTGGTGATAGGCAAGCCAATTGAGCTAGCGTTAATTGCACACAACACAATGCTTTGAGGGGTGCATTTTTGTAGCATTTTATTTTCGTTGACTAGCGCCAATAAATTGTTCACAAAATCGTTTGGATTGGCATTAATTCGATTTTGAATGCGCTCTAAAACCTTAGGTTTTTCCAAATAAGATTGAATTGAGTTGTCGTTTTGAACAGCAACAGCGTTATTTTGGTACATAGGACTTCCTCTCGGCTGATTAAACTATATTTGTAATATTATCAAGTTTTATGAACTTTGTCAATGTTCTTTCAATAAAAAACCCCTGTGAAAAACAACACAAGGGCTTTGGTTATGTAGATAAAAACTCGATCTAGAACGGGATGTCATCATCAATTGGGGCAGCTTTTGGAAGTTGACCTTGACCCATTTGGTTGTTGAAACCTTGATTTGGCATCTGTTGAGGATGTTGCATAGGTTGCTGACCGCCAAAACCTTGACCTTGTGGCATTTGCTGTGGCATTTGAGGTTGTTGACCCTGCACTGGCATTTGCTGTGGCTGTTGAACTGGTTGCTGTTGCTGACCGCCAAAACCTTGACCTTGTGGCATTTGAGGTTGTTGATTACCAAAATGCTGTGGTTGTTGTTGATTAGCAAAAGGTTGTTGTTGGTTAGCAAAAGGTTGTTGTTGATTGCCGAAGTTCTGTGGTTGACCGCCAAAACCTTGACCTTGTGGGGCATTACGTTGATAGTTAGTATTGTTGCCATTACCACCATTGCTATTACTATCACCTAAGAAGCTTAACTGATCAGCGTGAATTTTGGTAGATGAACGCTCAATGCCATTTTGGTCGGTATATTTATCGGTACGCAATTTACCTTCAATATATACTTGAGAGCCTTTTTTAAGGTATTGTGCTGCTAGTTCAGCTACCTTATTAAAACAGGTGATGGAGTGCCATTCTGTGCGCTCTTGTGGTTGACCTGTGTTTTTGTCAGTCCACTTTTCAGAAGTTGCAATTGAAAAGTTTACAACCATACCACCATTTTGGGTGGGGCGTGACTCAGGGTCACTACCTAAGCGTCCAACAATAATTGCTTTATTAATACCAGCCATATCTATTTCCTCATGGTTTGTTTGGGTTTTTGGGTTGTACCTTATCTAAAAGGTGTTCTCATTATATTTCATTAAAACGAAAAAGTCAACAATTTAATAAATAATATTTATTTAACGTGGCTGTTTAATGACGATATTATCCTATTTTACATACTATCAATCAATAGGGTAATTAATGAATACGTCATTCAATGTCGTTTAATGAAACAGTCTCTCTTTGATTAAATTTTTATCATTATTGCTTAAAAACACATGGTTTTTTTCTAACCCTGTAATTAAAGCATGATAATTATTATAAGTTCTAACAATTGAACAAAAATCATCGCTGCTTAATGCAGGTGGGGTGGAATCTGATGTTTGTCTTATCACTAATACCAATTTTCGATTAGAGGTCGCGCTAATATAATAGTGATTATACCGATTGAAATCCGCACTTTTGGTGAAGGTGTGTAATACATTTATATTAGCAAAAATCGTTGGAAAGTATTTTTGTGGCAACTTAACCAATTTATCATTGGGGATGTTTAAACAATTACCGACGTAATCATAGGTTTGTTGCCACCCTAAACGCTTACAGATATAATCATGCTGTTTTTGCATAACATCTTTGAGTATTTGTTCCAACCAATCCTCGCTATGTTGAGCGACATAGTGATAGTTGTTTTGAAGGTCTACTATATGAGCATCATCACGCCTGTCTAGCAATATAGGTGTGGTAAAACCTTCGCAATAGCTATCTACAATTTCCTGTGCAACGACAGGTAGCATTAGTAGGTAATTTTCTTTTGCGTTAACTAGCCTTACCATTCCTGCGGTATATAGTTTCATTTTATTTAAAGCTTTATCAACATGATTAAGTCGGTAATGATTAATTACCCCATCACATTCCCAGCCATGAATACTAAGATTGATTTGCATTTAAAATCCTACGGTTTAAACTTAACGTGAGGCTTAATGGTAGTCTCAACGCTAGGTTTTCTCACTTTAATTTTTAAAGCCAATTCTATTTGACTTGGACTAATTTTCTTAATAACTTCTTTAACATTGATTTTATGGGGTGATAGCATTGATCGCCCATTAGCTTTATGTTTTTTACCATAATGATATTGCGCTGTTTTAATTGATGCGTGACCAAACAAAGCGGCGATTAATATCGGATTGATACCCTGCGCTTTAGCATTGGCAATCGCCTGATGCCTTGTTGAATAAAGAGTAGGGTAAAGGGCTATCGGTGGTTTACCTAGATAATCTTTCTTGGATTTGCTCTCGGATTTTACTTTATCTTTGGTGTAATTACGAATAGATTTTCGATATTCCTTCATAATTATTTTTTGGACGGATTGATTGCTTTTGCAAAACCTTAATAGCTGCGATTGCGTGTTTTTTAAGAATTTATCGAATTTACTGTCGCTATCAATATCGTACTGAATTTTTATCGCTTCTATATAAGCAAGCCAATTCAAGATATCATCCATTTCGATTTCTGACAAGTTATCTAATATAAGGTAACGATAGTCACCGCAAGCTCTGTCATGGCTGTTTTTTGAGTTTTCAACTTTCAAATAGAGTTTACCTTCACTTCCATTAATCGCAGGATTGGAGGCTTTTAGCTCTTTAACATCAACTACCGATTTTAGCGACTGAATGAAATCTCTATCATTTGATAATTGCTGTTGTGTCATTAATTTTGCTTTAAACCATTCACTAGGTCTCAATCCCACAATAATATTAGCACTAATAAACAGTCGAATTCTCTCATATCGTTCACTATCATTCTCTTGGATGATAGATATAATCTGTGGGTTAAAATACTTTGCTTTATGACTACTCGTATTGGCGTTTAAATGCGCAATATTATCTAGCTTTCTACCTAGCTGATTACTCTCAAATGACCAGTTCCTAATTACCTCGTATAGTCGGCTGGCTTGATCAATGGATAAGCTTTGCGTTAGAAGGCTTTGAAAGGTCGGATTTAATTCGTAGCGATCTTTATAAGCGACCATTGATAAACCAAAAGCAAAACAAGCTTTATACTGCCTTACCGTTGAATCCTTGATATTACCTACGGCTCTTTTTTGATTAATCCCTTGAATGCGTTTCGCTAACTTTTGGTAAAGCTCATCATTAGGTAAGGCACCACAAAATGTTGCAAACCTCTCAAGATAGGCTAGCTGAGTTTCTTTGGTTGCATCTTTTAAGTACCTTTCAAAATTTACCTTGAAAGGCTTAAGACTAACCGTACTAAATTCTTTTTCAAGCGTAGGCATATTAATTAACCTCTATTAATCTTTTAGGGTTTAACAAGCAATCACAAATCATTTCCTCTGCATTGGTATAATTACAAACCAAAGCCAATTCATCCGCTTTTTTCAAAATAGCATCAATATCCATTTCGCTATTTTTTAATTCAGATTTATGAAAATAACAGTTATCAGCGACGACATTGCTTTTTGATTTTAACAAATAAGCCGAATACCAATTATTTAAAAACCTTAAAAAATTCAAGTTTTTGACTGCCGCTAAATGTTTTTTTTGCATAGTTGTTGGCAAATTATTGTAATTTTTAGTAAAATAGATACATAAGTTTAATTTAAAATAACGCCACTGATTTTCAGGTAGATTTCCATACTTAATTTTGGTTTTAAATGCGTTTTTATCCTCGTCGTAAGCTAAGAGCGCTGAAATTCTAGCAGATAAGTCAAGATCTAACATGATTTCTTTTATTAACTGATAAGAAAAAGGCTTGTCCTGCATTAAATATGCTAATAATTTTTCAGATTGTGTGTTAAAATCATTCATAATTTTACCAATTTATAATATAATGCAAACCATTGTAACATATTATGACGTCAGGTGTTTAAATGTTTAAGTCAAAGAATAAGGTTGGTACAGAAACATCCAAGATGATACCTCTGTATGTACCTGAGAGTAGTAATACTGATAAATATAGTCGTTGGCGTAAAAAGGACTACAGTCACCTTGATAATCCCGTTGTTAAAGAAAGACAATTAGGGGTTTTAAAAAATATTTTGCATTATTCAAGTATTTTAAATTTAATCCTTTGCGCAATTATCTTTTTAGGGATTATTAATTTAATATTTTTTACGAATTACGACTACACAATACTAGATGACGGCACTTATCTAACTTGCATCATTGACGTAAATGGTGTAGTTCAACCATTGCAAACAATTAATAAATAACGAGGATTATCTAATGGCTGATAATTTAGAATCTAATACCAACCTAAACCTGAACAAGGAACCTGTTGGAATAGAAAACGAGGAACTAGGGTCGCCTGATGATGGGGCATTAGATTTTCAAGACGAACCTAAAGATGATGAAAATACGACTTCATTGCCTGTGCCAGGTGATGACGAAGCTTTTTATGAAAATCATTTTGAAAGCGTTCAGCATGGGCTAAAGGATTTCACCGACGAGGAAGCTAAAAACTTTGCAGCTTATCAAGGATTGCAAACCGTTATTACTCAAAATGCTCACTTAACTCAAAGTATAAAAGCGGTTCGACGTCAAGCAGTGATTTCCATGACAATCACCCTTGCATTGGTAAGTTTACTTGTCGCTATGTTGATTGTATTTGCGATATACCCTAAAACCACTTATATAGCAACTAAAGATAACAGTGCTATTTGTGAAGTAGAACCAAGAAATAATCCAAATCTTAGCGACACTACTATCGCAGATTTCGCAAAAGACGGGGTAATTAATTTGTACTCAATGGATTATGCTAACTATGAAAACCAAACGGATAATGTATTGTCGCACTTTTATACAACTCAGGGTCGTTTAGATACTGTAGCTGCATTAAAAGCGTCAGGTATTTTAGACACTGTTAATAGTAAAGCGTTGACTTTACGTGCTGGTGCTTCAGGGACAGCACGAATTGAGCAAAAAGGTATTGGTAACAACGGAAAAGATTTTTGGGTTGTTCGTTTCCCTATGACTATTGATGTTTATTCAGGTATGCCTACCCCTGAAACACAACAAAAACACATGGTCACTGTAAGAGTTGTTGCAGATACCGCTTCTGCATTAAACCCTAAAGGTTTGGGTATCACCTCAGTTACTTTATCACCCATTCAGTAATTAGTAATCAAAGGATAATTACCATGTTATTAAAAAAAGTTGTTTTATGCATGAGTATGATTGGTATCGGCAGCACAGCTATTGCTGCTACGCCCTTGCCACCAAACTCAATAGATTTGGCAAATTACGCCAATAGTGCTATGGCAGGAACATCAGGTTCTCCTGTTATAGCATATGCCCCAATGGATTTACAGCCACAAATCGTTCCTAGTACAACAAGTATGGTTCAACAACAGGTGGATGAATATCAGCAGTCTCAATTAACACCTCAGCAGTTAATGACTATCAAAGATATTGAGCTTAAAAAGGCACGTGTTACTGCTAGTCCTTATAACAACAACCCAAATCCTGTGGTTAGAACACTTGCGGTCACTTTAAATCCAGGCGAGACCCCACCTATCATTCGTGTTTCCAAAAATCTATTAAGTACGATTGTTTTTACCGATAATGATGGTAATGCTTGGGAAATTGAAAAGGTTGCTTTAAATCGAAATCAGTTTAGCGACTCGGCTAGTAGACCTGCTGACGATCAAGGCGATGCGCAACAAGGGGGCGGGCAAGCTGCCACGCAATCAGGTGGCAATGCCGCCAATCAAGGTAGTAGCGGTTATACAGGTGAAAGTTTAGCTAAGACGCCTAAAAAAGGCACTAACATCTTAACCATCGAGCCTTTGGAAGCCGTTTCATATGGTAATATGTCGGTTACTTTAAAAGGTAAGACTATGCCTGTTATCTTTCTATTAACCGCAGGTCAATCTGATGTTGATGTTAGGGTAGACGCTAGAATTCCAGGCAGAAGCCCTGATGCCCCATATAAAGTCGGTTCTTTTAATAACCCAATGCCTGATATTGATAGCAATGCGTTATCGTTTTTGGATGGCACTATTCCTAGTGATGCAGTTCCTCTTATCGCTAATGACCCTGCCGCACAAGCATGGGAATATGGTAATTCACTTTATGTAAAAACACGACTAGACGTGCTTTACCCAAACTATCATTCACGCGCTAGCACTCCTGATGGAATTAATATCTATCGATTTGATTCTCAAACCTTGAATTCAGTAACTCTTATGCAAAGACAGGGGCAACCAGTCACTGTGACATTCGATGAATCACCATATTCTCAGTATGAGAAATAAGGAGTTGCTAACATGACGAGTTTAACTATGAACAATTTAGACGATTTCAATAATTCTGATACTAAAAAAGATCTTATTGACGATGGTTATGGGATGGCTAAATCTAAAATCGAAAGTGATAAAGATAAGCCGTATGATCGCGCTGCAACTGATGATAAGGCGGAGCCTGTGCTATTTGCCAAGCCTACAGTAGCAAAGGAAACAACCACTAAAATCGTCGAGACCGACTTTTCAGGTCATATCGATGCGTTTGACGATGAAATTGAAGCTGATGATAAAGAAACTAAACAGCAAAAGCAATTTAGACGTCTGTTATCAAACTCATGGCTTCGATTAGCCTTTATTCTTAGTTGTTTAGGATTATTCGCTGTAGCATGGGCGGTCGTGTCTTTGGTTAATAAAAACCCTGAGGATAAACTAATGGTTGAGGGTGGTGGCGCACAACCGATTGAGGTTCGTGAAAAAACCCTTGAAAAAGCTTCTTTAAATGAAGCGCAAGCTGAACATATCATGAAATTAAAACAGCAAGAAGCTGAACAAGTATTGCGTAATGGTAGCACCAATGCTGCAACACTTGAAGTCCCCGATCGTGAATTAAAGCAGGGCAAAGATTCATTAGGGGAAAGTGGTGCGGCTACGAATGGTCAGCAAAAAACGCGTTATCCATTTGAAGGCGAAAACCTAAATGACACCACACGTTATCAAAAAGTATTTAGCGGTAACGAGCCGTACTATGTGGATAAAATTAATAATGTAAAAATTATTCCTAAACCTGTATATCAGGGAAATGCTAGCGCAAACCCAAATGCTGTTATTGCTGCTGGTAATGCGAATAATCCAAACGTTACCACTAGTGCGTCCAATAACCCAAGCCCGATAAGTAATAACACGACTACAGGCGGCGGTGGCAATAGCGGTAACGGTGGTAATAATACCAATCCTCAAGCTACAACCAATACCCAAAATCAAGATAACCAAGATCAAAACAACCAAAATGCACAGGCGCAAGCGACTAAAGCCCCCGATGCCGACCTTGAGCGTATTAAAAATGAATTAGCAACTAGCTACGATCAATATTCTCAACAACAACAAGCTATGCAGCAAGCGCAAATTGCAGAATTGCAAAAACAACAAGCACAGGCTGCTGCTTTGCAACAAGAAAGACAAGCGAAAGCACGTGCATCTTTCGCGGAAACATTGCAAAAATTAAACATCGGTAAATCCGCAGCTAGCTTTACTAGCAGTAACTACCTGACTTCAGGTCAAAGCGGCAGTGATTTAACGGGTTCTACCAGTGGCTTAAATGGTGGTAGTATTAGCACTAATCGTCATGACACCAATATGTATGGTCAGACAACCAATGGTTCAGTATCGGTTGACGCGGCAAATAATAACAAACCCAATGAAAATGGTGTGCTACCAAGCAATATCGTTAGAGCAGGTACTTCTTGGATGGTATCGGTACTTAATAAAGTTAATACCGATAATGGTTCTTATGTTACCGCTCAAATTTTAAATGGTAAATTAGCAGGTTCTACGGTATACGGTGTTATTGAACCATCGGGTAGAAATATTGGTATTTCTTTTACTAGTATCTTACCTAAAGGCACGCGCCGCGCTGTTATCCCTGTGAATGCTATTGCTATGACAATTGGCGGTAATAGTAGTGTTGCTTCTAAGGTTAACAATCATTACACCCAAAATTATGGCACTATGTTATTAACTAGTGTGATTGGTGGGTATGGTGCAGCTTATTCGGAACCAGAACAGGAGACTACTGTTTCTGATGGTGTTGTGGTAACTACGCAAAAAGAATCAACCTCAAAACAACTTAGAGCCAATATTTATCAACAATTGGCTAATCAGATAAATTCTGATATAGCACGTTTTGGTTCTCGTCCACCAACGTATATTATTAATCAAGGCACGGTGTTAAATATGACTTTGATTGATAATTTAGATTTAAAAGGTACTGCTGATTCTATTAGCGCCTTAACACAACGTGGTGGATTAACATCGAGAGATGGTAGTAATTCAACATCCAATTCAACATCAACAACTAAACGTGGTCAGTAATTACAGAGGTCTATATGCAAAAAATTACCGAAACAAAAACTACTACAGCACAAGGCAATGGTGTGAAAACCACCACTCAAACGACTAAATTGAAGTCGGTCGGCAATCCGAATGCGGGTGGCATAGCAGGTATTGTCAAAAAAACTGGTATTCCATTACCAATCCTAGCGGCAGGTTTAGTGCTATTCCTGATTATTGTGATAGGATTGATTGCGTTTGCAGTTAATACTAGCAATAAAAAAGCTGAGGCAGCACAACGACAACAAATCGCCGCGCAACAAGCAGAACAGGAAAAAATTGAAGCTGAAAAGGCTAAAAAAGAAGCCCCACCAGCTTATTTGTTAGAGATTCCTGATACACATTGGGCTAGACAATCTGTACCTTTAGATGCGTTGGCGCAATTAGCTACCACGAATGCTGCAACCACTAGCCCATCTGCTGATCCACAGGGATTACGGGCTGGCAATGGTGATATTATTCAAACAAACTCACCTGATTACACACGCATTTTAAGTCAAGTTAAAATGAATATAATCACCGACCTTAATAGAACAGTGCAAACAGCAACAAACCCCGAAGGTGTGACTGTTCTTAGTTACCTAAACCCACAAACAGGTAAATTTGAACCCGTCCAAGATTCGCAGATTATTAAAAATATCGAATCTCAAGCTATGCAAACCGCAGCTTCTGAGTTAGCTAATCAATTAAGCGTGTTCCAGCCGCCTAAACAACAGGAAGCACCTCAACCCGCCCCAATCCCTGAGTCTGTTATTACAGAGCAGGAAAAGGCAGGTTACTTGAAGTTGATTGAATTACAACGTCAAGAAAATCGTGACCTTCGCGATACTAACAAAAAGCTCTCCAAAGAGATTGGCGAGCAGCAACGCTCTGTGACCACAATTTTACAAAAAATTGAGGACAGCCCTAATGCAAACAATCGCTTACGTGCTTCTATGTTACCTGAAAAAACAGGACTTAAAGTACAGGCTATCGTTGGCGATAGAGTTTGGTTAAAAGATAAAAGTGGTAAGCTACAAACCTTAAGCATTGGTGATATTGTCCCTGATAGTGAACTTCGTATTAGTGATCTAGATGAAAACACTGGCTTAGTTTTTGTTGTTCCAAAATAACTAACAGTTAAACTAAGGAAATAATATGTTGTTGTTAAACGGTACACCCGACGGTTTTACGATTATCTATAATTTGACATCAATGTTTTCATACTTTGTCATTTTCTTTAGATATTTCATTATCATCATGTCAGTTTTGTGGACTATTTACGCAATATTAAACCTTTGGTCTGTTGCTAATGCGCAAGGCGGTCAGCCTAGCAAATTTTTACCCACTAAGTCGCAGCCAACTGCGGCTGGTGCTTGGATTCAGTTGTTTATTGCAGGTATTACGTTGTCGTTGGCGGTGTCATTAGCACCAGCGGCAATATTTTCATCATTCTTAACAGGTAGCTCTGAATACGCTAATATTTACACTGTTAAACCCTATGTTGCGCCAACCAATCAGTCAACAATGCAAGCTTTGTTTCATAACTTTATTATTACAGTAATGCAATTTATGGGGTTATTGGCATGGTTTAGAGGTTTAAGTATTTGGTGGAATATTTCTCAAGGCACCTCTGATAAAACAGTAGGTAAGGTGATTGGTTATTTCATTTTTGGTACTGCTTGTTTTGCAATTGAGTGGGTTAATAAACTAGTCGCGAATTCAATCGGCTTTGATTTTATATCAATCTTGTCGGGCGGCGGCTCAGGCTAATAGGTTACAATTGTGTATTTAAAAACACTCTTTATTGGGTGTTTTTTTTCGCCCAATAACTATCAGAAAATAAGCACACGACATCAATATCTCGCCTTAACCATTGAAAACCTTGAAAAAAAATCTTTTTGTTACAAAAAACGTTATTGTAATGTAAAAGAAGTGCTTGCAAATGTTTTTATATGTAAGTATCATGCTCAGTAGAAACAAACAACAGGTTTCGATTTTAACCAATCTTGCCCTTTTCATAAAGGAACTTACTATGAATAAATTAATTGCACGTATTAATGCTAAAACCTTATCTTTCTATCTGTTCATGACAGCCTTTATTGCTAGCATGATTTCTCCTGCGTACGCTGGTGCAGATTTGGAAAAACTTTCAACGACCGATGGTACTAAATACGGTTCATTCACAGGTGCTGCAGGTGACAAAGGTTCTCTTGATACCAGCTTGAGCCGCTTGTTCGATATCGGTAAATATATCGCAATCGTGATTGGTATTTTCATGGCGATTGGTGGTTTAATGTCAGTTTCTAAAGCTGCTAAAACCGAAGGTCAAAAAAGCCAAATGCCAGGTTGGATTACATTTGCTATCGGCGGCATCATGACCGTTGTTGGTACATTAATGTTTGTCTTAGGTAACACCGCCGCAGACCTTGCAGGTGCAGGTTCGAACCGTGCCTAATTAAGCATGAAGTGACAGTAAAAAAAACACCGCTATACGTGGTGTTTTTTATTGTAAATATTGTATAATATTGAAAAGAAACAAAGGTTAGTTTATGAAATCAATGAAACGTTATTATGAAGCCCTTATGGTTGCTACTGGTCTAATTATGACTTCCTCAGCGTTTGCCGCTGGTGAAGGTTCAGGTATAACTCCACCACCCAATACGGGCGCTACAGGATTAAGTAATTCGGGTTCTAAAGCTGATTTAGCCACAGTTCAACAAAGAACCACCGACGCGACTGATTTTATTTTAAAAACACTCCGAGAAGTTTCTATCTTAATTGGTCTAGTTTTAGTCATAAAATCACTTATGTTTATCAGCGCTGTATCAAAAGGCGAAAAACAGGGTTCTGTTGGCTTGGCGTTTATCGGTTTGTTTGTTGGCGGCATGATGACTGCTGTTCCAACATGGTTGATGTTTTTCGGCAACAGCGCCAAAGATATTGTTGGTGTTCAGGCAGGGTAATGAAAAACTTCAGTTATGTGGATTTCTTTATAGCTATAAAAGAAAAAGATGTTGATGTTGCTATTAATTTACTTTCTATATTAGAAAAAAACAACAACTTTTATGGCTACAAAAAAGCGTTATTACAAACCATTGTTAATAACGCCTCACCTAAGCAAGCTATTTTTGCGTTAAACACGTTACTTTATCCGCCTGTCTTATCACTTACTATACTTATTTTAAATCAAGGGTCGGCAGGTGATATTGCTGAACTTAGAAAAATACAATCTCAATAAAAGGATTGCCTATGTTACCTAAAGGTTATGGCTCTTTAAACTTGCATTTAATTTCACCCAATTGGAGTAGTGAAATCCCCATCCATAATACTGAGCTGTACAAACAAACTTGGCTTAATTATGAGCGTCAAGGTAATGAGCGTTGCTATTTTTGTGGCTATGCGGACGGTGAGTTTTTGGAAATTCATCATCTTGATCACGATCACAGCGAAGCAGGTTATCGCCATGATAACTTAGTGCCTTGTTGTAGTATTTGTCATAAGGTGCAACACTTAGGCTGGGTAGGCATGAAGTCGATGGGGAAATTAATTTACCTACCATCGTTTGAATCATCTGATGATGATGCGATTGTTAATTACAACTTAGAATTATTAGGTTTAATTAATCGCTTTTATATTATGCAGGAATTTTTAACAGAGGATCAGAGGGTTTCGCTTCGAACCCATCCTTTGACCAACTCTATTAATAAATTAATCAATTCCTTTCAGCATATTAACATTGCCGATGTTTATTCGGATAGAAAAAAATTATCAGCAGAGGCGAAGGAAAGAAAAGAAAAACTTAGCCGTATGAATAAGGAACAAAAAGAGGAATTCCTTCAACAAGAAGCCCAAGAGGTTCAAAATAAAGTTCCTAATGATCAGAAAAGCGAACAAGAAAAAACTGCGAATGTTCAAGATGCAACCTATTTATTAGGCGATATTAATGTCATGGATTTCGTGATTGCCTTATCTGATATCGATAGAAGCTTTAAAGAAGGTAAGCTTACACAGTATAAGCAAAATCCTTTTGATAAATTCTTTGACGAACAGTCGCGCAGTGTATATGGCAAAATGGGTATTTGGTTTAATCGCAATGTATTTGAACCTATTTTCCCTGAGCAGAATTTTACATTAAATGAAAGAATGATGTATTATCGCGATACGGGTTTATTTGATCCTAACAATATGAAAAAAGCCATTCAAGAAATCTATGAGGCACACAGAGAGCAACCTATCATGGTGGTTGATACACAACCCTTAGGTGTAACTATTGACAATGAGTCTTAGAAGTAAAAAGACAGCTAAATAAGCTGTCTTTTTTTTACTCGGTATGTTTTTGTTCATAGTGTGGATAGTAATATTGTAGATAGTGTAGGGCGTTAATTTCATCAGAATTTAATTTGTATTCTACACCACAGGCATTTACCGATATATCATAAGTCTTTTCTGCCAATTTCCAATCATCTTTTCTGATTTGCATTCCTAAAAAAGGTCTGTCGCCTGTCGAGCTTAACATAATTTTCTCAGGTGTAATATTGACACTTTTGTTATAAGTTAAGAAGCCGTCGGTGCATTTGGCATTATAACCATCGGTTAGTGCAATAACAGGTTCAGGGTGTTGAATGATAATCATTTGAACGGGCAGAATATTGTTTTTTTCAGAATGGGTGCCACTCCAAGCAATTGTACCCTCTACGGTATTTTGTTTTAACTTACCGTTAAACATCGGGGTATCTATAATTTGCGCCATCCCATCTGCAGATAAGATTGATAGTATAAATACCGCTAGTAATTTTTGCATAAAACACCCTTTGCTATAAATATTATGGCTCTACACGACGCAATAAAGACATTTATTATAGTTTACTGATAGCTCAAACTCAATATTAGGTATGTAAAAACAAATTTAACGTCTATAGGAATAATCAACTATCTGTTTCTTTTCTTTAACCGTTACAGGTTTTTTAATCGCTACATAGGCGGTATATGACGCAGCAGCTAGCACAACGAGTAAGATGATAAAATTAATAGGCTTTTTAAAATAGTTGTAAATAAAACTAACAGCATCGGCGAGACTATGTACTGTTACCTCAAAAAATATCGCAATAATTTCTAAAATTGATTCCATAATCAATCCTTAACCTATTTAAGCTGTACCAGACTACGAATCATATTTATGAATTAACACAAAAACGCTACCGCTTTGTTTTTTTCACTTGATATGTTTATAGTATTTTTGTATATTATAATATAAAATTAACACTTCATTTACACTTATTTTCTAATTAAAGAGCAAAATATGTCTAAAATTTCCAACATATTAATGAATATTCTTGGGGCATTAAAACTACATTCTACGGATTATTGTGGAATAGAGACGGTCGATGGCACTCAAGCCATTGTGATGAATAACAGAAGTATGATGACGTTAATCCGCTATGACGGCTTATTGTCTACAGTAAATTACCCCACTTTTGATGATATGCTACATCGCATTGCGGGTGATTTAAACAATTTAATGCGTCGCAATGGTTATAAAATTGCCTGTGTGTTCCGAAAAGACTTGGATGCGCAATCATCTTTAGAGCGTATTGAGCGAATTCAAAAAGCCACCGCCAAAAAACTTAATTTAGAGATTGATGACCTGATTGACGAAAATATAGAGTTGTACCGCAATGCGGTTTATGATGAAAGTGTTTATTTTGCATTAATTACAGAACCTTCTGTATTGGATAAGGTTGAAGTAGAAGTAATGGCAGAACAGCGTGCAGGTTTAAATGCACCTGCTATGTCTGAATCTCAAAATTTACTAGCACCCATTGAAGTGCTTCGTTCAAAACATAGTTCGTTTGTACAAAAATTCATTGCGGCTATGAGCGGCGAGGGTTACTACGTTAAGCTTGAAGTTATCAATATAGTTAAAGCGTTGACCTTTATTCGCCATCAGGTTAAGCCTGATACCGCTTCAAAAAAATGGCGTCCTTCTATTCCTGTTGATATTGCTATGCAACACGCAATGGGTTTGGAAAACTATAGCACTCCGATAACATGGTCTACTAACCCTGAACTTGATGATTTATCGTACATGTTCCCACCTTCGTTACCAAGACAAATCTTATCAACAGATATTGAAGTGTTAGGTGCCGCAGAGGGATTACCTCCACATACGATTTCGGTCGGCGGTCGTCTGTATGTGTCAGCCTTAATGGATATTCCACCGTCACAGCCACAAATGTTTAATGTGCTATTTGATGCGTTCAACCAAGCATCATCTAAAGATGCTAAAGGTCGTACTCGTAGTATGCCATTTTCAATCTGTTATATGATTACCAGTGACGGTATGGCTGGCTCGATCATTAAAAGCTTACTTAAAGAAATTATGGCGCGTGTACCACCTGATAGTAATGAAAATATGCGAGCAGCATATAACCAACTTAACTATCTGCGCGGTCAAGGTCAGGCTGTCGTTGGGCTTCAAATATCTGCTATGACATGGGTTGAGGATACCCCTAGTGGTCGTAAGAAGCTTCGTAATCGCAAAACACGATTAATGCACACAATGGAATCGTGGGGCAGTATGACTGTTATTGATAACGTTGGCGACCCTGTTTTAGCATGGCAGTCAAATATCTTGGGTTTAAATTACACTCACGCAGCCCCTAAGGGTGCGGTGCCGTTTAAACGCGCACTTGAGTTACTGCCTTTGACTCGTCCTGCTTCGCCGTTTACGAATGGTACTATCTTAAACAAAACCCTTGATGGTAAATTGATGAATATTGAAAAATTCTCATCAACTATGGCGACATGGGTAACATGTATCGTAGGTACGCCAGGTTCGGGTAAATCGGTTATGATGAATAATACATTAACCGAAACCTGTTTAATGTCAGGTTTGGAGCGCTTACCATTTATCACCATCATCGATAAGGGTATTTCATCAACAGGGTTCATTGATTTAATTTCCGACTCATTACCACCGCATATGCGTAGTTTGGTTGCTAAGAAAAAACTTAGAAAATCATTCCAATATGCAATCAACCCGTTTGATATTAAAGTTGGTTTAACACGCCCACTTGAGTCTGAAAAGAACCAAATGGTATCTTTCTTAACTGCACTACTAACCCCTGCGGAGGATGATGCACCGTATAGTGGTACACAGGCATTCTCTAGTTACTTGATTGACCGCGTATTCGATGCACACCAAGAAAAAGGTGAGAATACTCAACCCAAAATGTATAAAGCTGGGTTTAACAAAGAGCTTGACCGCCTTATTAAAAAATATGAAATCATTAGATTCGGTAAACGTTTCGAGGATGTTGACGGTGTTCAAGTTGAAGTCGAGGACTATGAGAAATACGCACCAATTAGTTACTTTGCGTTAGTCCGTCGTCTGCATGAGGCGGGGGAAAATGAGGAACGTGGTTCTGAACGCCGTATTGAATTATGGCGTGCCCGTGACTTAGCGCATCGTCACGCAATGCCAACCTTACCTGATTTAATGGGTATCTTATCAAATCCTACAACCGTTTCTATTTACCAAAACGAAATCGGTACTGGTGAAACAATTGTTCGATTTGCTATTCGTACTATTTCTGAGGTTATGGCTAACTATGAGTGTTTCTCTAATATCACTCAATTTGACGTTGACAGCTCGCGTATCGTCGCATTAGACTTGCAGGAAGTATTAACTCAATCTAACAGACAGCAAAGCTCATTGTTCTTACAGGTAGCTCGTATGATTGGGGTTAAGAAAATCTCATTGTCTGAGGATGACCTAGCCTTTATTCCTGAGCAGTTTGTTCCTTACTATCGTGAGCAATTACAAAACCTTAATACCGACAGAAAAGTATTAGCAATTGACGAAATGCACAATGCTACCAAAGATAGAGCATTAATGCAGTTATTAGAAACCGACGCACGTGAAGGTCGTAAATGGGGTCTTGAGCTTATTTTTGCATCGCAAAACCTTACCGACTTTGACTTTGGTGAAGGTGAAAATCGCGTTAAATTATTAAGCTACGTAACTCATCTATGTGTCTGTTCAAATCCTAAGGCTAATGACTTAGAAAGCTTTAAAAAATACTTTACCGCTGAACCTGCTATCTTAAATGACATGGGACGCATTGGTTTAAGTCAGGCTGGCTTGACGTATCTATCTCACGTATCAGCTAAAACTAATAAATACTACTCATTAATGACGTTGGCGGTTGGTAATAAACGTCTATGGTCATTAACCACCGACCAAGACGATCGCTTAATTCGTGGTTATATGTACGAAATGGCAGGTAGCCGTCGTTTAGCGATTGCAGCATTGGCTTACTATTTTGGTGGTGGCGCAAGAAAACGTATCAGTGAAATTCGTCAGTCTATTGAGCAAAATACATCTTTGCGTGAGGATGAGGTTCAAGCTAGAACTAATAACCTCGTTCAGAACCTAGCAGCTCAAGCATTGACGGCTTACGAGGATTACTTGGCTCAACAACGTGCTATAGCAGAAGTTGATGATTTTAACTAATTAACTTACTTGATGTTAATAAAAGCTGTTGGCAACAACGGCTTTTTTAAACTTGATTTTTTATTTATAAGAGGACACTATGCCACGTTATCAGGGTGCTAGAAAAGATAATATACCTGTCGATCAAAGAATTGACACAAGACGTTGGTCGGTTAGGAAAGCTGAGGAATGGGCTAATCCTGATGAAGCTTTTATGCTGAATATGGCTTTGGTAGGTATAAACCTAATATCCGTTGTTATTCCAGTTGCACCTATATTATCTTTGATACCGACTAATTTACTATCTAAAAACTTCCTACATCCTAAAGAACGTCTGCATGACATGCCTTTTAGAGTGCCTAAATACCTAAACGCCCCTGACGGTTCATCATCTATACCAAACAAGCCTTTTAAAAAGAACAAAAAGATGTATTACGGTCAAGGCGTTACCATGTTTGGTCAAGACCTTGAAACAGGGTTGCAGGTATGGGGGACTGATAGTGACGACCGTACTCATGGTACTATCTTGGGTACTACAGGTTCAGGTAAAACAGAATTTATTCACGGTTTAGTTAATAACCAATTACTTCAAGATAGTGGTTTTATCGCTGTGGACGCAAAAGGTGATATCTCATTCCAACGTCGAGCGTGTCAATTATTGCGCCGTTATGGTCGAGAGGATGACCTGTTAACCATTTCATTCGCTGTGGGCGATCGGGATTACACCCAAGCACAGGGGGATAGACCCACTAATACATTTAACATCATGAGCGCTACTAGTGCTGGCATGCTGATTGAGCTGCTGTCAGGCATGTTAGATGACTCAGGTGGCGGCGGTGATATGTGGAAAGGGCGTGCTATTGCGTTTATCGCAGCGCTAACACGACCATTAACCTATTTGCGTGATAAGGGTGATATTGATTTAAGCCCATCAAAATACATGGAATACATGGAATTACCTGAGTTGGAACGATTGGTTTATGAAAACAATTACAACCATCCAGGCTTCGATGAGGTTCTTAAACCGCTACGTGGTTATTTGGTTACATTGCCAGGCTACGATAGCAATAAGCGTTTTAACCAAGAGACAACCACGCTTGAGCAGTTTGGTTATATTACCATGCAGCTTACTCGTGCCATCAATGACTTATCGTACAACTATGGGCATATTTTCGGTGCTGAGGTAGGCGAGATTGATATTAGTGATGTCGTTTTAAATAGACGTTGTTTAACTGTTCTGTTGCCATCGTTGGAACGTTCTTTGCCGACACTGAACATGCTAGGCAAGCTGATTATTGGTAGCATTAAACAAATGATGGCAGGGTCGCTAGGATCAAGACTTGAAGGTCTTACGCGTGTGACTGTTGATAGTCGTCCTACAACCGCAAGAAATGCGTTTCGTATCATCTTAGATGAGGTTGGCTATATGATGGTAACAGGAATGTCAGTAATTCCTGCACAGGCGCGTTCATTGAATATAGCTATGATTTTTGCTGCTCAATCATACACAGATATTAAGCGTGGTAGCCCTGAGGAAGCTGAGGCAATTTGGGAAAACTCTAACATTAAGTTTATTGGACGTATTGTTGGTGGTGATAGCACTGAAACATGGCAAAAAGTTAAAGGTGCTGCAGGTGAAATCGACCAAACTGTAATTGATGGTTTCTATCAAAAAGAAAACTTTACAGGTGACTTGGTTTATCATGGCAATAACACTGCACGTCGTGAGCGTCGTAGTCAATTAGAATACCATGATGTTGCAGGTCAGGAAAAAGGTGAATTCACGCTTATTGTTCCCAAAAAATACAAAGGAGGCAAACAACAAGGTGTTGCCGCTATTCGCTTACTAGGATTACATACAGGTGGCGGTAAAGAGTCAGATTACATGTATATCAATGACTTAATCCCTGTATCTAATACCGAAAAAGTTGACGAGGACGGTATTGAGCGCATCAAAAAAATCAAAGAGGCTATTATGAATGGCATGATTAACATTGATATCAATAACGTTGCTAGCCGTGTGAGTGGTCAAACCAATTTAACAAACACTTTAAGACAAATTGATGATAAAATACAGGCACTCTCAGCTAACGATAAATTACCGCTATCAACTGTATTTTTAACACTTAGTCACATGGGTAATTTGCTCGAAAACTTTGACGATCCTAACGCAAAACCAGTTAATATCCTTGATGTTGAATTCGTCGTAAATGCAGATACTATTCATGATTCAATTGATATGCCGACAATAGAACAATTCGAACAATTAGTTGGGGATATCAATATCACCCCTGATCACCTACAAGATAGTTTAAATACTAATTACACAAATGATGTATTCTATGAATCTCACACTGATGTAGCAAGAGCCATTGAAAATGCTCATATCAATTCAATGGAGTATGAACTTGATGAATTAGGGCGTAAAATAGAGTTGCAAGACGATATTACCCAAAAAACTAAAGAGCTGAAAGCTGATGGTGTTACTCATGATTACTACCATCCCACTCAAACCGACTTAACGCTTGATACCGAAACTAGATTAAAAGAGATCGAGGTGATGGATAAAGTTGAAGCAGCACATGAAAATCAGTCTCAAATAGATACAACAGTTTATACAGAAGCAGCAGATCCAAATGATTTGTTAGATGACTTCTTTAATCAAGCACCAAAACTTGACAATAAAGAACATGATAAATAACATGAATTTTTAGTTTGAATAGGCGATTTTTTAAAAAAAATCTGTTACAATAAAAAGACACTTTATACGTGTCTTTTTAATCATAGGAATTTAATTATGGCATTAACGCAAAACACGAACTCATTGTCGTCAAACAAGCCTGATCAAAAAAGAAACATCATTGTTTTGATTGGCGCTGTTAGTTTGATGATAGGTTTGATTATAACAATGGTGATTCTACAAAAAAACCAAGAAACCAAAGCAAAAGCGATGGTGGAGAAGGTTGGTAAAGTAGTTGAAACAGCCAAGCATGGTGGTACTACTGCGTGGTTACTTGAACTAGCGCAGGGTGGAACTGCTGTTGTTTATACTACAGGTGACAACAAAGTGTTGTTAAGAGGAACTGCTTACAATTTCGAAACAGGCGATCCTATCTTTACCAGTTTGGTAGAAAAAGCAACCGTTCAAGACAATATGGAAGCATCAAGCGATCCTGAAAAAGCAGAGGCAACCCCAGCACCTGCGACGGCAGCCGCCACCACAACAGGTAGTGCTTCATCCGTATCACCTGAGTTATCTCAATTAGGCGTTAACGACCTTACCGCAGGTCAAGCTATTGGTAAGTGGGAAGGGAAAGTACCTGCAGTTATTGAAATTCTTGATAAACTAGGCGGCTATAAAGAGGATCCAAGTATCTCTGCGGATAATACTGTTTATGTGATGTATGATCCACGCTGCCCTTACTGTCATAAGCTATTCGAGGTTACTCGTAGCTTAGATCAAAAAGGTAAGAATGTCACAATTAAGTGGCTTCCTACAGTTGCATTAGGTGGCAGTGAAGCGACTAGTAACGGAATGAAACGTGCTGCTATGGCATTGCATGTTAAAACACCTGAGGAATTTGCTTCAACACTAGCAAAAGATAGTCAAGGTATGGCTAATGTGTCACAGCAAGATGTACAAAAAGTTAATGAAAACTTATCTTTGTTGTACGAAGCGGCAAATCAAGTATTCGGTTCTGATGCAAAAGTTGCTGTCCCTGCGGCATTCTATATTGATAAGCGAACAGGAAACCCAAGACTAGTATATGCTGCGCAGGAGCCTGACGTCTATAAAACTATTTTTGGTAACTAAGTAAAGAGGTGCGGTAATGTTTGGTTTTTTTAAAAAAACAGTTGTGCTTGATGTTGACCCTGCCTTTTCTGCACAAAAAAATGCAGATAGCATCGAGTTGGTTGTTGATAGTGGTTCACAAGACGTTAACCGCACCCAACCTAAACGTATTACAGTAAAAACTCTAGATGGGTATCATTTAGAGTTTATCGATTTTGATGTTATTTATCGTCGTTACGATGCGATAAAAAAAGAATTAATCGTTTTGCATGGCGATGGTATTCGTCCTTTTAGCGACAATGTTAGCGAGCAACTCGCTACTGCATTATCAACACTAAAAAACAATCAAGCAATTGTTTTTGGTTCGGTTAATCTAGTCAATGGTAATGAAATTGTTCGCATAGCTAATCCTGTCTATATTGTCAACGGCATGGAAAAGGGCGGGCGTGTTGAATTTTTAGACGACAAAACCATTCATGATTATGTAACTAGCGAATGGAATGATGCTTTTTCGGTTGCTAAAAATAATATTCAACAATCCAGTGGCTCGGTAGTTTTAGAAAAAACCACCACCCCTGCTGATTTAGATGGTAACGCAACAGGTGTAGCACAGCCTATGGTTACTCAACCTGTGGTTAACGCAACAACTACCAGTCAAGGCGATAAGAAAAATAATTTCATCCCATTGATTGCAGCTAGTGTGTTAGGCGTTGGTATTGCATTTAGCGCTTTTGCTTATACGCAAACCCATCAAAATAACACAGTTGCTAGTGATAACACTGAGCAAAGCCAGTCTGATGATGATGTGCCTTCTATTTTTGGTGGTAAAAACAAAGCGCAAACAGAAAAAACCACAGATGATGATTCCACTGTTCGTGAGATGGTACAAGCTGCGAGTGGTAAAAAAAGTTTGGGGTTAACAGACGTTAATGGGAAAACCTCTAATACGCAGAACATGAGCGTTGAGGATTTAGCTACAGCGCAGGTTAAGGCAACAGAAGTTATGCTGAAAAAAATGAATATTGAAGTAGGCGCCAATGAGGATTTAGGTTGTTTAACCCAATAATTTAATTTTTATTTAGAGTGAAATATGACAGATTTTGATGATAGTAACGCAGCTTACGATGAGTTTGAACAAGAGATTATAGAAACAAGCACAATAGAAGCTGAGAGATTGGTGAGCTTTTTACGTGCAGTGCATTATTTAAGCACCTTTAATCAAGGCAATACACTTGGAATGTCAGCTTCAGGTGGTATTCAAGTAAGCGATAGCATGTTGGATTATATGGGTTACGGGTTTAGTGACAAGAAAAATTCGGTTTTTTTCTTAGAGCTTCAGCACCAAGAGTACGAAATATTTACAGGCTTGCCGATTCATGGCATGTGGCTTGAAAAAGATGGTTTCTGTGTATTATTTGGTTCTTTTAAATTTGGTAATTACAAGATGCCGCCCATTCGGTTAAGTTTTCGGGTTTACTCTAAGTACATTTTCCAAAAAATCAAAGAGTGTAAATATTTTTCTATTGCAGAAATTGCGCCATCCACCAAAAGAGACGGTATGTATACTGTAACTAAAGTGCATAATCCTGCGATTGAAATTTTAAGCTCACCACCTAAAGGTAAACAGGAAACTAAAGCCGCTTTCTCTAAAGCATTTATGTAAGGTGTTTTTATGCGAAGTAAATTATCCTATATACTAGAGCAAGCGATATTAGATATAGAAGTAAATCCATTATCTGTTGATATTGAAAATGAAAAAGATTGGCTTGGTTATTACGAGGCAGTCTTTTTGCTTAAAGAATTATTTATTAAGCAATCGGGCGAACTTATTGAGGTTGATGAAGTAACGCAAGATCAGCTAAAAGAAGGTATTTATCATATCAAAAATAAACATATCGAACAAGGTTCGAAGTTTGATGATAAATTCATTGTTGCGTCACATGATTATATTGTTATGGTAAAAGATCAAGAACAAGGTGTTTTTCCATCGCGATTAATCGGCTCTCACCATGCCATGATTCCAACAAAAGAGCTATTTAAAAACAAAGCGATTAAAATAATTGTACCTTTTGAGATTGTTACTATAGTAAAGCCTACAAATTTGGGCAATATTAGTTTACAATATGCTTACGATAATAATCCTTTACATCCGTGTTTTATTCATTATCTGACCCCTTCTCCTGTGGTAGGTCTTAATTTAAATAATGATATAAATCAAACTATAGGGTATGTTGTTCACGCCAGTTATTTGGGTAAATTAATTGGCTTGGATAAAGATAAAGTTAATGCCCTTCAGTTTGATACAAAAAACGCCCTTTTGCTATTAAAAAACAGATACAATATTGCATTGAGTGACGATGTGATTAATAGCATTAGTGATTTTGATGAGGCGGTTATTAAACAAGAAGGTCAATTTTGTGTAGAAATTCACACTTAATAGTTTTGAGAGCATCGCCATGTTTAAAACCACGTTAAAGCCTTTATTTGTTTTTACTGTGCTTGCTATGACAGCTACAGTGGCTCAATCTGCAGAAAAGAAGGAGTCTGCTGCTAAGAAAGTAGCAAACGTTCAAAAAAATACTACTGCAGAAGCTACAACCAAAGGCGCAGCAACTACAGGCGCCACCTATCAATCTAGTAAAGATGGTGGTGTACCATTAAATCAGTCTGCTTCGTCTTTCCAAAGAACAGGGCGTCCCGAAGGGTTAGATGACTTAACAATGCCAGCAGATAACATCAGACGATCTGCAGGGCGTTTTGGTGAATGGCGCACGCGAGAATCAGGTAGAAATTTTCACGAAGGCGTGGATATGAGTATCGCGGATGGTACTCCATTAAAAGCTGGTAGTAATGGTACGCTTCGTCAAAAAGGTAATAGCATTAGTGGTTACGGTATTAGTGCTGTCGTTCAAAGACCTAATCAAGACTATTTTAGTTATCACCACATGCAAGTCGGTGGTGTTACAAAAACCCCATTAAACAACCCTGTTGCAAGAGGTGATGTGCTAGGTAGAACAGGTAATACGGGTGGGGTGGGTCAAGTTCACTTACACATGAACTATGCTGTTAATCAGGCGCAACAATCTCGCCGCCGTGATGTTTGGCTGTCAAACAATGGTGGTTTTTATCGTTCGACCATTGGCAATAGTACCGCTAAAATTGGTACTTACACTACAGACCCAACTCCTTATTTACAAAAAGACTTAATGGTTGCTAACGACCAATATACACCTTATTTAGGTGATAGTTTGAGACGTCAGTTTAATACACTATACAGAACCAATCTACCACCTATTGCTGGATCTCGCGCCCCTACAAAAGAGTTTCCTGGTGTTGTAAGAAAAATACTAGACACCAAAGCTAATGGCGGTGGCAATTACGCCTTAACCCCTGAGGAAGCGGCGGCTGCCAATATGAGCCTTGTTAATGCAGCGTATGATGCTGATCAAGGTGGCTATGGTGTTTTTGGTGGCGCCCCAATGGTGTCTTATCAAGTATTAGTGAGTTTTTTATCATCTGAGGATGGCGAAAAATTTGGTACATTACCTCCTTTAGCCAAACCTGTTGAATTTGATAAAATGTCAATGGCGGAGATTCTAGATACCATCGGCACTAGACGATTCGGTGATAGTGAGTGGAATAAGGCAATGTTAAAATTGTCTAGTAAAGCCATGATGACTGAATACTTGATGATGAATGCTGAGGAAAACTTCTTATCTAACCAAAATTTACGCATGAAAAATCGTGTGGAAATGCTTATCGCGGGTACAACTCAAGCTAGATTGTACGAATACAGTAAAAAGATTGAAGCGTTACAGATTGCAGCAGAAGCTGAGGCAGTTCCTGCTATGATTAATATACCACTTGACCCAGCAGGTGATGAATACACCACTATTAGTGGTTGTGGTGGTGGCTCACCTATGGCTCTTAACGGAACAGCAGTACAAAGAGCTTCACAGGTTTTACGTCAATTTGAAGGATTTATTGCTAAACCTCAATGGGATGTCAATCACTTAAGATTGGGTTATGGTAGTGATACTATTACTACAGCTTCAGGACAGGTAGTAGAAGTTACAGCGGGTATGACGGTGACTAGAGAGGATGCGGAACGCGATCTACAGCGCCGTATTGCCAGTGAATTTATGCCAGCGGCAAGAGCGAAAGTAGGCGCCGAAGCATGGGACAAGCTACCACCTGACGCACAGGCTGTGTTAACATCGCTTGCTTATAACTATGGCTCATTAGGTAAAGTACCGACTGTAGTTAATGCGGCACGAGCAGGTGATTTAAGTGCTATGGCTTCTGCGATTGAAGCTAGACAGTACGACAATAACGGTGTAAATAAGACACGTCGCTTAAAAGAAGCTGCAATTGTTAGAAACGCAGGATCATCAGCAACCGCTACGAATAGCTCAGGTGCGGATTCTCAAACTACAGCTAGTACGACAAATCCTGCCACGACAACACCAAGCGGATTACCATCTGCCTGTGACGGTTCAGGAGGTTCTTATGCGCCACCAAGCATTCCTATGAATTTGCCAGACGATATTAAGGGATTGATTAATACATTGGCAGATGCTATTACTAGAGGCGAGGCTCGAAGCGCCGATGCTTATAATAATGGTACTGCGTGTGGTTCTGCAGGTATTAGTAGACCTAATGGTGACTCTCGTCGTATTAGTACAATGACACCTGCCCAAATTCTTTCTTATGAAAACACTAAGAATCATCCAGTGCCTTGTAGCACTAGATTATTTGCGGTTGGTTTTTGGCAGTTTATACCTGACACATTGAGAGCAGCTACAAGCGCATATCCACAGTATCGAAATCTACCTTTTAATGCAGAAAACCAACGTTTCCTTGCGATTAATTATTTATTGTTTACCAAACGTTCTAATCTAGCTCACTTCTTAAAAACAGGTCAGAACATAAACGCGGCTGTTCACGATCTTGCTAAGGAATGGGCTTCGTTTGCGGTTCCTTCAGGAATGAGTCGTAATAAAGGATTAGGGCTTTCAAATGGTCGCCAAAGTTACTACGGCAACGGCAATGCCGCTAATATGGAAGCTACTGCTGCTGTTTGGACAGTTTTGAGAGCTATTGAAAGTTACTATCAAAAGGGCGGTAAAGCATCGACTGATAGCACTACCACTAAAAAATAAAGGGGTTTTTATGAAAATCAATAATTTTAAAGTCTTGATTTTAGGTTTAATGGTTGCTTCAACAACAGCAATAGCCGCTAATAACACCCCTTCAGTGGCTACAAAGTCTGCGGCAACTACAAATGCAGTGTCTGTGGATAATTGTTCCATTGATGACAATGATACAGGGTTTAGTTTTTGTAATCCTGTGCTAATGGGTGTTTATCAAAAGCACTTAACCACTAAACCCAATTTTAATAAAACCCAAGTATTACTTAGAATTCCTGATAACCGTTATGGTATGTTTTTCTATGCTGCGGTTGACACTAAAACCAAGAAGGTATATACATTCCCTTATGAGGTTGGAACCGCTAGTAGAAATAAGAAGGTGCCTTCATTATCGTTTAGTTTAAATTCTAATCGAATTTGTTCTGCTGGTAATGATGTTATTTTCGATGGTAATGGCTATGAAACTAAGTCGATAGATGATACCATGACTGATGTGGACTTATGTACATCACTTGATGCTAACGACGGTTTTAGGAGTTGGTTCGATATAACTCCTGTAAAGAAAAAGTAATTATTGGGTTTTATTATGAATGATGAAAAAAAAGAAGGCACCATCAAAAAGGTTGTTGCGCTACCTGTTAAAGGTGTAACTAAACCTATTACTAGCACGCTAGTTCCTCGCGCTGTTAGACGTAACACTAAGTTTATCAATGATGTTGCTAATGATTTATCAGATAAACTCTTGACTGATAAAAACATTCCTTATTGTCCTAGTTGTCTTGAACACAAACTAGTCTATAGTGTTGAAGGTGGCTATTGGTTATGCCCCAATGAGAATTGTGATTTTGAACTACCTAAAACCATTGAACGTAACGATATCAATAGCATTAAAAATTTTATTAGAATGCACGGTAGTGAGTACAATCACGAGCATTTAGCAATCGATTTCACTCAAAGCATCAATAGGCGTGTATTTAGCGCTAGGGTGTTTTTTGTAGTGGCTTGTATTGCTACATTATTTTTAATATTTACCGTGATTAAACTTAAAATATTTATTTCTCTTACTGTGGCATCAATAGTTTTTTTGTTTTTACTATTATCCTCTATTCACGGTTATCGCGCTTGGCAACTAGCAACAAACAACCTTTATAGCGCTAATGGTAAAGAACAATTTAATTGGTATGTTTTAAATAACAATTGGTTGGCTAATCCACTTCATCAAAGAGAAGTATTGGCTGAAAGTGAATCTGAAATCAAAGAGGAATATGAAGCAGATGAGGACTAAATTCTTACCTGTGGTAATATTGGCATTCACAGCTAATGCTCAAGCTATAGCTGCTAATAATTCTGCGGATGCTCTGCAGAGTTGGTTTGGCAATAACCCTTACCGCACAGCCCAAACCCCAAATTACTCACTACCAAAAACTGTGAATGTCAGCACAAATAGCTATGTTGCCCCTAGCGTCCAAAATCAAGCGATAGGAAAGCCTAACTTATTGTGTGTTATTAATGCTGCGCACTCACAAAACGTGCCTGTTGATTTACTACTCGGTATTCAATCGGTAGAAAGAGGCATTACAGGTAAACGTGTTTACAATAAAAACACTACTTATGATATTGGTGCTTTCCAAATCAACTCTATCCACCTAAAACGTGTTGCGAGCATGGGGGCATCTGAATATGATTTATCGAACAGAGGATGCTTTAATGCAATTGTTGCCGCAACCTTATTAAAGGAAGCGCTGTATCACCCATCCATGCGAAGCAAGGATTTCTATACGAGAGCTAGTGGCTATCACTCTTGGAATTCACCTTATAATGGTATTTATCGCACCAAATTGGTAAAATACACAAAACAGTGGCAGTCATGGTTATCTGAAAATGGTATGGCTAACCTAGTCACTTCACCAAGATTATAATAGAGGTCGTATGGCAATCTTATCGATTTTATTGGTATTAATTATTGTTATTGCGTTGGGTGTTTATTCGTCACTACAGCGAAATATATGGGCGTGCGATAAAGAGCAAGACATTCAACAAGCAGTTTCACTGTTAGACAACAAGTTTCCTGCGTTGTTATACACCGTTGTTATTGCCTTTTTATTGTTGGGCACTGTGATTTTTCTTGATATGCTTAACATTGAAAATCAATGGGTATCATTGGTATTTTATCTGATTGTTTTATTGCTATCGATGTTTACCTTATACAATGCACATTTGATATTTAATCAAATCACTAAATTTCGTGTCGCTACAAAGCAAAATAAAAACCCTGTTTAACAGGGTTTTTTATTATATTAATGGCTTTCCGATTTCTATAATTTCAATATCCCCATTTTTGATTTGTTTAACCAATTCATCATGAGATTCTTTAAACTCAAATGAGTAGCTACCAAAACCCGCGTTATCATTTAAGCTCACACCAACTAGTTTGACTATCAGGTTGTTAATATCATAGATAAAACAAACCTGATTTTTTTTGGTGAGATATAGACGTTGACCAATAAGTAATTGCATATCCATAGTTTATACCGCAACATCACCTTTGATTGCAGGTTCTGATACATACCCCTCAAGTTTAATATCGGTTAATTTAAAATCGTCAATGTTGTCAATATCAGGATTGAGTTTTAATTTAGGATAAGGATGGGTTTTGCCGTTTTTAAAGCGCTCAATTTGCTCTTTTATTTGATCGATGTGATTATTATAGATGTGACAATCACCGCCAATCCAAATTAACTCATGCGCCTTATAGCCACATACCTGTGCAATCATGTGTAATAGTAGTGCATAGCTAGCAATATTAAATGGCACTCCTAAAAACATATCTGCAGAACGTTGATAGATTTGAAGCGATAATTTTCCGTCATTTACATAGCACTGGAATAAAGTATGGCATGCCGCCAACACTCCTTTGCCATCTTGAATATTCTCTAAATGAGATTTTGTTTCATCAGGCATGTCGTTTGGATTCCAAGCACTCACAACATGACGACGACTATCAGGAATTTTTTTTAAATTGGCGATGAGTTCCATGACTTGATCTTTAGGGATGAGTACATAATCACCTGTTTCATCATCAACCTCGATACAACCCCAATTTCGCCATTGATGACCGTACATATTGCCAACGGTTTTAGTATCATAAAAAGCTTTTTTTTGTTCATCTAGTTTGTCATAAACGTTATCAGGAACCTGAAATACCTCTTTATAGCTTTTCGCCCAATCATCCCAAATTTTGATTTTGTTTTCTGTTAAATAGGTTATGTCATTAGTACCAGTTAAAAACCACAACAACTCGCCAGCCACCGAATGAAAACTTACTTTTTTTGTGGTTAAAATTGGAAAGTTTTCGCTAACATCTAAATGTATTCGGGCGCCAAAGATGCTACGAGTGCCATTGCCTGTTCTATCACCCTTCACATTGCCGTAATTTAAAATATACTCGCATAACTGCAGATAATCCTTATCAATTGTGTTGCTTGCGCCATAATTCATATTTATTCCTCAAATTAGTTGTTTACCAAATTTAACTTCATCCTTAAGATATAAGACTTCATATACAGACAGCTATTTTAGCATGAACAGTCTGTTATTGCCATCTCTATCATAAGCTCATCATGCGATAATATTCTGTTGTGTGCTACTTTAAAAAAATCATCGTTTAATTCAATCCCAATGCCTTTTCGATGGGTGTTCATGCATGCAATTAAGGTTGAACCACTTCCACAGGTGAAGTCTAAAACCGTATCGCCTTTATTTGAGTAGGTTTGGATAAAATACTCAAGTAAACCTACGGGTTTTTGGGTTCTATGCAACCCACCTTCTGATTCTGCGGTTCGATAATATTGAACGCTTCTAGGGTAGCGTTCCCCACTACTAATGGCGTGGTGTTGGTTGTATTTACCATACACATCATCATTAACCTGTGGTTTTCTTACCCCTTTATCATAAGGTGTCGCTTTAACCATCTGTGGATTATAAGTTGGTTGCTTTTTATAGAATACACTAATAATCTCATGGCAGCGCAACGGCTGTTTTTTGGCATTTAAGAAATTGGTTGCCTTAGATTTTTCCCAAATCCAATCGTATTTGAAATTTTTAATATTAGATAATCGTAGATAGCTACTAAAAGGTTCGCACCCAAAGATTAAAATAGCGGCATTTGGCTTAGTAATTCTATTTAGCTCTTGCCACATTAATTCTAAATCAATCACGCTATCCCATGAACATACAGTTGTGCTAACCGTAGGGAGGATCGGTTAATACCATATCAATCGAATTGTCAGGTAGTTTTTTCATTACCTCTAGACAATCCCCATGATACAGCTTTATCCGTTCACTCCCTACAACCTTTTCCTTCTTATTTGGCATGTAGAATTTCCTTTGATAGGTCAAAAGCTAATATTCTTTGTGTGGCTAAGTTAAAATAACGCGGATCTAATTCAATCCCAATGAAATTTCGATTTAAATTATCACAGGCTAATCCTGTAGAACCAATCCCCATGAACATATCTAATACCACATCATTTTTAAATGAATAATACTCAACTAGCTTTTGTGGTAATTCAATAGGAAAGGGCGCGGAATGTAATTTACTTAAACTATTAGCAGGGTTAATGTTCCATATGTTTGTACGCTCATAACCATCCTGCACCAAGCTATCACTAGGGCAATCTTTTACGATTTTATCAATGAGGTAATCAGACGGTTTTTGAAAAACCAATATGTATTCATTAACAATATTAGGTTTATAAGCAATCGGTTTACGATGTTTTGAAAAATTACCATTTCTATTTTTAGCAGCCCCTTCGGGTTTTTGCCAAATAATATCCTCAATGAATTTATAACCAATCCTCTCCATTAAAGGGACAAAGTGAAAAGGGATGGGGTAACGTTTACTTTCCTGTGTTCTCTTTAATCGCGGCTCAATTACCACGCTTAAATTAACCGCCAACATCCTACCTGCTTTTATTTTAGGGAAAACAGCCGTGAACACCTGAGTTAAAAAATCTAGGTAGTCTTGGTAGGTTGAATAAAAAGCATATTCTTTGGCATTAAAATACGGTGGGCTAGTTATCACTAAATCCACCGAATTATTTTTTAATGTGGGTATTGCCTTTAGGCAATCTTGATTAATTAGTTCAATCATTTGATTGGTGGTTGAAAATCATACTCTTTAGCCAATCCTAGTAAATGGAAAATATCAGGTACAAATACACAGCGATTTAAATATTTTTCACCACCATCAAAACACACCGCATAATCGTACGCTTCAAAGTGTTTCAATAATGAGGCGTAGTCGGGTTTGTCGTTTTGAATCAAAGTGGGTTCGCCATCTAAATCTTTACTTCTTAAATGCAGCAAAGAGAAAACGTAAACCTTAAAACCATAACTCGTGTACTCTTTGATGTTATGCTCACGACAATCTAGAACATCTAATAAAAAACGATAGATATTTTTGTCGTCTAACATCAAATCAACCTGTGCAATAGCGTGTTCCATATGAGCTAAGGGCTGTGGCTGAATTTTACCCGCTTGGACTTCATATATCTTAGATATTAAGTCTTTCATGTGAGATTATTCCTATAGGGAAATTAAATAAAAAGGTTTGTTTTCAAATCTAATTATCAGTAAACAATAACCCTGTTAAGAAACATAGAACACGAATTAAAACAGAAGTTTTGAGGGATAATTGGTTTTTCATAATATCAATAAACAAAAAAAACCTCAATATTAATATTGAGGCTCAAGTAAGATTTATTAGTTTTTTTTTACAAATCAAACGCATTCAAAGCTTGGTTTTTACGCTTGGATTTCACGTGTAGCAGAATGTTTTGAATTTGAGCAAAGTAAGCTTTTTTCTTAGCGCGAGTCATTGCTACATACAGCAATCGATATTCCTCCTCATTGGGCTTTTCTTTAAAGCCACCATCGTAGTTCTGAAATGCACCACAGAAGTCATCACTCAAGACCACCGTGTCCCATTCCAAACCTTTTGAACGGTGTGCGGTTGTTGCGATAGACCCTTTGACTTTCTTGGACTTGTCACTTTCACAACGCTCAATTAGTTCAACAATGGTTTCAACACCAAATTTTTCATTTAAGCGGTAATAAGGAGCAATTGAAGTATCGGTTTTATACTCAGTAACAAACTCCTGTAATGACTCATAAGAAGGGAAACCTTTTAATGCACTGCATTCGGTGCTACCTAATTTGCGTAATTCCTCGATTCCCAATACTATTTCTTTGGTCTCTTTGAAATCAACATTGATAGGGGTTACTAAAATACCTAACCCTTGATATTCTAAACAGGCTTTAATAGCCCCCGCATTGGTTCGACATAATAACGCATCAAAGCTACTTGGTAACTTCTCATCAACATCAACAACAGTAGTAAGGGTATTAAGACCGCGAATACTATTTTCACTGCCTAGCACTTCTAGTAAGGGCTGGCAAGCGTCTGCCAAATCTTGACCGAAACGAAATGATTGTGTCAAATAACTAGCTTGTACTTTCAGATCCTGCATAACGTTAACAGCACCGCGCCATCCATAAATTTGTTGGTATGGGTCGCCTACATAAATAATTTGTGCTTCTTGTTCTCTCAGAATACCTGTCATCAAAGGGTCGGCATCTTGTGACTCATCAAACAAAATAAAGTCGGTTTTGATTTTAGGTTTGGATAACGCCCATAGCTTTAAATAAACATCATGACGTCCACGCATACCAATAACACCTGACGGGCTAGTAAAGTCTCTCCATAGCGTTTCAACTACTGGAAATAACTCTTTTGCTAACACCTCTATGTCATCTTTTAAAATATCATCAATGTTATTTTTAATGGCTTTATGAACATCCTCGATTTCGGGGAAATCACGATCTGAACGCATAAAGTAGGTAAGGGCTGTATCAATAATATATTTTTGACGCACCGCGCTAACGAGTGAGCTTTTAACCGAAACTAAGCGTTTAGGTGGATTATCGGCATCATCCTCAACATCACCGCGCAAAATAGCTTGATAGTCAATTTCTGTTTCACGAACGCGTACACTAAAAGGCACTAGTCTAAAGATTTTTTGAAACTCCCATGAGGGGCAATCTTTTTGCAGACGGCTTTTGATATGATTAGGAGCATTAGCATAAGCCAATGAGTGAAAGGTTTTAGACACCACGTTATTAGGCATCTTTTTAGCGGCTTCATCTGCAATCGCTTTGTTAAATGCTAAATACAGACCTGCCTTGCCTTGTTTGTTTAGTTCTTTAGCTAATAGCACTAATGTGGATGTTTTACCCGCACCTGCGAATGCAATTAATTTCATGTTCATACCATTAAGACACATCTTAATAGCAGATTGTTGTTCGGGTGTAGGATCGAATTCCTGTTTGGGTTTAGTAGGTTTCGCGGTTGATGCCAATGTCATTGTGTCCTCTTTGTCTGTTAAAAAGATAAAAACATTATATCAAAATTAAAAATTTTGTCAATAATATTAATTAATTTACTTATTGAAAATATTTACACTATTTTTGATTTATGATGAATTTTATTCAATATACTATTCCTATCGTTCATGTAAAATAGTCCCAATCGACAGATAAAAAAACCCTGCTTGCAACAGCAGGGTTTTGGTTTCTTACAACTTACATCGACAATGCAAATTCTAACATTAATTGGAAGGGTTTGCAACACCTAAGGAAGTGTTATGCGTAAAATAATCAATGAATCCCCTCTATTACTTCTCCCATCTCTTGCAAAAATAGTCGGTCTCAAAGAGGCGATTGTCCTACAACAAATTCACTATTGGTTAAATTACTCTAAAGTGGAGCATAAAGGTAAACGCTGGATTTATAAAAGCCTAGAACAGTGGCAGTCTCAAGACTTTCATTTTTGGTGCATTCGAACCGTTCAACGGATTATGAAAAAACTCACTAAAGATGGATATATTTTCGTTCAGAAACTAGATAAAAACCCCTTTAATCATACTTACTATTACACGATTAACTACGACAAAATCAATGAAGTTTATAGTAATAGTGATTTTGAGGTAAATGAACCGCAGTTACCTGAACAACCTCAAAATGATTGCGCTAACCTCTCTAATAGCGATAGTTTTATCGATTATGGTTATGGACAAACAACAAATACCGATGATGCAAATTTGTCATATTCAGATGATGCAAATTTGTCATGTTCAGATGATCCAAATTTGTCACCTTCTCTAAGAGAATACAATCAAAACACTAATTTGACTAACCTACCTCATCTAAAAAATCAAAAAGCACCATTAACAGAAGCAAAAACGAGTGTTATTAGTGATGAAGCTCTTTGGCATAAAAAAATGGTAGATGGATTTCCTGAGGCGGTTGTTGACGAGTCAAACCAAAGATCTAATCTGCCTAAATGGGATGAATTTATTTCGTATCTTAAAATAACAGGCTGTTTACCTGCTTTCCATAATAATGATGAAATTGACCCTGTGTTGGTTGAAAATTTTATTAATTTGGTGGCTAATCATTATGCCGATTCAAACTTACCTAAAAACAAATTAATGACCCGAATGCATTCATGGTTAATAAAACTGCCACTAGAGGAACGTATCGCTAAATTCAAAAAACTATCGCAAGCAGAGATTATTGATGCTAAATTAGCGAAGTCTGAGGAAGGCAATATCTATCGCACTGTCACGATAGAGGAAATCAAGCAAAGCAAGGCGAATGCTTCTAAACCAATTGATAAAGAGAAAGCAAATCTGTTTATCCAACAGCTTCAAGATCTAGTTAGTCAAAAATCTATAAAATAAAGGGTTGTATATGTTTACGCAAATTGATAAAAAACAATTGAGCAATATTGATATTGAACGTAGTGTTTTAGCACGATTATTTATGTTGGATTCAGATAACCTGTACGAGGTTATTGATATCATCAAACCTGATGATTTTTATGTGGAATTTCACAAAATCATTATGACTGCCATTATCGAACTTAATAACCAAAAGTTGCCGTTCGAAGCTTTGATGGTATCTGATTATATTGTTCGCTATAACGGTATCGATAGACATGACGCTGATGCTTACATTGGTAAAATTCTAAGCGAATCGCAGGTTATCATGGGCACATTGTCTAGTTACTGCGATATCATCAGAGACTTATCGGTTCGTCGTCAAATTAAAGAATATGCAGAACGCTTAATCAACTCGGTTTCTGAGGATTTTGAGTCTAAACCCAATGATTTATTAAATAATGCGATTGGTGGATTTAACTCAATGCTCACTATGGCTTCAAATGCCGTTAGTTATAAAAATACTTCTGATATGGCTAGTGAGTTTATCGATAACTTTCATACACTTATTAAAGCTGAGGGCTTACCATTTCTTACCACAGGCATTGATGCACTAGATAGTAAAGTGTTTATGGAAAAACAAGACCTCGTGGTGATAGCAGCTCGCCCTGCAATGGGTAAGTCGGCACTCGCTCAAAACATTGCTTATAATATTAGTAAGCGACATGGCGAAGTGTCTGTATTGTTTACATTGGAAATGAGCACCAACCAAATCATGCAACGCAATATCTCATTTGTCGGTAATGTGGATATGACCGTGTTGCGGACTGGCAAGTTGCCTAACGGAGAACCTGCTGGAGAGGATGAATGGTCACGAATTACTACTGCTATCGATGAGATCGCTTCGGTTAAGTTGATTGTTGATGAAACGCCACAGATTGATTTAGGTCATATCCGTAGTCAGCTTAATAAAATCCGCCATGAACACGGCAAAATTGGCACCGTTGTTATCGATTATCTGCAGTTAATGAAAACATCAGGCGGTGAGAATAGGGCGTTTGAAATCGGCACTCTAACAGGCGGTCTAAAAGCACTAGCTAAAGAGTTTGATTGTTTGTTTATCGTATTAGCGCAGCTTAATCGTAATCTTGAAAGTCGTCCAAGTAAACGCCCTTTAATGAGTGACTTGCGTGAATCAGGGGCGATTGAACAAGATGCCAATACCATCTTATTTATCTATCGTGACGAGGTTTACAATCCATCTCAGGAAAATAAAGGATTAGCAGATATTATTGTTGGTAAGCAACGTCAAGGCGAAGGTAACTTATCTATTCCATTGGCATTTGAAGGCAGACATAGCCGCTTCTCAGATTTAATGTTCTATAGTAATGATGATGCGAAGGAATTTATGAGAAAGAGAAGCTACGATTAGCCTAATAGGAACCCAAAGACCATAAAAAGAAACCCCTGACTAGAAGGTTAGGGGTTTATAATAAGAAAGTTTTTTTATTCCAAGTGTGTTCTAGTAACGCCATCGGGATAAACTTAACAATTCGATTTTTTAGTTTATCATAGCAATCTACCATCGCCATAAAATTTTTATTTTGATGGCTGTAAATCACATCAATCACTTCAATGATATCACCTTCGGCGTTGGTATAAACATCACCAATATTTACGCCTAGATTTTTTTCGATATTACTGTTTTTAAGAAATTTCTTTTGAAGTGAAAATAATTCATCGCAATCTAACTGCACATTGGCGTCAAAATGCTCACCTGTTTTGGCATTAAAGTGTCTTGTGTTTACTAATACCGCTTCTGATGGAAACTGTTCTAGCGTTAAGGTGGTGTTAGTCATGCCGTAATGAGCGTTTTTTTTCAATAAAACATCCATTATCGCCCCCTTTTAGATAAAAAAAATAGGATTTTTAAACCACTTAATTATTATTATTAAATAATATATATTGAAAAAGTAAAATGCAAGCGCATTTTTAATTATTTTTAAATATTTTTTCTTATTTTTTCTTATTTATATTTATATGAAAATATTTTTTATTATTTATTGATATATCAATTTATTGATGACAATAAAAAACCCACTCTTTTGAGTGGGCGGTAATATCTTAATTGCGGTGAATTTACAGTATAGGTTCCATTCGATGATTGATTAGGTATTTTTTTAAATCATCAATGGTTGCGTCAGCAGGTGTATCATGTCGGTAGCTTTCACCAGCAGCAATATTATATTCCATTAAGTGATACTCATCAGGACTAGCTTCGATGATTTCATATACAAAATTTCCTAACTCGGTACGAGCTACAACGCCGTCGCTTTCTTTAGGGTCGTGCGTTTGCCAATCTATCAAATCTTTTAACATAATTCCTCCAGTTGGTTAGTGTTTCTTGATTTGGTTTTTAAGTCGATTAATATCAAGTATTGTGTCTACCACCTTTTTTTCGTGCGCAGTAGATACAGTTATCTCATAACCTTCTTGGATATGTTCTGCAATCTGTATAAGTGTGGATAGCCTAATAGAAAGAGTATTGGCATAACACTGTAAATGTGAAACTAATGGGTTTCTATCACCGTTCTCCAAAAAAGACAGAGTGCTAATAGCAATGCCTGTTAGCCCTGAAAATTCTTTTAGGGTAACATTGTGATAATTCCTGATTAACAACAGGGTTTTGCTGTAATACACGCCCACCTCTATATATTCTTATATACTATTGAAAACAGTTAATAGTATAATGCTTATTAAACCACATGGTATATTTTATATTTAGAAAAAAAATTTATCAATTGGAAAAATATTATCTTTTTGTAAGAGTCGTTGAAATGCAGAATATACAGCTATGGTCAGATTTTAGTGCGTTTAATTTACACTTATTTCCTTTTATCAAAAGTGGTAGTTATGGTCTTAATGATGAAAAGGGAGTGTTCCTATTTTTACTAGATATAGATAAAAAAATCAAAGAAAGGGCA
>ERZ500994.12-NODE-12-length-68829-cov-13.599732_pt1 | contig 68829 bp, 67 predicted proteins | sample MGYA00248878_ERZ500994 | MGnify/ENA primary metagenome ERZ500994 (study PRJEB25958, sample SAMN03398533) | human skin metagenome | study: EMG produced TPA metagenomics assembly of the Human Skin Microbiome Metagenome (human skin metagenome) data set. | reverse complement strand
AGTTCCTCGGCCAGATGGACAAGCCGGACGTCGACTTCATCGAGGGCCTGTCGCCCGCGGTCTCGATCGACCAGAAGTCGACCAACCGCAACCCCCGCTCGACGGTCGGCACGATCACCGAGGTCCACGACTACCTGCGCCTGCTCTTCGCGCGCGTCGGGCGGCCGCACTGCCCGGTCTGCGGCGAGCCGATCACCCGGCAGAGCCCGCAGCAGATCGTCGACCGGCTCCTCGAGCTGCCCGAGCGCACCCGCTTCCAGGTCCTGGCGCCCGTCGTGCGCTCGCGCAAGGGTGAGTTCGTCGACCTCTTCGCCGAGCTGCGGACCAAGGGCTACAGCCGCGCCCGCGTCGACGGCGAGGTCATCTCGCTCGCCGAGCCGCCGACCCTCGAGAAGCAGGTCAAGCACACGATCGACGTCGTCGTCGACCGGCTCGTGGCGAAGGGGGAGGGAGACCGCGCGGCGAAGCAGCGCCTCACCGACTCGGTCGAGACGGCACTGGGTCTGGCCGGTGGTGTGCTCATCGTCGAGTTCGTCGACCGCGACGAGGACGACCCGCAGCGCGAGCGTCGCTTCTCCGAGAACATGGCCTGCCCCAACGACCACGCGCTCAACATCGACGAGATCGAGCCGCGGTCCTTCTCCTTCAACTCGCCCTTCGGCGCCTGCCCGGCCTGCACCGGCCTGGGCACCGAGCTCGAGGTCGACCCCGAGCTCATCGTCCCCGACGAGGACCTGACGCTCGCCGAGGGGGCGATCGCCCCGTGGGCGCAGGGGACGCAGTCGGCGCAGTACTTCCAGCGGACGATGGCCGCGCTCGGCGACGACCTGGGCTTCGACATGGAGACCCCGTGGCGGGCGCTGCCGAGCCGGGCCCGCACGGCCCTGCTCGAGGGCAACAACCACAAGGTGCACGTGCGCTACCGCAACCGCTTCGGCCGCGAGCGCTCCTACAGCACGGGCTTCGAGGGGGTCATCCCCTTCATCAAGCGTCGGCACACGGAGACCGAGTCGGACTGGAGCCGGGAGAAGTACGAGGGCTACATGCGGGAGATCCCGTGCCCGACCTGCCGCGGCACCCGCCTCAAGCCCGAGTCCCTCGCCGTCCTCGTCGGCGGACGCAGCATCGCCGACGTCTCGGCCCTGTCGATCGGGGAGGCGGCCGGCTTCCTCGACACCGTCGACTTCACCGAGCGGGAGCGGGCGATCGCCGAGCAGGTGATCAAGGAGATCAACGCCCGACTGGGCTTCCTCCTCGACGTGGGGCTGGAGTACCTCTCGCTCTCGCGGGCGGCCGGGACCCTCTCCGGCGGTGAGGCCCAGCGCATCCGTCTCGCGACCCAGATCGGGTCCGGTCTCGTCGGCGTCCTCTACGTCCTCGACGAGCCGAGCATCGGGCTGCACCAGCGGGACAACCACCGCCTGATCGAGACGCTCACCCGCCTGCGCGACCTGGGCAACACCCTCATCGTCGTCGAGCACGACGAGGACACGATCGCCGCCTCCGACTGGGTCGTCGACATCGGCCCGGGCGCCGGTGAGCACGGCGGGCACGTCGTCCACTCGGGCCCGCTCGCCGAGCTGCTGACGAGCCAGCGATCGGTGACCGGGCGCTACCTGAGCGGAGAGCTCGAGATCCCGGTGCCGCAGGTGCGTCGCCCGCAGGAGCCGGGCCGCGAGGTGACCGTGCGCGGTGCCCGGGAGCACAACCTCTCGGGCGTCGACGTCACCTTCCCGCTCGGCAACTTCGTCGCCGTCACCGGGGTGTCCGGGTCCGGCAAGTCGACCCTCGTCAACGACATCCTCTACAACGTGCTGGCCAACAAGCTCAACGGCGCGCGTCGGGTCCCCGGCCGGCACAAGACGGTGACCGGTCTGGACAACCTCGACAAGGTCGTCCACGTCGACCAGAGCCCGATCGGGCGCACGCCGCGGTCCAACCCCGCGACCTACACGGGCGTCTTCGACCACATCCGCAAGCTCTTCGCCGCGACGAGCGAGGCGAAGGTCCGCGGCTACCAGCCCGGTCGCTTCTCCTTCAACGTCAAGGGCGGTCGCTGCGACGCCTGCTCCGGCGACGGCACCCTGAAGATCGAGATGAACTTCCTGCCGGACGTCTACGTCCCGTGCGAGGTCTGCCACGGCGCCCGCTACAACCGCGAGACCCTCGAGGTGCACTTCAAGGGCAAGAACATCGCCGAGGTGCTCGACATGCCGATCGAGGAGGCCGAGGACTTCTTCGCGGCGGTCCCGGCGATCGCCCGGCACATGAAGACGCTCAACGCCGTCGGCCTGGGCTACGTGCGGCTCGGCCAGCCGGCGACGACGCTCTCCGGCGGCGAGGCGCAGCGCGTCAAGCTCGCGGCCGAGCTGCAGAAGCGCTCGAACGGCCGCACGATCTACGTGCTCGACGAGCCGACGACGGGCCTGCACTTCGAGGACATCCGCAAGCTGCTCCTCGTCCTGCAGGGCCTGGTCGACAAGGGCAACACCGTCCTGGTCATCGAGCACAACCTCGACGTCATCAAGTGCGCTGACTGGCTCGTCGACATGGGACCCGAAGGGGGGTCCGGCGGCGGCACCGTCGTCGCGACCGGCACCCCGGAGCAGGTGGCCGCCGTACCCGAGTCCTTCACCGGCCAGTTCCTCGCTCCGATCCTCGCCAAGAGCGCCACGCAGGCCGTGGTCGGCGAGCTCGTCCGCGAGGACGCGCCCGCCCCTGCGAAGAGGGCCACGGCCAAGAAGAAGAGCGCAGCGAAGAAGACCGCAGCGACCAAGAAGACGGCGTCGAAGAAGACCGCCGCCACGAAGGCGACGGTCTCCAGCAAGGCGACCGCAGCCGCCCGCCGCGCGAAGAAGGCCGGCTGAGTCAGGCCCCCTCCCCGCGCCAGAACTCCGCAGGACCCCAGGGTCCTGCGGAGTTCTGACGCACCACGGCCCGCCGCGCCAGGTGGGCTGGCCGGCTGAGCAGGGAAGGCGAGGCCCGGGGCTGCTGAGCCAACGCGAGAAGGTGAGGAGGGGGTCGGCGCACATCAAGCCGAAGTCCGGGACGTCAACCCGCGGCCGTAGGGAAACGAAGGGACTTCGGCGGGCGCCGACCCCCTCCTCACCGCCCCGGCGCCACTCTGCCCGTCCTTGCCGCGATCGACCGGGAACGGGCAGAGCGGGACGGGCTAGTCCTCGCCGAGATACGCCTTGCGCACCTCGTCGGAGGTGAGCAGCTCCTGACCGGTGCCCTCGGTGACGATCTTGCCGACCTCGAGGACATAGCCCTTCGAGGCGAGCTTGAGCGCGGCACGGGCATTCTGCTCGACGAGCAGGATCGTCGTGCCCTGCGACTGCAGCGTCTTCACCGTGGCCATGATCCGCTTCATCATGATCGGCGACAGACCCATCGAGGGCTCGTCGAGCATGAGCAGCTTCGGCCGGGAGAGCATCGCCCGGCCCATGGCGAGCATCTGCTGCTCACCACCCGAGAAGGTGCCCGCCGGCTGCTTGCTGCGCTCCCCGAGGATCGGGAAGAGCTCGTAGGCCGCCTGCAGGTCCTTCGGGACCTCCTTGTCACGTCGCCCGAAGGCGCCGAGCAGCAGGTTCTCCTCGACGGTCATCCGCGGGAAGATCCGCCGACCCTCGGGGGAGTGGGCCAGGCCCATCCCGACGATCTGGTGTGCCGCGGTGCCGTCGATGCGCTCCCCGCGGAAGCGGATCTCACCACCACTGGGGCGCAGCAGGCCCGAGATGGTGCGCAGGGTGGTCGTCTTGCCGGCGCCGTTGGTGCCGATGAGCGTGACGACCTCACCCTCGTCGACACTGAAGGAGATGCCCTTGACGGCGATGATCTTGCCGTAGGAGACCTCCAGGTCCTTGACCTCGAGCATGGCGCTCATCGGTCCTCCTTCTCGTCCTCGGCCGCGCTGAAGGCCGTCTCGACCTCGAGCGGGGCGACCTCTTCGTCCTCGTCCTCCGCGCCACCGATGTAGGCCTCGATGACCCGCGGGTCGGATTGCACCTCACCGGGTGTGCCCTGGACGAGGACCTCGCCCCGCACGAGGCAGAGGACGCGGTCGCAGAGGTTGAAGATGAACCGCATGTCGTGCTCGATGACGACGACCGCGAGGCCGGAGTCGCGGATCTTGAAGATCAGCTCCATGGCCTGCTCGGTCTCGCGCGGGTTCATGCCGGCCGTCGGCTCGTCGAGCAGCAGCACCTTGGGGTCCGTCGCGAGGGCTCGCGCGATCTCCAGGCGTCGCTGGTCGCCGTAGGGCATGTTGCGCGCCAGCAGGTGCGCGCTCTGCCCCAGCCCGACGTACGTGAGCAGCTCGTGCGCCTTCTCGGTCGTCTCCTGCTCCTCGCGGCGGAACTTCGGTCCCCGGATGATCGAGGTGAAGGCACCGGAGGAGGTGCGGCAGAAGCGGCCGACCATGACGTTCTCGAGCGCGGTCATGTTGCCGAAGAGCCGGATGTTCTGGAAGGTGCGGGCCATGCCGGCCCGCACCACCGCCCGGGGCTTCGGCGGGATCTCGGTGTCGAAGAGCGAGACCCGGCCCTCGGTGGGCTTGTACATGCCGGTGAGGCAGTTGAAGAAGGTCGTCTTGCCGGCGCCGTTGGGGCCGATGAGGCCGACGATCTCGCCCTCACGCACCTCCATCGACACGCCGCCCACGGCCACGAGACCACCGAAGCGCATGGTGACGTTGCGGGCGTCGAGGATGGTGGTCGGCGCCCCCTTCGACCCCGGGGTGCTGGGGGTGACGGTCGCGGTGCTCACTTTGCTGCCTCCAGCTCGTCGATGACCACTGTCTCGGCCAGGTCCTCGTCGTCGTCGTGGAATTCCAGCTGACGACGCTTGCTCGCGACCAGACCCTCGGGACGCACGCGCATCATGACGACGAGCACGAGGCCGAACATCAGCAGGCGGTAGTCGTCGAGGAAGCGCAGCTTCTCCGGCAGGAACTTCAGCAGTGCCGCACCGATGAGGACGCCGCCGACCGTGCCCATGCCGCCGAGCACGACCGCCGCGAGGAGGAAGGCCGACTCGAGGAAGATGTAGCTGTCGGGGGAGACGGCCTGGTCCATGTGTGCCTTGACCGTGCCGGCCATGCCGGCCAGCGAGGCGCCGCCGGCGAAGGCGAGCAGCTTGAGGCCGAAGACGTTGACACCCATGGCCTCGGCAGCCCGCTCGTCCTCGCGGATGGCGACCCAGCCGCGACCGATGCGCGAGTTGTTGAGGTGGGTGAAGACCACGATGACGAAGACGATGAGCGCGATGAGCACGAAGTAGTAGTTGCCCGCTCGCGGGATCTCGATGCCCAGGAGGGTGTGCGTCTCCCCGAAGTTGAACCCGAAGAGGTTCAGGTCCGGGATGGCGTTGATGCCGTTGGACCCCCGCGTGATGTTGGGGCCGGACGTGCCGTCGAGGTTGAACATCGCCAGTCGGAAGATCTCGCCGAAGGCGAGAGTCACGATGGCCAGGTAGTCACCGGAGACGCGCAGCGTCGGCGAGCCGATGATCAGGCCGAGGATGCTCGAGACGACCCCACCGATGACCATGACGACGAGGAAGGGGGGCTTCCAGCCGATCGTGGCGAAGGCCGACATGGACATCGAGGCACCGACGTACGCGCCGGCTCCGAGGAAGGCGATGTAGCCGAGGTCGAGGAGACCGGCGAGACCGACGACGATGTTGAGGCCGAGGGCGGTCGCCGCGAAGATCAGCACGTTGCCGGCGATGGTCAGGTTGGCCTCCGAGCCGCCCTGCGTGAAGGGGAAGGCCAGCGCCACGACGAAGGTCGCCAGGGTGAAGATCCGACGGTGGCGCGTCGTCACCCCGCCGAGCCAGGCGGCCAGGTTGGATCGGGTGATCGTCAGCGTGACGCCGATGAGCATGCCGACGAGCAGCACGAGGACCCAGGGCTCCTCCTGCTTGAGCGCGTACTGCGCCGTGAAGAGCGCCACCCCGAGCAGGAGCGCGATCGTGATGATCTCGACCCATGCCGGCAGGGCGATGGTGCTCGGGTCGAGCACCTTGGTCTCCGGGCGCAGGTAGCCGCCGACCGTGACGAGCACGGCTCCCACGAGGGCGATCCAGACGCCTTCGTTGGCGTTGATCAGGCCACCGGCCTCGACCGTCACCGCGATGAGCGAGGCGAGCGCGAAGAGCACGCCCGTCACGCCGATGGTGCGCAGCCCGCGGGCCGGGTCGATGTGCTCGGCCCAGCGGCCGAACGGTCCGCTGGCGACCAGCGCCAGGAGGAGCGCGACGGCACCGATGACCATCGCGTAGACCTGCAGCGTGACCGGCCAGAAGCGGACGGAGATGTCGCCGAGGATCGGCTCGTAGCTCCACGACAGCAGGCCGGAGAGCAGGAGCAGGACGGAGCCGACGACGGCCAGGATGCCGCCGAGACGGGGATTGCGGGACAGCGTGGTCATGCGCGGTCCACCACCTTTGCGCCCATGATGCCCTGCGGTCGGAAGACGAGGACGAGGATGAGGATGGAGAAGGCCCAGACGTCCTTCCACGGCGAGCCGCCGGGCAGGTACTGGATGGCGATGGCTTCGAGGACACCGAGGACGAGGCCACCGACGACCGCGCCCTGGATGTTGCCGATGCCGCCGAGGACCGCGGCGGTGAAGGCCTTGAGTCCCCAGATGAAGCCAATACGGAATTGCGTGTTCGTCGTCTGCAGGCCGTAGGCGACGCCGGCGACTGCTGCCAATGCGGCGCCCACGGCGAAGGCCGTGACGATCATCCGGTCGACGTTGATGCCCATGAGTCGGGCGGTGTCGGGGTCCTGCGAGACCGCCTGCATCGCGCGCCCGGTGCGGGTGCGGTTGATGTAGAACCACAGCCCGACGGCGCAGATCACCAGGCAGGCGATCGTGAAGAGCGCCGGACGCTGGAGGGTCACGCCGCCGAGGTTGAAGGCCTCGCCCGAGATGCCATCGACCCGCGGGAAGACGACCTTCTGCTTCGCCGAGGGGAAGCCGAAGGGGTTGACGTCGGAGACGAAGAGCGTCGGGTCGTTGTAGCCGACGCGGACGAGCTCCTGCAGGAAGACCGAGATGCCGATGGCCGTGATGAGCGGGGCCAGGCGCGGCGCGTTGCGCAGCGGCCTGTACGCGACCCGCTCCATGACGACGGCGACGGTGACCGACGCCGCGATGGCGCCGACGAGGATGACGGGGAGTGTCCACAACGCGGTCTGACCCGGGAAGAGGATCAGCGAGGTGGACAGCGCGCCGAAGGAGCCGATCATGAAGATCTCGCCGTGCGCGAAGTTGATGAGCTGGATGATGCCGTAAACGACGGTGTATCCGACGGCGATCAGGGCGTACAGGGACCCGATGCTCAGACCGTTGACGATCTGCTGGGCGACTTGTTCCACGTGTCCTCCTGGGCGTGACCACAGGTCGTGCGGCCACCACGTGTGTCGAGGGGTGGGCGACAGATGACGAAGGGAGTTGGGCAGGAGAGAGGCGGGGTGCACGCGGCACCCCGCCCCGCCCGTGGTCAGACCGAGACGGTCATGACCGGGTCGATCACTTGAACTCCTCGGTGTTGACGTCGGTCCACTTGCCGCTCTTGACCTCGTAGACCGTGAGGACGCGCGTCGTGTTGTCGCCGTACTCGTCGAAGGCCACCTTGCCGGTCACGCCGTCGAAGGAGACGTCCTTCATCGCGTCGATGGTCGCCTGGCGGGCGTCCTCGACGGTGTCGGCGTCCTTGAGCGAGACCTTGAGGGCCTCGATGATCGACTGGCCGGCGTCGTAGGCGTAGGCGCCGTAGGCCTCGGCGGGGTCGGAGTAGCCGGCGGCCTCGTAGTCCTCGAGGAACTTCTTGCCCGCGTCGAGGCTCTCGGTCGGCGCGCCGACCGAGGTGGCCAGGTCGCCGTCAGCGCCCTTGCCCGCGAGCTTGATGAACTCCGGCGAGAAGATGCCGTCACCACCCATGAGCGGCACCTTGAGGCCACCGGCCTTGAGCTGCTGGCTCAGCGGTGCGGCCTGCGGGAACTCGCCGCCGTAGTACACGGCCTCGGGGTCCTTGGCCTTGAGCGAGGAGACGACGGCGTCGTACTTGTCCTCGTCGGGGTTGATCGTCTCCGCGGCGACGATCTTGCCGCCGAGCTTCTTGTACTCCTCGCTGAAGGCGTCGACGAGACCCTGGCCGTAGGTCTTCTTGTCGTGGACGGTCGCGAGCTCCTTGATGCCGGCCTTCTCGTAGAGGTAACGCGCGGCGAAGGGGCCCTGCACGGTGTCGGTGGTGCAGACGCGGAAGTAGCTTGCGTAGACGCGCTCGGGGGAGTCCTCCGGCTTCGCGCCGCGGGTCAGGGTCGGGTTGGTGTTGGCCGGCGAGACCATCGTGATCTTCGCCTTGTCGAGGATCGGCTGCACTGGCCCGGCGACAGAGGAGTTCAGGGTGCCGACGACGCCGACGACCTCCGGGTCGGAGGCGAGCTGGGAGGCGGCGTTCTTGCCGACCTCGGGCTTGCCCTCGTCGTCCTTCGGGACGACCTCGATCTCCCAGTCGCCGAGATCGCCGGACTCGTTGGCCTGCTCGGCCGCGAGCTCGACCGAGTGCTGGATGCCGAGGCCGAGAGCGGACAGGTCGCCCGAGAGCGGCGAGATGACGCCGATCTTCACGACCTTCTTGTCGCCCCCGCCGTCGCCGTCTCCGGAGCCGCCGCTGTCACCGCCGCGGGTCCCGCATGCGGACAGGGCCATGGTGGCGACGAGCATGGTCGCCCCCGTTGAGATGACGGAACGCCTGATCACGTGTCCTCCTGGTGAAGAAGTGTGGCCCTGGGGCCGCGGCCGGCGACCTGGGTGTCGCGGGCTGTGGGGGGACATTAGTCCGGTCTGACTGTGTTCTGACCCACATTGGGGGCAGCCGTGTCCTGCTCGTTACCAAGTGGTCGGCGAGGAGGGTTACCGGCTGGTCATGCATGCCGCATGCAGGCATCGCGCCGGGCGGTGGCGTGCGAGCATGATGGGACCTTCGACCCCCTTCGACGTGAGGCCTCCGATGACGACCCGACGCACCGCCCTGTCCATCGCCGCGGTCGGCGGGTCCGCCGCCGTCGTCGCCGCCTGCGGTGGCGACTCCACACCCTCGAGCGGGGGCGAAGGGGGGAGCGCCGCCGGCACGAGCTTCCCCGTCGCCGACGTGCCGGAGGGCGGTGGCCTCGCTCAGGACCGCGTCGTCGTGACCCAGCCGAGTGCGGGGGAGTTCAACGCCTTCGACGGCACCTGCCCGCACCAGGGCTGTGCCGTCTCGAAGGTGACGACCGAGGCGATCATCTGCCCGTGCCACGGCAGTCAGTTCGACATCACCGACGGGTCGGTGCTGCAGGGGCCGGCCACCGAGGGTCTCACCGAGATGAAGGCGACCGTCGACGGCGACGAGGTCACCGTCTCGTAGGGTCGAGGGGTGGCAGACCCGTCGACCTACCGTCCCGCACCGGGGTCGATCCCGACCGACCCCGGTGTCTACCGATTCCGGGACGAGCACGGCCGGGTCATCTACGTCGGCAAGGCGAAGTCGCTGCGCTCGCGGCTGTCCTCGTACTTCCAGGACATCTCGGCGCTGCACCCGCGCACCTCGCGGATGGTGCGCACCGGTGCGAGTGTCGAGTGGACCGTCGTGTCCACCGAGGTCGAGGCCCTGCAGCTCGAGTACGCGTGGATCAAGGAGTTCGACCCGCGCTTCAACGTCAAGTACCGCGACGACAAGTCCTACCCCTACCTCGCGGTGACGATGGGCGAGGACTATCCCCGCGCGCAGGTCCTGCGCGGCGCCAAGCGCCGGGGTACGCGCTACTTCGGCCCCTACACGCATGCGTGGGCGATCCGCGAGACCCTCGACCTGCTGCTGCGCGTCTTCCCCGTGCGCACGTGTAGCAAGGGCGTCTTCAAGCGGGCCGAGCAGTCCGGTCGACCGTGCCTGCTCGGCTACATCGACAAGTGCTCCGCCCCCTGTGTCGGCCGGGTGAGCGCCGACGAGCACCGGGCCCTGGCCCAGGAGCTGTGCGACTTCCTCGCCGGTGACACCGCCCGCTTCGTGCGCCGCCTCGAGCGGCAGATGAAGGCCGCGGCCGCGGACCTCGACTTCGAGCAGGCGGCCCGCCTGCGCGACGACGTCGCGGCCCTGACCAAGGCCCTCGAGAAGTCCGCCGTCGTCCTGCCCGACGGCACCGACGCGGACGTCTTCGCGCTCGCCGACGACGAGCTCGAGGTCGCGATCCAGGTCTTCCACGTTCGCGGTGGCCGCATCCGCGGCCAGCGGGGCTGGGTGGCGGAGAAGGACGCCGAGGACCTGCCCGAGCTCGTCGAGCACCTGCTCCAGCAGGTCTACGGCGGCGAAGGGGGCGAGGGCGTGCCTCGCGAGGTCCTCGTCCCAGTGCTGCCGCCGGACGCCGACGGCGTCTCGGCGTGGCTCGGCGAGCGCCGCGGCAGCGCGGTGAGCCTGCGGGTGCCGCAGCGCGGCGACAAGCGGGCCCTCATGGAGACCGTGGCCCGCAATGCCGAGCAGTCCCTGGCCCGGCACAAGGTGGCGCGGGCCGGCGACCTCACCGCGCGCAGCCAGGCCCTGCAGGAGCTCCAGGAGGCCCTCGGTCTGGACGACGCCCCCCTTCGCATCGAGGGCTACGACATCAGCCACGTGCAGGGGAGTGACGTCGTCGGCTCGATGGTCGTCTTCGAGGACGGACTCGTGCGCAAGCCGGAGTACCGGCGCTTCATCGTCCGCGGCGACGTCGACGGGCGCACCGACGACACCGCCGCGATGCACGAGGTCCTCACGCGGCGCTTCCAGCGCCACCTCAAGGACCGCGAGCGCGACGCCACCGACCCGGAGACGGACGAGGCGCGGCGCTTCGCCTACCCGCCCAACCTCGTCGTCGTCGACGGCGGCGCGCCCCAGGTGGCCGCCGCCCAGCAGGTGCTCGACGAGCTCGGCGTCGACGACGTCGCGATCGTCGGCCTCGCCAAGCGCCTCGAGGAGGTGTGGGTGCCCGGTGACGACCACCCGGTGATCCTCGCCCGCAACAGCGAGGCGCTCTACCTGCTCCAGCGGCTGCGCGACGAGTCGCACCGCTTCGCCAACACCTTCCACCGCGAGCGGCGCAGCAAGTCGATGACCCGCAGCGCGCTCGACGGGATCCCGGGGCTGGGGGAGGCGCGGCGCAAGGCGCTGCTCGCTCGCTTCGGGTCGGTGAAGAGGGTGCGGGCCGCGAGCATCGAGGAGCTGACCGAGGTGCCGGGGATCGGACCTTCGCTCGCCGAGCGAATTGCGGCAGAGTTGGCCGAGAGGACGACCGCACCCGCCGTGAACCTCACCACCGGTGAGGTCCTCGACGAAGGAGAGCTGACGTGATGGATGCACAGGACCACCTGCCCACCCGCGCGGGTGAGGGAGGCGTGCCCGAGGTCGTCGTCGTCACGGGCATGAGCGGCGCCGGCCGCTCGACCGTCGGCAACGTCATGGAGGACCACGGCTGGTACGTCATCGACAACCTGCCGGTGACCCTGCTGCCGGACCTGCTCCGCCTGTCCGCCGAGCGGGCCCAGGACCTGGCCGCCCACGGCAGCCCGATGCGCGTCGGCATCGTCCTCGACGTGCGGGCCCAGGGCTTCGACACGCTGACCGCGGCGCTCGAGACCCTCGCCGAGCGGGGGTGGCGCACCCACCTCGTCTTCCTCGAGGCGACCAACGAGTCGCTCGTGCGGCGCTTCGAGAGCGTGCGCCGGCCCCACCCCCTGCAGGGTCAGGGCCGGATGCTCGACGCCATCGTCCGCGAGCGCGAGGTGCTGGCCGGCGTGCGTGCCAGCGCCGAGACGGTCATCGACACCTCGGGGCTCAACGTCCACCAGCTCAGCCGCAAGATCAGCCCGCTCTTCCAGGGGGAGACCTCCCAGCGGCTGCGCCTGGCCGTGCTGTCCTTCGGCTTCAAGTACGGCGTGCCGCTCGACGCCGACTTCGTCTTCGACATGCGCTTCCTGCCCAACCCCTACTGGGTGCCGGGGCTGCGCTCGCACACCGGCCGGGAGACCCAGGTCTCCGAGTACGTCCTGTCGCAGCCGGGCGCGACCGAGTTCCTCGACGGCGTCGACACGCTCCTCGAGCCGGTCATCGCCGGCTACCTGAGGGAGAACCGTCGCTACGTCACCCTCGCCGTCGGGTGCACGGGCGGCAAGCACCGCTCCGTGGCCGTCGCCGAGGCGCTCGCGACCCGGCTCGCCAGCCCCGACGTGGCGACCTTCGTCGTCCACCGCGACCTCGGGCAGGAGTGAGGCGTGATCGACTCCCTTCGTCATGCCCGGGTGGTCGCGCTCGGCGGCGGCCACGGTCTGGCCGCCAGCCTCTCCGCCCTGCGTCTCGTCTGCGAGCAGGTGACCGCCATCGTCACCGTCGCCGACAACGGCGGCTCCTCGGGGCGGCTGCGGGGCGACTACGACGTCCTGCCGCCCGGCGACCTGCGGATGGCGCTCACCGCACTGTGCGACGACAGCGAGTGGGGCCAGACGTGGAGCGACGTGCTCCAGCACCGCTTCACCGGGGAGGGAGACCTCTCGGGGCACGCGCTGGGCAACCTGCTCATCGTCGCCCTCTGGCAGCTGCACGACGACCCGGTCACCGGACTCGACCTCGTCGGCCGGCTGCTGAGCGCACGCGGGCGGGTGCTGCCGATGGCGGCCGTGCCGCTCGAGCTCGTCGCCGAGGTCAGCGGGCTCGACCCGCAGGACCCGGCGCACATCGAGACCGTCCGCGGTCAGGTGGCCGTCGCCCGGACCACCGGGCTCGTCGAGTCCATCGCCCTCGTGCCCGACAACCCACCGGCGCGACCGGAGTCGGTCGCCGCGGTCGACGCGGCCGACCACATCATCCTCGGGCCGGGCTCCTGGTACACCTCGGTGCTCACCCACCTGCTCGTCCCCGAGCTGCGCCAGGCCCTCGTCCACGCGCGGGCGCGCAAGGTGCTCACCCTCAACCTCGAGATGAACACCGCCGAGACCCGGGGATTCTCGGCGACGCGGCACATCGAGACCCTCCACGACACGGCTCCCGACCTGACGGTCGACACCGTGCTCGCCGATCCGCAGACGATCGACGACCGCGCCCGGCTCACCCGAGCCTGCGCGAGCCTGGGCGCCGAGCTCGTCGTCGCCCAGCTGGCCCGCCTCGAGCACCCGGGGCAGCACGATGCGCTGCGTCTCGCGGCGGCCTATCGTGACATCCTCTCGTGACCGCGCACCCGTGATCACGAGCGAGCAACCGAGAGGAACCCACCGATGGCGATGACCGACAAGGTCAAGGACGAGCTGAGCAGGTTCGAGGTGACCAAGACCTGCTGCCGCAAGGCCGAGGTCGCCAGCCTGCTGCGCTTCGCGGGCGGTCTGCACATCGTCAGCCGCAAGATCGTCGTCGAGGCCGAGCTCGACACCGCCAACACCGCCCGGCGCCTGCGCAAGGACATCGCCGAGCTCTACGGCTATCCCTCAGAGCTGATGGTCCTGGCCGCCGGTGGCCTGCGCAAGGGCAGCCGCTACGTCGTGACGATCGCCGAGCACGGCCCCGCGCTGGCCCGCCAGACCGGTCTCGTCGACGCCGAGGGGCGCCCGGTGCGTGGCCTGCCGCCGCGCGTCGTCGGTGGGTCCGTCTGCGACGCCGAGGCGGCGTGGCGCGGTGCCTTCCTCGCACACGGCTCGCTCACCGAGCCCGGCCGCAGCTCCTCGCTCGAGATCACCTGCCCGGGGCCGGAGGCTGCCCTGGCGCTCGTCGGCGCGGCCCGTCGTCTCGGCATCCCGAGCAAGGCGCGCGAGGTGCGCGGGGTCGACCGCGTTGTCATCCGCGACGGCGACGCCATCTCGGCGATGCTCACCCGACTCGGTACCCACGAGGCCGTCATGGCGTGGGAGGAGCGCCGGATGCGGCGCGAGGTCCGGGCGACGGCCAACCGCCTGGCCAACTTCGACGACGCCAACCTGCGTCGCTCCGCGCGCGCGGCCGTCGCCGCCGGGGCCCGGGTCCAGCGGGCTCTGGAGATCCTCGGCGACGACGTGCCCGACCACCTGCGTGAGGCCGGCCAGCTGCGGCTCGAGCACACCGGGGCCTCGCTGGAGGAGCTCGGCCAGCGGGCCGACCCGCCGATGACCAAGGACGCCGTGGCCGGTCGGATCCGCCGGCTGCTCGCCATGGCCGACAAGCGCGCCGAGGACGAGGGCATCCCGGGCACGGAGGCCTCGCTGACCTCCGACATGCTCGACGGCTGACCGAGGCGCGGCGCCTGCCACGGCGTCGTGGTCAGGCCCTAGGGTGGACGTGACCGGGGTCGCACCGGCGACCTGCTTCGGCACCACCGACATGGAGGTATCCACCATGACAGTTCGTGTAGGGATCAACGGGTTCGGCCGCATCGGCCGCAACTTCTTCCGTGCGGTCAAGGCGTCCGGGGCGGACGTGGAGGTCGTGGCCTTCAACGACCTGGGCGACGACGCCACGCAGGCGCACCTGCTCAGGTACGACTCCATCCTCGGGCGCTACGACGGCGAGGTCTCCGTCGTCGACGGAGGGATCGAGGTGGACGGCCACGTGGTCACCTCGCTCGCCGAGCGCGACCCGGCAGCCCTGCCCTGGGGTGACCTCGGCGTCGACGTCGTCGTCGAGTCGACGGGATTCTTCACCGATGCCGGGGCCGCCCGGGCGCACGTCGAGGGCGGCGCCAAGAAGGTCATCATCTCCGCGCCGGCGAAGCACGAGGACATCACCATCGTCATGGGGGTCAACGACGGCCTCTACGACCCGGAGAAGCACACGATCATCTCCAACGCCTCGTGCACGACCAACTGCCTCGCGCCGATGGCCAAGGTGCTCAACGACGGTCTCGGCATCGAGAGCGGGCTGATGACGACGATCCACGCCTACACCGCGGACCAGAACCTCCAGGACGGCCCGCACAAGGACCTGCGCCGCGCCCGGGCCGCAGCACTCAACATCGTGCCGACGTCCACGGGAGCCGCCAAGGCCGTCGCACTCGTGCTGCCCGAGCTCGAGGGCAAGCTGGACGGCTACGCCCTTCGCGTCCCGACGCCGACCGGGTCCGCGACCGACCTGACCTTCACCGCGAGCCGTGAGACCACGGTCGACGAGGTCAACGCCATCGTCCGCGCGGCCGCCGAGTCCGGCCCGCTCGCGGGCAAGCTCGTCTACACCGAGGACCCGATCGTCTCCACGGACATCGAGACGGACCCGGCCAGCTGCACCTTCGACTCGCTGCTGACCAAGGTCATCGGCAACCAGGTCAAGGTCGTCGGCTGGTACGACAACGAGTGGGGCTACTCCAACCGTCTCGTCGACCTCGCGGTCCACGTTGGCTCGCGTCTCTGAGACGATCCCACCGACACCACCACCGCATCGCCCGAAAGGCCACCGTGAAGACCACCGCTGACCTCGGGGACCTGCGCGGCAAGCGCGTCCTCGTCCGATCCGACCTCAATGTCCCCCTCGACGGGACCACGATCACCGACGACGGCCGCATCCGCGCCTCCCTGCCGACGATCTCCGCCCTCGCGCAGGCCGGGGCGCGGGTCGTCGTCTGTGCCCACCTGGGTCGCCCCAAGGGGGCCCCGGACCCGCAGTACTCGCTCGCCCCCGTCGCGGCGCGGCTGGGTGAGCTGCTCGGGGCCGACGTGGCCTTCGCGGAGGACACCGTGGGGGAGTCGGCCCGCGCGATCGTCGACGGGCTGGCCGACGGTCAGGTCGCCCTGCTGGAGAACCTGCGCTTCAACGCCGGTGAGACGAGCAAGGACGAGGCGGAGCGCGGGGCCTTCGCCGACGAGCTCGCCTCGCTGGCCGATGCCTACGTCTCCGACGGCTTCGGCGTCGTGCACCGGGCGCAGGCCTCCGTCTACGACATCGCCACCCGGCTGCCGGCCGCGATGGGCGGGCTCGTCGGGGCCGAGGTCGAGGTGCTGCAGCGCCTCACGCGCGACCCCGAGCGTCCCTACGCCGTCGTCCTCGGTGGGGCGAAGGTCAGCGACAAGCTCGGCGTCATCGACAACCTCCTCGGCACCGCCGACCGCCTGCTCATCGGCGGGGGCATGGTCTTCACCTTCCTCAAGGCCCAGGGCCACGAGGTCGGCAAGAGCCTGCTCGAGGAGGACCAGCTCGCGACGGTGACCGAGTACCTCGAGCGGGCCGAGCGCGACGGGGTCGAGATCGTCCTGCCGACCGACGTCGTGGCGGCCACCGAGTTCTCCGCCGACGCCGAGCACGAGGTCGTCGCCGCGGACGAGATCCCGGCCGACCGGATGGGTCTGGACATCGGTCCCGAGTCGGGTCGGCTCTTCGCCGACAAGCTCGCCGACTGCCGCACCGTCTTCTGGAACGGCCCCATGGGGGCCTTCGAGATGGCGCCCTACGCGGCCGGCACCGAGGCCGTGGCCCGGGCCCTCGTCGAGGCGACGAAGGGGGGCGCCCTCACCGTCGTCGGTGGTGGCGACTCCGCGGCCGCGGTGCGCCAGCTCGGCTTCACCGACGACCAGTTCGGTCACATCAGCACCGGTGGCGGCGCGAGCCTCGAGTACCTCGAGGGCAAGCGCCTGCCGGGCCTGGCCGTCTTCGGCGAGGAGGCCTGACATGGCCGGCGCACGCACCCCGCTGATGGCGGGCAACTGGAAGATGAACCTCGACCACCTGCAGGGCACCCACCTCGTGCAGAAGCTTGACTGGACCCTGCGCGACGCCCGCCACGACTTCGGTGCCGTCGAGGTCGTCGTCGTGCCCCCGTTCACCGACCTGCGCTCGGTCCAGACGCTCGTCGACGGTGACAGGCTGGCGCTTCGCTACGGAGCCCAGGACCTCAGCCCGCACGACTCGGGCGCCTACACCGGCGACATCTCCGGAGCCTTCCTCGCGAAGCTCGGCTGCAGCTACGTCGTCGTCGGCCACAGCGAGCGTCGTGAGGGCCACGGTGAGACCGACGCCGTCGTGGCGAACAAGGCCGTGGCGGCCTTCCGCCACGGGCTGGTGCCGATCGTCTGCGTCGGCGAGGGGCTCGAGGTCCGCCAGGCGGGCGAGCACGTCAGCCACGTGCTCGCCCAGGTCGAGGGCAGCCTCGCCGGCATCACGCCGGAGCAGGCCGAGACGGTCGTCATCGCCTACGAGCCGGTGTGGGCCATCGGCACGGGTGAGGTCGCGACGCCGGAGGACGCGCAGGAGGTCTGCGCGGCCATCCGCGGCAAGCTGGCCGAGCTGTGGTCCGAGGGGACCGCTGACAAGGTGCGCATCCTCTACGGCGGCTCGGTGAAGTCCGGCAACGTCGCGAGCATCATGGCCGGTGCCGACGTCGACGGAGCCCTCGTCGGTGGAGCCTCCCTCGAGGCCGAGGAGTTCTCCTCGATCTGCCGCTACCAGCAGCACCTCACGGCCTGACCACGACCGGCAGGCCGGGTGGGGCGCGCCGCGCCCACCCGGCCTGACCCGTGAAGCAGGTTGCAGGGGTATCCTGACCCGGGCGCCGCCGAGTCGGTGCCGCACCCGAGACCCGACCGACAAGGACCTGATCGCGTGAACGCCGTCCGCATCGGACTGCAGGTGATCCTCGTGATCACCGGCCTGATCCTCACCCTGCTCATTCTCATGCACAAGGGGAAGGGCGGTGGCATGTCCGACATGTTCGGTGGCGGGATGTCGGCGTCACTCGGCAGCTCGTCCGTCGCCGAGCGCAACCTCACGAGGTTCACGATCGTCGTCGGCCTCGTCTGGTTCGCCGCCGTCGTCGGCATCGGACTCATCGACCGCTTCGACGCCTGACGCGTCCCGCACCCCCAGGAGCACCACATGGCAGGTGGAAATGCGATCCGCGGCAGCCGCATCGGCGCCGGACCCATGGGTGAGGCCGAGCGCGGTGAGGCCGCGCCCCGCACCTTCGTCTCCTACTGGTGCGCCAACGGCCACGAGGTGACGCCCTCCTTCGCCGTCGAGGACGGTGTCGAGGTCCCCGACGTGTGGGAGTGCAAGCGCTGCGGCCTGCCTGCCGGCCGTGACAAGGACAACCCGCCGGCCCCGCCGACGGCCGAGGTCTACAAGACCCATCTGGCCTACGTGAAGGAGCGCCGCTCCGACAGCGAGGGCGAGGCGATCCTCGAGGAGCGCCTCGGCGAGCTGCGCGATCGCGGCCTCATCCGCTGACCCACGGCCCGGCCTCCGCTCAGCCACGGCCACTTACCCGGCCGGACAGACCTGAATCCGCATGACCCTAGGGTCATGCGGATTCAGGTCTGTCCGGAGGTGTTCGGCCGTCCGCAGGGGGCTTCCGGGCGTCAGGTGGGCTGCGAGGGCCGAGGGTGTCAGGTGAGGAGGGAGGCGGCGGCCTCGTCGACCAGCCAGAGGGTTCGGCCCAGGGCCTGCAGCTGTGCGGCGGTGCTCTCCTGCGCGGGGGCGCCGGAGACCCCCTTCGCCACGGCCTCGGCCTTGTCGGCGCCCGCCACGACGAACCACACCTCGTGCGAGCGGGCGAGGCAGCCGAGGGTGAGCGAGACCCGGATGGGGGGAGGCTTGGGGGAGTCGTGGATGGCGATCGCGAGGGCGTCGTCGCGGAGCTGCGCCGGGTGGCCGGGGAAGAGCGAGGCGACGTGACCGTCTGGCCCCACACCGAGGAGCACGACGTCCCAGGAGCCCCCGCCGTCGACCCGCAGCGCCCGCTCGTAGGCGATCGCCGCAGCCTCGGGTGATTCCGAGGTGTCGGGGCCGGGGACCCGGTGGACGCGAGCCGGGTCGAGGGGGAGGCGGTCCAGGCCCGCCGAGTCGTTCTGGGTGTCGTTGCGGTCGGGGTCGCCGAGGGGCAGCCACCGCTCGTCGCCCCACCACACGTGCACCCGGGACCAGTCGACGACGTCGACCGCCGGGTGATCGGCGAGGGCCGCGACGAGGGCGGAGCCCATCGATCCGCCGGTGAGTGCCACGTGGGCCTCGCCCCGCAGCGCCACCGCCTCCTGGACGCTCGCCAGCAGCCGGCCGGCGATCATCGTCGCCGTCGTGGCGGCGTCCGGGTGGACGAGGACGATCCGCTGGGCCATCTCAGTCCTCCAGACGCTCGCGGACGGCGCTCTTGACCGCCTCGGTGCTCCGGTCGGCACGCTCGGGGGATGCCTCGACCATCGCGCTGCGGATGATCTCGCTCGACTCCTCCGCGAGGCGCTCGGTCGTGCGGCGAGCCTCGCTCGGCGACGGGACGAGCCCCGCGTCGACGGCCTCGGTCATCGTCATCCGCCGCCGGGTGATCTTGGGCAGACCCGACGTCAGGGCGTCCTCGTAGACCTCGTCGGGGTCGAGCCGGCTCAGCTCGTCGGCGAGGCACTCGGCGTCCGACCGCGGCGCGAGTGCGATGGCCCTCTGCGGCTGGTCGGGCTGGTCCAGGGTGGCCGTGGCCCCGTGCTGCGGCCGCACGAGGTCGATCGGTCCGGAGGCGCGCTCGAGCCGGACACTGACGATGCCGGAGCCGGCCCGCGAACGGATGAGCGAGACCGGGCAGCGCAGCCGCGCCCGCAGCCATCCGGCGAGGAGGTCGGCGGACGGGGAGTCGGCACCGCCGACGACGGTGGCCGACTCCACGGACTCGAAGGGAGCCCGGTCCAGGGTCGTCGCGAGCAGGCCGCGCCACAGGGTCACCCGGCTCCAGGCGAGGTCGGTGTCGCCCGGCTGGTAGGTGCGAGCGAGCCGCTTGAGCGTGGTGCTCGTGTTGTCGGCGACGGCGCAGTCGGTGATCCGTCGCTGGGCCATGGCACCCACGGGGTCCGCGGACGGGTCCTTCGGCGCCTCGCGCGGCCACCAGGCGACGACGGGGGAGTCGGGCAGCAGCAGTGGCGTCACGACGCTGCGGGCATGGCCGACGAGCTCGCCGAAGAGTCGCAGCACGACGACCTCGGAGGCGCCGGCGTCGCCACCCACCCGGATCTGGGCATCGAGACGCGCCTTGCCGCGGGCATTGGCGAGGATGACGCAGACGATGCGGGCCGGGTGCTGGTGGCTCGCGGAGTTGGCGACCGCCAGGGCATCCTCGGCGTCGTCCTCGTCGACGACGATGACGAGGGTGAGCACGCGGCTGAGCGCCATGGCGCCCACGTCCTCACGGATCTCGACGAGCCGGTGGCTGATCTGCGCCGTGGTGGCATTGGGCAGGTCGACGATCACGGCATCCTCCAGGTGCGTCCGTCACGCTGCATCATCTCGTCGGCGGCCGCCGGACCCCAGGTGCCGGCGGGGTACTGGTCGACGCCTCCGCGCTGCTTGGCCCAGAAGCGCTCGATCGGGTCGAGGATCTTCCATGACAGCTCGACCTCCTCGTGGCGGGGGAAGAGCGGCGGGTCGCCGAGGAGCACGTCGAGGATGAGTCTCTCGTAGGCCTCGGGGCTGGACTCGGTGAAGGCGCGGCCGTAGCCGAAGTCCATCGTCACGTCGCGCACCTCCATCTGGTTGCCCGGGACCTTGGCGCCGAAGCGCATCGTCACGCCCTCGTCGGGCTGGACGCGGATGACGACGGCGTTCTGCCCCAGCTCCTCGGTCTCGGTGTCGGTGAAGGGCAGGTGGGGTGCCCGCTTGAAGACGACGGCGATCTCGGTGACCCGTCGCCCGAGCCGCTTGCCGGTGCGCAGGTAGAAGGGGACACCGGCCCAGCGGCGGGTGTCGATGTCGAGGCGGACGGCAGCGTAGGTCTCCGTCGTGGAGTCGGCGGCGACCCCGTCCTCCTGCAGGTAGCCGATGACCTTCTCACCGCCCTGCCAGCCGCCGGCGTACTGCCCGCGCACGGTCGCGGTCTCGAGGTCCTCGGGGACGCGGACGGCCTCGAGGACCTTTTCCTTCTCGGTGCGCAGCGCGGCGGCGTTGAAGCTCGTCGGCTCCTCCATCGCGGTCAGGGCCAGCAGCTGGAGCAGGTGGTTCTGGATGACGTCGCGGGCGGCGCCGATGCCGTCGTAGTAGCCCGCGCGGCCACCGATGCCGATGTCCTCGGCCATGGTGATCTGCACGTGGTCGACGTAGTGGCTGTTCCACACCGGCTCGAACATCTGGTTGGCGAAGCGCAGGGCGAGGAGGTTCTGCACCGTCTCCTTGCCGAGGTAGTGGTCGATCCGGAAGATCGAGTCCGCCGGGAAGACCTGCTCGACGATGGTGTTGAGCTCCTGGGCGCTCTCCAGGTCGTGCCCGAAGGGCTTCTCGATGACCACCCGTCGCCACGAGTCGTCCGTCGGCGTCGCCAGCCCGGAGCGCTGCAGCTGCTCGCAGACGGTGGAGAAGAACCCCGGCGGGATCGACAGGTAGAAGGCGTGGTTGCCGCCGGTACCGCGCGCCTCGTCGAGCTCGCGCACCGTCTGCGCGAGCAGGTCGAAGGCCGCCGGGTCGTCGAAGGTGCCGGGGACGAATCGGAAGCCCTCGGACAGGCTGTGCCACACCTCCTCACGGAAGGGCGTGCGCGAGTGCTCGCGGACGGCCTCGTAGACGACCTTGCCGAAGTCCTGGTCCGCCCAGTCACGACGGGCGAAGCCGACGAGGGAGAACCCCGGCGGCAGCAGCCCACGGTTGGCCAGGTCGTAGATCGCCGGCATGAGCTTCTTGCGGGCCAGGTCACCCGTCACGCCGAAGAGGACGAGGCTGCACGGCCCCGCGATGCGCGGCAGGCGCTTGTCGCGGGGGTCGCGCAGCGGGTTGGAGTCGGCGGTGACCCGCGCCGGGCTCATGCGTCACGCCCCGTGAGGGCTCGCGTCACCGCAGCCAGTCCGGCGTCGTGGTCGGTGAGGTGCAGGACGAGCACGGGCCGGCCGTGGTCCGCGAGCACCTGGGCATCGCCGCCGGCCTGCGCGGCGATGAAGTCACCGAGCGTGAAGTCACGACCGGGGACCGGCAGGTCCTCGCGCGGGGTGTCCGTGACCTGCAGGTAGACCCCGGTGGCCGGGCCGCCCTTGTGGTACTGCCCCGTCGAGTGCAGGAAGCGCGGCCCCCAGCCGAAGGTCACGGGGCGCTGGACGCGCTCGGCGAGCGCGTCGGCCACCTCGGCGAAGGGAGCATCGCCCTCGCGGTCGAGGTAGGCCATGACGGCGACGTAGCCGTGCTGCGGGTCGAGCTGGGCGAGCAGGGCGCTGACGGCGGAGTCGACGTCCGTCGCCCCACCGAGCCAGTCACCGCCGAGGTGCCGCACGGTGACCGGGCCGTCGACGAGGTCGTCGGTCGCCTCGTCTCCGCCGGACCCCGACATCAGGTCGCGGGCGGCCTGCTTGGCGCTCTCGACGTCGGGCTGGTCGAAGGGGTTGATCCCGAGCAGCCGACCGGCGACCGCGGTCGCGACCTCCCACAGGAGGAACTGCGCGCCGAGCGAGCCGCCGACGTCCACGGTGGAGGCGGCCACGGGGGCGCTGTCGTCACCGTCGTCGGGCACGAGCCGCACGATCGTCGCGTCGGCCGGGGGAGCGCCCTCGCCGGGTCGGTCGAGGACGACGGGCAGCAGGCCCGTGCCGTTCTTGCCGGTCGACTCCGCGATGAGCTGCTCCGCCCAGTCGCCGAGCCCGCGAGCCTGCGTGCCGTGGTCGACGAGGTAGACCTTGTCGCGAAGGGGGGCGGTCCCGCCGATCGCCGCCCCGAGCCGCAGCCCGGGGTTGGCCTCGTCGTCCTCGGCGAGCAGGTCGGCGACCGCCTCGGCGTCGTCGAGGAGGGCCTCGACGTCGGCCCCGGCGAGCCCGGAGGGCACGAGACCGAAGGCCGTCAGGGCCGAATAGCGCCCACCGACACCGGGGTCGGCATTGACGACGTGGTAGCCGCTCTCGCGGGCCTGCTCGTCGAGCGGGCTGCCGGGGTCGGTGACGACGACGATGCGCTGCGCGGCGTCGATGCCCGCGTCGGCGAAGGCCTGCTCGAAGACCCGGCGCTGCGAGTCGGTCTCGACGGTGGAGCCGGACTTGCTCGACACGACGACCACGGTGCGCTCGAGATCGGTCACGGCCCCGCGCACGACATCGGGGTGGCTCGAGTCGAGGACGACGAGCGGGACGCCGGCGGTGGCGCAGATGACCTCGGGCGCGAGCGAGGAGCCGCCCATGCCGCAGAGGACGACCCGGTCGACGCCCTGCTCGCGCAGCCGGTCACGCAGGGCAGAGATCTCGCCGACGAGGTGGCGCGAGGTGCGTCCCAGGCCCACCCAGGACAGCCGCTTGGCGGCCTCCTCCTCGGCCGCCGGTCCCCACAGGCTCGCGTCCTGGGCGAAGATCCCGCTCGCGACGCCGTCGGCGACGAGGGCGGGGACGTGCGCGGCGACCGCGTCGGCCGCCGCGCCTGCAGCCGCGACGGAGAGGCTGGTCACTTCGCGGCCTTGGTCAGCTCCGCGCTCACTCCGTCGAGGAGCTCGCCCCACGCCTTCTCGAACTTCTCGACGCCCTCGACCTCGAGCTTGTCGGTGACCTCGGTGTAGCTGATGCCGAGGGCCTCGAGCCGGTCGAGGACCTCCTGGGCCTGCGCGTAGCCGCCGGTGATGGTGGCGCCGGTGACCTCGGCGTGGTCGATGGTCGCGTCGAGGGTCTTCTCCGGCATCGTGTTGACCGTGTCGGCCGCGACGAGCTCGGTGACGTAGAGCGTGTCCGGGTAGGCGGGGTCCTTCACGCCGGTGGAGGCCCACAGCGGACGCTGGCGGCGCCCCCCTTCGGCCTCGAGACGCTGCCACCTCGGCGTGCTGAAGACCTCCTCGTAGGCCTGGTAGGCAAGACGGGCATTGGCCACGCCCGCCTGGCCGCGCAGGGCCTTGGCCTCGTCCGTGCCGATGGCGTCGAGCCGGGCGTCGATCTCGGTGTCGACGCGGGAGACGAAGAAGGAGGCCACGGAGTGGATCTTCGAGATGTCCTTGCCCGCGGCGAGGGCCTGCTCGAGGCCCTCGATGAAGGCATTCATCACCGCGCGGTAGCGCTCGAGGCTGAAGATCAACGTGACGTTGACGCTGATCCCCTCGGCGAGCGTGCGGGTGATGGCCGGCAAGCCGGCCTGCGTCGCCGGGATCTTGATGTGCACCTGGGGACGGTCGACGGCGGCGGCGAGCTCCTGGGCGGAGCCTGCGGTGGCCTCGGGGTCGTGGGCCAGGCGGGGGTCGACCTCGATCGACACCCGGCCGTCGACACCGTCGGTCGCCTCGAAGATCGGGGCGAAGAGGTCGCACGCCTCGCGCACGTCGTCGGTCGTCAGCGCGAAGACGACCTCGTCGACGTCCTTGCCCTCGGCGGCGAGCCGGCCGAGCTGCTCGGTGTAGGCGTCGCCGTCGGCGAGCGCGGCCTGGAAGATCGACGGGTTGGTCGTGACGCCGACGATCCCTGTCGTGTCGATGAGCTGCTGGAGGTTGCCCGAGCGCAGCCGCTCGCGGCTGAGGTCGTCGAGCCAGACGGAGACTCCTGCGTCGCGCAGCGCGGCGATCGGGGCGGGAGCGGTGGGGAGCTGGTCGGCCATGGCGGTCATCCCTTCGCGTTCTTGATGGAGGTCTTCGCCGCCTTGACGACGGCGGCGGGCGTGATGCCGAACTTGTCGTAGAGGGTCGCCGCGTCGGCGGAGGCGCCGAAGTGGTCGATGCCGACGATCTCGCCGGCATCGCCGACGATCTCGCGCCAGCCGAAGGGGGTCGCGGCCTCGACCGAGACACGCGCCCGGACGGCGGCCGGCAGGACCTTCTCCTTGTACGACTTCGACTGGGCGTCGAACCACTCGCGGCACGGCATGGAGACGACGCGTGTGCCGATCTTGGCCTTCTCGAGCGTCGTGCGGGCCTCGAGCGCGACCGCGACCTCCGTGCCGGTGGCGACGATGATCACGTCGGGCACCTCGGTGCTCGACTCGGCGAGGACGTAGCCACCCTTGGACGCTCCCTTCGCCGACGCGTACTCCGACCGGTCGACGGTCGGCGTGCCCTGACGGGAGAGCGCGAGGGCCGCGGTGGAGCGGTTCTTGAGGACCTGCCCCCAGCACACGCTGACCTCGTTGGCGTCGCCCGGGCGGACGACGTCGAGGCCGGGCATGGCCCGCAGCGACGCGAGGTGCTCGATCGGCTGGTGGGTCGGGCCGTCCTCGCCGAGGCCGATGCTGTCGTGGGTCCAGACATAGGTGACCGGCAGCTGCTGCAGGGACGCCAGGCGCACGGCGGGGCGCATGTAGTCGGAGAAGACGAGGAAGGTGCCGCCGTAGACGCGGGTCAGGCCCTCGAGGGCGATGCCGTTCATCGCCATGCCCATGCCGTTCTCACGGATGCCGAAGTGGAGGGTGCGGCCGTACTCGTCGCCCTTCCACGTGTCGGTCTGCTTGCTCTTGGGCGTGAAGGAGGGCTGGCCGTCCATCGTCGTGTTGTTGGAGCCGGCGAGGTCGGCGGAGCCGCCCCACAGCTCGGGCATGACGTCGGCGAGAGCGGTGAGGACCTTGCCCGACGCGGCGCGCGTGGCCAGGCCCTTGTCCGAGGCCTCGAAGGTCGGCAGCGCCTTGTCCAGGCCCGCCGGGACCTTGCCCGCGACGACACGGTCGAGCAGCTCGGCGCCCTCCGGGTTGGCCTTGCGCCACGCGGCGAAGCGCTTGTCCCACTCCTTGTGGGCCTCCTTGCCGCGCTTCTTCACAGCGCGGGTGTGGTCGAGGACGGCCTTCTCGACGGCGAAGGACTTCTTCGGGTCGAAGCCGAGCAGCTCCTTCGTCGCCGCGACCTCGTCCTCGCCGAGCGCCGAGCCGTGCGAGGCGCCGGTGTCCTGCTTCGTCGGGGCCGGCCACGCGATGATCGTGTGCAGCACGATGAGCGTCGGGGCCTTCGTGTTCTTCTTCGCCTGCTGGGTCGCGGCGAGCAGGGCGTCGACGTCCTCGACGTAGGCCTTGCCGTCACCGGTCTTGCGCCAGTCGACGTCGATGACCTCCCAGCCGTAGGCCCGGTAGCGCGCACCCACGTCCTCGCTGAAGGCGATGTCGGTGTCGTCCTCGATGGAGATCTGGTTGGCGTCGTAGATGACGTTGAGGTTGCCGAGCTCCTGGTGGCCGGCGAGCGAGCCGGCCTCCGCGGAGACGCCCTCCTGCATGTCGCCGTCGGAGGCGAGGCACCAGATCGTGTGGTCGAAGGGGGAGGTCCCCGCCTTGGCGTCGGGGTCGAAGAGACCGCGCTGGCGGCGCTGGGCCATCGCCATGCCGGTCGCGGAGGCCAGTCCCGACCCGAGGGGGCCGGTGGTGATCTCGACGCCCGCGGTGTGGTGGACCTCAGGGTGGCCCGGGGTCAGCGAGCCCCAGGTGCGCAGGGACTTCAGGTCGCTGAGCTCGAGGCCGTAGCCGGAGAGGAAGAGCTGGACGTACTGCGTCAGGGAGGAGTGCCCGACCGACAGGACGAAACGGTCGCGACCGAGCCACGTCGGGTCGGCCGGGTCGTGTGTCATCACCTGCTGGTAGAGCAGGTAGGCGACGGGGGAGAGGCTCATCGCGGTGCCGGGGTGACCGCTGCCGCACTCCTGGACCGCGTCGGCGGCGAGGAGCCGGCCGGTGTCGACGGCGCGCACGTCGAGGTCGCTCCACCCGGCCTTCTTCACCACGGGCATCGGCAGGTCGCTCGAGCGGGACGAGGTGCCGGCGGGACCGGCGGGGTTGGCCGAGGCCACGGTGCGGGTCGTTCCCTTCGGGGCAGCGCTACCGGCTGCCTTCTTCGCGGGAGCCTTGGGCGAGGTGGCGGTGTCCGTGCTCACGGAGGACCTTTCTGCTGCGGGAGCGTGCGTGCTGCCGCCCACACTAGTCCCGTCCGCCGGGGCCGTGACGAGTGCAACCCGGGGCCGGGAGCACTGCCCGTCACGGGTAGACTCCTCGGAGGCCGGGCCCAGTTCGGCCGTGACCCAACCCCCTTCGGCAAAGGCAGTCCGTGACCACTCTCGAGTCGACGCGCGAGCTGTCGCCGGCGACCCGTTCGTGGCGCCGCACCGTGGGCGCCTACATCGCGCTCACCAAGCCGCGCATCATCGAGCTGCTGCTCGTCACGACGGTCCCGGTGATGTTCCTCGCCGAGCGTGGCGTCCCCTCCCTCGCGCTCATCGTGCTCACCCTCGTCGGTGGCAGCCTGAGCGCCGGCGCGGCCAACACCTTCAACATGGTCTACGACCGCGACATCGACGCCAAGATGGGCCGGACGCAGAACCGTCCGCTCGTCACCGGCGAGGTGACCCCGCGGGCCGCGCTCGTCTTCGGCATGGTGCTCACGGCGCTGTCGACCGCGTGGCTGTGGCTGCTGGTCAACCCGCTCTCGGCGGTGCTCTCGCTCGCCGCGATCGTCCTCTACGCCGTCGGCTACACGATGATCCTCAAGCGTCGCACCCCGCAGAACATCGTGTGGGGCGGCATCGCCGGCTGCATGCCGACGCTCATCGGCTGGTCGGCCGTGACCAACTCCGTCGGCTGGCCGGCGATCATCCTCTTCCTCGTCATCTTCTTCTGGACGCCGCCGCACTACTGGCCGCTGTCGATGAAGTTCACCGACGACTACGCCAACGCCGGCGTCCCGATGCTGCCGGTCGTCGAGCAGATGACGACGGTGTCGCGGCAGGTCGTCGCCTACTCCTGGGTGATGGTCCTGACCTCGCTCGCGCTCATCCCCGTCGCGGACATGGGCTGGGTCTACCTCGGCGCGGCCGTCGTCTCCGGCGGGCTCTTCGTCGGTGAGGCGCACCGCCTCCACGCCGCCGCCAAGCGCGGCGCGAAGCAGTCGGTCCTCAAGCCGATGCGGCTCTTCCACTTCTCGATCACCTACGTGACGCTGCTCTTCCTCGGCGTGGCGATCGACCCGCTGCTGCACCTGCCGCTGCCCGGCCTCGCCTGACCTCTTCGGGTCCGGTACCACTCGCGGGGCCGAGTCGTCCTGCTCCTCGCGCTGACGAAGGGGGCAGGTCGGCGCTGGGCCGAAGTCCTTCGTCGTCGTCCGGTCCAGTTGTCGAGCTCGACTTCGGCTTGATTCGCGCCGACCCACCCCCTTCGTCCGCTGGATGTGCGGTGACCGGCCCCCTTCGTCTGCTGCTGCCGTCGCCGGGTCGAAGAAGGAACGCTCGCTCGAGCGGGCGTTCCTTCTTCGAAGCGCGTGTCCGAGCCCGTGGGCGCCGGGGCTCAGTCGGCCGGCAGGGGCTCCGTCGTCCGGGAGAGGACGATCGCGCGGGTGATGGCGACGACGAGCAAGCTCGCGCCGAGCATGTGGGCGAGCACGAGGACCTCGGGCAGCTTCGTCACGTACTGCACGTAGCCGATGAGGCCCTGGGCGAGGGTGACGATGAGCACGACCCACCACGCGCGGGCGGGGCCGGCGGTGCGCTGGGTGAGCTTCGCGCCGAGCCAGACGGCGACGCAGATGCCGACGAAGAGCATCACCGCGTCGGCGTGCAGCCAGGAGATCGTCCGGGGGTCGAAGCCCGTGCGGGCCGGGGTGTCGGCGTCGCCGGAGTGCGGTCCGGAGCCGGTGACGATCGTGCCGAGAACGAGGACGACGGCCGCGACGGCCACGAGGAGCCACTGCAGCCGGGCGACGAGCGGGTGCAGCAGCGAGCGGGTCGCGCCCGAGGGCTGCCGCTGGCGCCAGTAGAGCCACGAGGAGACGGCGATCAGGCCCATGGAGCACAGGAAGTGGAAGGCGACGATCCAGGGGTTGAGCCCGGTGCGCACGGTGACGCCCCCGACGATCGCCTGGGCGAGGATGCCGGCCACGACGACCCACGTGCCGACGACGAGCTCGCGCCGGTCGCGGGCCCAGCGGTAGAGCGCGACGAGCAGCGCGAGCGCGACGAAGCCGAGCAGGCCGGTGAGCGTGCGGTTGCCGAACTCGATGAGCTTGTGGATGCCCTCCTCCTGCTCGACCGTCGGCACGTAGGAGCCGGGCACGCACTCCGGCCACGTCGGGCAGCCCAGCCCGGAGCCGGTGAGCCGGACGAGGCCGCCGGTGACGACGATGCCGACCTCGACGATCAGGTTGAGCAGGAGCAGGCGCGGCAGCCACGTGCGGGCGGCCTGGGGGAGGGTCTCGGGCACCCCACTACGGTATGTCGTAGCCGAGGCAGCTCCGACCACCGGGTCGGCAGCAGGCGAAGGGGGAGTCAGTCCCGCCAGCGGAAGGCCCGCACGACGGCGAGGCTGAGCACCGCGCCCCACCCCACGAGCACGAGCCACGGCAGCAGCGGCACGCCGTCGCCGGTGAGGGCTTGGCGCAGGGCCTCGCCGAGCGCGCCCGACGGCAGCCAGCGCACGACCGCGTCGAGCCCGCCGAAGGTGTCGCCGGGCAGCAGCAGGCCACCGGCGCCCGCGAGCAGGACCCAGACGAGGTTGGCGACCGCGAGCACGGCCTCGGCGCGCAGCACCCCGGCGAGCAGCAGGGCGAGGGCGACGAAGACCCACACCCCGAGCGCCGCGCTCACCGGCGTCACGAGCAGGCCGACCGGGTCGGGGCGCCAGCCGAGGACGGCCGCGACGACGCCGAGGACGACGAGCTGGCCGACGACGACGGACGCGACGGCCAGGGCCTTGCCGGCGAGCAGCCCGTCGGTGCCGACGGGCGAGGTCGCGAGCAGGCGCAGCACGCCGTAGCGCCGGTCGAAGGCGGTCTGGATCGCCTGACCGGTGAAGGCCGTCGAGACGATGGCCAGAGCGAGCACACCGGGTGCGACGAGCGCGATCCGCGGCTCGGGCAGGTCGGGGTAGGAGGTCGCGGTCAGGGCCAGCATGGCGAGCACGGGCAGGACGAGCGAGACGAGCAGCTGCTCGCCGTTGCGCACCAGGATCTCGGCCTCGAAGCGCGCCTGGGCCAGGACCCGCCGGCCGCGCGGCTGGACGGCGCTCGTCGTGGTCTCAGCGGTCACGCAGGCCTCCGGTGAGCGCGAAGTAGGCGTCCTCGAGACGAGCGCCGTCGGCGATCTCGTCGGGCGTGCCGTCGGCCACGACCCGGCCCCCGGCGAGGATGACGACCCGGTCGGCGAGGCGCTCGGCCTCCTCGAACCCGTGCGTCGTGACGACGAGGGCCACGCCCTCGTCGCGCCGCTCGCGCAGCAGGTCCCACACGTCCAGGCGGGCGTGCGGGTCCAGCCCGGCGGTCGGCTCGTCGAGGAAGGCGACCTCGGGGTCGCCGAGCAGGGCTGCGGCCAGGGCGACCCGCTGGCGCTGGCCACCGCTCAGACGACGGACCGGCGTGCGGGCGAAGGGGGTGATGTCGAGTCGCTCGACGAGCTCCGCGGCGCGGTGGGTCCGGTGGAGCCGGCCGAGGTGGGCGAGCAGGCGGGTGGCCGGCACGCTCTGGGGGAGGCCGCCGTCCTGGAGCATGACCCCGACGCGCGCGCGGTGCTCGGCGCTGGCCTGCCAGGGGTCGGTGCCGAGGACGCGGCAGGTCCCGCCGTCCGGGCGTTGGAGCCCCTCGAGGCACTCGATGGTCGTCGTCTTGCCGGCACCGTTGGGTCCGAGGACGCAGGTGATCTCGCCCGTGCCGGCAGCCCACGAGGCCCCGTCCACGGCGATGGTGTCACCGAAGACGCGGCGCAGGTCCTCCACGACGACGGCAGCAGTCACGAGCGGCAAGTCTAGGCAGACCCCCTTCGGGTGTGGGGTGAGGCATACCTGTGTTGTGTCTTTCGACGAATTACGTAACATGGTTGTGTGGTTAATTCCTCGCGGGCACCTCAGGCGTCGGACTCCGACGCCGCCACCCGCGATGCCCGCACCCGGGACCGCGTCCTCGCGATGATCAGCGAGCGAGGGCCGATCACCGCGGCCGACCTCGCCGCTCTCCTCGGACTGACGGCCACCGGCGTGCGCCGCCACCTCGACCAGCTCGCCGAGACCGGGGCCGTGACGAGCCGGGCACCGCACGCCGGCAAGCGCGGCCGCGGCCGCCCCGCCCGTGAGTGGGTCGTCGGCGACACCGGCCACGAGCGGCTCGCCTCCGACTACGACGACCTCGCGACCGACGCGGTCCGCTTCGTGCGCGACACCGCCGGGCCCGAGGCCGTCCGCGCCTTCGCCGACCAGCGCATGAGCGGCCTCGAGGCCCGCTGCGCCGCGCAGGTCGACGCCGCGGGCGACGACCCCCGGGCCCGCACCGAGGCTCTGGTGTCCGCCCTTCGCACAGAGGGCTACGCTGCCAGCGCCCGCACGGTCGGTGACGACGTCGTCGTCGGCCTCCAGCTGTGCCAGGGCCACTGCCCGGTCCAGCACGTCGCCGCGGAGTTCCCGGAGCTGTGCGAGGCCGAGACCGATGCCTTCAGCCGACTCCTCGGCGTCCACGTCCAGCGCCTGGCCACCCTGGCCCAGGGCGATCACGTCTGTACCACCTTCGTCCCCACCGCGGGGGCGCGTCCCCACACAGAGAGGTCCACCCGATGAGCACCAACATCGAAGAGCTCAACCCCGGGCTCAAGGACATCGGCAAGTACGAGTTCGGCTGGGCCGATGCCGACACCGCCGGTGCCAGCGCCAAGCGGGGCCTCAACGAGGCCGTCGTCAGCGACATCTCCGAGCGCAAGGGCGAGCCGCAGTGGATGCGTGACCTGCGCCTGAAGTCGCTGCGTCTCTTCGACAAGAAGCCCATGCCGAGCTGGGGCAGCGACCTCACCGGCATCGACTTCCAGAACATCAAGTACTTCGTGAAGTCCACGGAGAAGCAGGCCGCGTCGTGGGACGACCTGCCCGAGGACATCAAGAACACCTACGACAAGCTCGGCATCCCCGAGGCGGAGAAGCAGCGCCTCGTCGCCGGCGTCGCCGCGCAGTACGAGTCGGAGGTCGTCTACCACCAGATCCGCGAGGACCTGGAGGAGAAGGGCGTCATCTTCGTCGACACCGACACCGGTCTGCGCGAGCACGAGGACCTCTTCCGCGAGTACTTCGGCACGGTCATCCCCGCCGGCGACAACAAGTTCGCCGCGCTCAACACGGCCGTGTGGTCGGGTGGCTCCTTCATCTACGTCCCGCCGGGTGTCCACGTCGACATCCCGCTGCAGGCCTACTTCCGGATCAACACCGAGAACATGGGTCAGTTCGAGCGGACGCTGATCATCGCCGACGAGGGCTCCTACGTGCACTACGTCGAGGGCTGCACCGCCCCGATCTACAAGACCGACTCGCTGCACAGCGCCGTCGTCGAGATCGTCGTGAAGAAGAACGCCCGCGTGCGCTACACGACGATCCAGAACTGGTCGAACAACGTCTACAACCTCGTCACCAAGCGCACCACGGTCGCCGAGGGCGGCACGATGGAGTGGGTCGACGGCAACATCGGCTCCAAGGTGACGATGAAGTACCCCGCGTGCTTCCTCCTGGGCGAGCACGCGAAGGGCGAGACCCTCTCGATCGCCTTCGCCGGCGAGGGCCAGCACCAGGACGCCGGCGCCAAGATGGTGCACGCCGCGCCCAACACCTCGAGCTCGATCATCAGCAAGTCCGTGGCCCGTGGTGGCGGTCGCACCTCCTACCGCGGCCTCGTGCAGGTCCTCGAGGGGGCGACGAACAGCAAGTCCAACGTCGTCTGCGACGCGCTGCTCGTCGACACGATCAGCCGCTCCGACACCTATCCCTACGTCGACGTCCGCGAGGACGACGTGCAGATGGGTCACGAGGCGACCGTCTCCAAGGTCTCGGCCGACCAGCTCTTCTACCTCATGTCCCGCGGGCTGAGCGAGGAGGAGGCCATGGCGATGATCGTGCGCGGCTTCGTCGAGCCCATCGCGCGTGAGCTGCCGATGGAGTACGCCCTCGAGCTCAACCGCCTCATCGAACTCCAGATGGAAGGAGCCGTCGGCTGATGAGCCTTCTGGCTGACTCGGGCTCCAAGGCCCACACCCACTCCGCCGACACCCTGGTCCCGGACCAGTCCCGCGCCGAGCGCACGCGCTCGTGGTCGGTGGCCGACTTCGAGCTGCCGACCGGCCGCGAGGAGGACTGGCGCTTCACCCCCGTGGGTCGGCTCACCGACCTCCTGGCGGACGAAGGGGGGTCCGCCGAGCTCGGCGTGACCCACCACCTGCCCGAGGGCGTCACCCGGTCGGTCGTCCCGGCCGCGGAGGCCCGCGCCCTCGGCATGCCGGCGCCCGGTGACCGTGCCGCGGCCGTCGCCGCCGGTGGCGGTGACGTGACGCTCATCGACATCCCCGCCGAGGCCGAGCCCACCGAGCCGGTCCGCATCTCGCTCGCCGGCACCGGCGGCGATATCGTGCGGGCGCACCACGTCGTGCGGGTCGGGCGCTTCGCCCGCGGCACGATCGTCGTCGAGCACTCCGGCACCGCCGACTACACCGAGCTGCTCTCGGTGCTCGCCGGTGACGGCTCGCAGCTGACGATCGTCACGCTCCAGGACTGGGAGGACGACGCGCACCACCTCGGCCAGCACGACGTGGTCGTCGGCCGCGACGCGAGCGTGCGGCACATCGCCGTGACCATCGGCGGCGGCATCGTGCGCCTCAACACCAACGCGACCTACGCCGGTCCGGGTGGCTCCTTCGAGGGCCTGGGCGTCTACTTCGCCGACGCCGGCCAGCACCTCGAGCACCGCCTCTTCGTCGACCACGAGGCGCCGCACTGCTCGAGCAATGTCGAGTACAAGGGCGCGCTGCAGGGCGAGACGGCCCACACCGTGTGGGTCGGCGACGTGCTGATCCGCGCGGCCGCCGAGGGCACCGAGACCTACGAGCTCAACCGCAACCTCGTCCTCACCGACGGCGCGCGGGCCGACTCCGTGCCCAACCTCGAGATCGAGACCGGCGAGATCGTCGGCGCCGGGCACGCCTCGACGACCGGGCGCTTCGACGACCAGCAGCTCTTCTACCTGCAGGCCCGCGGCATCCCCGAGGACGAGGCCCGTCGCCTCGTCGTGCGCGGCTTCTTCAACAGCATCGTCGCGCGCATCGGTGACGCGGAGATCAGCGACCGGATCATGGCCGCGATCGACGTCGAGCTCGAGGGCGGTGCGGCATGAGTGCCGTCGCCGAGCCCGACTACATCCGCGTCTGCAGCCTCGACGAGCTGACCCCGGGTGAGGCGGCCAAGGCCGACATCGGTGGCCGCCTCGTGGCGATCGTGCGCACCGAGGACGGCACCGTCCACGCGGTCGACGACACCTGCACCCACGCCAACGTCTCGCTCTCCGAGGGCGAGGTCGACGGCTGCGCCATCGAGTGCTGGCTGCACGGCTCGCGCTTCGACCTGCGCACCGGCGCCCCCAGCCACCTGCCGGCGACCGTGCCCGTCGCCGTCCACACCGTCCAGGTCACCGAGGCCGGCGACGTGCTCGTCGCCCTCGTCGACTGACCTTCCCCTTCGACCGAAAGAACCGACATGGCAACGCTCCAGATCACCGACCTGCACGTCAGCGTCGAGACCGAAGACGGCCCCAAGGAGATCCTCAAGGGCGTCACCCTGACCATCCGGTCCGGCGAGACCCACGCGATCATGGGCCCCAACGGCTCCGGCAAGTCCACGCTCGCCTACTCGATCGCCGGCCACCCCAAGTACACCGTCACCTCCGGCGAGGTCACCCTCGACGGCGAGGACGTGCTGTCGATGTCCGTCGACGAGCGCGCCCGCGCCGGCCTCTTCCTCGCGATGCAGTACCCCGTCGAGGTCCCCGGTGTCACGGTGAGCAACTTCCTGCGCACCGCCAAGACCGCCATCGACGGCGAGGCGCCCAAGCTGCGCACCTGGGTCAAGGAGGTCCGCGGCACGATGGAGGAGCTGCGCATGGACTCCTCCTTCGCCGACCGCAATGTCAACGAGGGCTTCTCCGGTGGTGAGAAGAAGCGCCACGAGATCCTCCAGATGGAGCTGCTCAAGCCGAAGTTCGCCGTCCTCGACGAGACCGACTCCGGCCTCGACGTCGACGCGCTGCGCGTGGTCTCCGAGGGCGTCAACCGCGCCAAGGAGTCGACAGACGCCGGTGTCCTGCTCATCACGCACTACACGCGGATCCTGCGCTACATCAAGCCCGAGTTCGTCCACGTCTTCGTCGACGGCAAGATCGCCGAGGAGGGCGGTCCGGAGCTGGCCGACCAGCTCGAGGCCGAGGGCTACGACCGCTTCATCGCGACGGGGGAGCCCGCCACGACCGCAGGGGCCTGACGATGACCTCGCAGCTGATCCCCGAGGAGGAGCTGGCCGCGATCCGCGGTCAGTTCCCGATCCTCGAGCGCACCGTGCGCGAGGGCAAGCCGCTCGTCTACCTCGACTCCGGCGCGACCTCGCAGAAGCCGCTCTCCGTCCTCGACGCCGAGCGCGACTTCCTCGTCACGGCCAACTCCGCGCCGCACCGCGGTGCGCACGCGCTGTCCGAGGAGGCCACCGAGGCCTACGAGAGCGCCCGGGCCGACATCGCCGGGCTCATCGGCGCCCAGCCGCGCGAGGTGGTCTTCACCAAGAACGCGACCGAGGCGCTCAACCTCGCCGCCTATGCCTTCTCCAACGCCGAGGCGGGGTCCCCCCTTCGTCTCGGGGAGGGCGACGAGGTGCTCATCACCGAGGCCGAGCACCACGCCAACCTCATCCCGTGGCAGGAGCTGTGCCGACGCACCGGCGCGACCCTGCGCTGGATCGGCGTGACGACCGACGGCCGGCTCGACCTCGACCAGCTCGACGAGATGGTCACCGAGCGGACCAAGATCGTGGCCTTCACGCACGCGTCCAACGTCCTCGGGGCCGTCACCGACGTCCCGCGGGTCGTCGCCGCCGCCCGCGCCATCGGGGCCATCACGGTCCTCGACGCGTGCCAGTCGGTGCCGCACCTGCCCGTCGACGTCGCCGAGCTGGGTGTCGACCTGCTCGCCTTCTCCGGCCACAAGATGTACGGCCCGAGCGGCATCGGCGTGCTCTGGGGTCGCTACGACCTGCTCGAGCAGATGCCCGCCTTCCTCACCGGCGGCTCGATGATCGAGATCGTGCGCATGGAGGGCAGCACCTATGCGCCGCCGCCCACGCGCTTCGAGGCCGGCGTGCCGATGACCAGCCAGGCGATCGGCCTCGGCGCCGCCGTGCGCTGGATGCAGGACATCGGCGTCGAGCGCATCGCCGCGCACGAGCAGGCGCTCACCGCGCGGCTGCTCGACGCGCTCGCGCAGCGCCCGTGGGTGCGTCTCGTCGGCCCGGCCGACACCGACCACCGCGGCTCGGCCGTGTCCTTCGTCGTCGACGGGGTGCACGCCCACGACGTCGGCCAGGTCCTCGACGACCAGGGCGTCGCCGTGCGCGTCGGCCACCACTGCGCGTGGCCGCTGCACCGCGCCTTCGGCGTCGCGGCGACCACCCGCGCCTCGCTGGCGATCTACAACACGCCCGCCGAGATCGACGCGCTCGTCGCGGCGCTCGACCGGGTGCCCGAGATCTTCGGCATCGATCGGGGGGCCGCCTGATGGACCTCTACCAGGAGCTCATCCTCGACCACTCCAAGCGCAAGGTCGGCCACGGCCTGCGCGAGGGGCACGTCGCCGAGGTGCACCACGTCAACCCGACCTGTGGCGACGAGGTGACGCTGCGCGTCCACCTCGACGGCACCGGCCCCGATGCCCACATCACCGACATCTCCTACGAGGCGATGGGCTGCTCGATCTCGATGGCGAGCACCTCGATCCTCGCCGAGGAGGTCACCGGTGAGGTGATCCACGACGCCATGGACGTCCACGCCGCGATGCGGCACATGCTGACCAGCCGTGGTCAGGACCCGGGCGACGAGGAGGTCATCGGCGACGGCGTCGCCCTGGCCGGTGTCGCCCAGTACCCGGCGCGCGTCAAGTGCGCGCTGCTCGGCTGGATGGCCCTCACCGACGCCCTGGCCCAGGCTGGCGTCGACGTCCCCAGCACGACCGAAGGAGAGTCCGCATGACCGCCCAGGCACCGACCCCGAGCAATGTCGCCGATGTCGAGGAGGCCCTCCGCGATGTCGTCGACCCCGAGCTCGGCATCAACGTCGTCGACCTCGGCCTCGTCTACGGCATCACCGTCGACCCGCAGAACCACGCCGTCATCGACATGACCCTCACGTCCGCGGCCTGCCCGCTGACCGACGTCATCGAGGACCAGGTCGACGGTGCGCTGGCCGACATCGTCGCCGACGCCCGGATCAACTGGGTCTGGATGCCGCCGTGGGGCCCGGACAAGATCACCGACGACGGGCGCGAGCAGCTGCGCGCCCTCGGCTTCAACATCTGAGCGACCCCTGACGATGACCCGCACGGTCGAGGTCGGCCCCGAGCGGCTGGACCGGTGGGTCGAGGGCTTCGGTGCCCGGCACGACGGCGTCACGCGCGCCGACGAGCCGGGCACCGTCGTGCTCACCGGCGGTGACGGCGCCACAGCGACGGGGGAGCGCTTCGACCACGAGCGGATCGGGCTGGTCCTCGTGCGGCGCGGCGGGTACGCCGTGGGCCGTGACGAAGGGGGTGACGTCACCGCGCACACGTGCGGCACCGCCTACGTGCAGTCCCGGACGAAGAAGGGCGGCTGGAGCCAGCAGCGCTATGCCCGTCGGCGTGGCAACCAGGCCGACGGGGTGCTCGACAAGGTGCGGGAGATCTCCCTTCGTCATCTGGGGCCGGGTGCGGTCGACGCACTCGTCCTCGGTGGTGACCGGAGGATGGCCGAGCAGGTCCTCGACGACCCCCGTCTGGCGCACCTGCGGGACCTGCCGCGCCGGACACTGTGGGACCTGCCCGACCCACGGCTGGCGGTCCTGCGGGACGCCGCGCGCCGGGCTCGGGCGGTGCGGGTCGTGATCACACCGGAGCGGACCGACGGAGGAGGGGTCGACTAGAGTGCCCCCCGAACGCGGGCCGACGGCGGCCCGCCCGGGGGATCGGGGGACCGCATGCTGCGTCGACCACTCGTCGCCCTCGTGGCGCTCGGCCTCTCGTGGACCGTGGTGAGCGCCTCGGCGGTCGCCGCCGATCCCGCGGCGCCGACGCCCGCACCGACCTCGACGCCTCCCCTGCCCGAGCCGTGGATGCGTCCCGGCGAGGTGGCTCCGCAGGCCTACCAGGGCACGCCGCAGACGCAGTCCCCGGTGGCGAGCGCCCCACAGCGCCGATCCCTGGGGTCGGGGGTGCGGACCGCGGCGGTCGTCGCCGACTCGGCGTGGTCCTGGTACATGGACCCGCGGGTCCTCGGCACGCGCACCGCGACCTATCTCAGCTCGGTGCGCAAGAACGGCGACATCCAGGTGACCAAGGTGGCCCGGGGGAGCGCCGAGCTGTCGCACACCGTCCTCGCCGCCCGCTTTCAGGCGGACGACCACAACGCGCCATCGCTCACCGAGCTGCCCGACGGGCGGATCGCGGCCTTCTGGACGGCGCACTCGAGCGTTCCCGCGCGCTACCGCATCACCAAGCGCCCGGGTGACCTGTCGAGCTTCGGTCCCACGCTCCGGCTCACCGGCTCGGGGCTGGAGTCGGCCCCCTCGACCTACACGACGATGCTGCAGGTGGAGGGCGCCGCCTACCGCTACCACCTCTTCACCCGACGCACGTCGGACAACGCGTGGGTGATGACGCGCAGCAAGGACCTCGCGACGTGGACACCGGCCGTGCGCCTCTTCGCGCACGAGGGGCGGGAGGACCCGCCCTACCCGAAGTTCGTGACGGCGGGCGACGGCACCATCCACATCGCGGTGTCCGACACGATGGCCTCGCCCGGTCAGCGCAGCTCGATGTACCACCTGACGCTGCGTGACGAGGTCTTCCGACAGAGCGACGGCACCCCGATCCGCACGCTGGCAGAGGTCGCGGGGAGCGCCGGTCAGGCCCCGCGACCCATCGACCCGCGCGAGGCGACCCTCGTCTACGACGGCCGCAGCGCCGACGGCCGGGCGCGCGTCTACGACATCGCCGTGTCGGGTGGGCTGCCCACCATCGTCCTGACGACGGGCGCCGAGGACGGCACGTGGACCCACAAGTGGTTCCGCCACCTCGCAGGCACGTGGACGATGCGCACCCTCGACCGTGCCGGCGGCGCGCAGCCGTCGGGGATCACCCTGCGTCACGACGACGCCGACCGCGTCTTCCTCTCCCGGGGGGAGGGGGACGTGGGCAGCCGCGAGCTCTACGAGTACGGCACGGGCGACGACGGGGCGTCCTGGCAGGCGCGTGCGGTCACGCACGGGTCGACCAAGGGCAACCGGACCCCGGCCGCCCCGTGGGGAGCGCAGGACGGGCCGGTATCGACGGCATGGCTCGCCGGCCCCTACACCTCCTTCAGCTCGGGCCAGTGGGCGACGACGGTCTCCATCGAGACGACCGACCCGGCGCCCCTCGAGCTGCGCTCGACGTGGCCGATCGGGTGGTCGAAGGGCAAGGGCATCGACGGCCGGATCACCGCTGGTGTCGGCGGGGTCGGCGTCCCCGGCCAGCGCGCCTGGATCGTCGCCCGGCTGCCCGGTGGAGAGGAGCGCCGGAGGAACTCGGCCCTCACCGACGCCGACGGATCGGTGCACCTCGCGGTCAACCGCTACTACCCGAAGGGGACGCGGGTGCGGGTCGAGGTGCCGGCTGCCGGCGGATGGGGGCGAGCGAGCACCGCGTCGGTCGACACCGCCACGGACACGACGGCCATCGACCTGGACTCGACGTGGCTGCCCGGGTGGGACCGGGGCCTGGGCGTCGGCGCCTCGGTGACGCAGGTCCGGGACGGCGCGCCCCGGGTCGGCGCGAAGGTGTGGGTGCTGGCGCGCTTCCCCGGCGGGACCGAGCAGCGGCGCAACTCAGCGGTGACCGACACGCAGGGATCGGTGCACCTGGGGATCAACCGCTACTACCCGAAGGGCACGCGCATCCGACTGCAGGTGCCGGCGCAGAGCGGGTGGGGCTCGGCGACGAGCGAGAGTCACTGGACGGGCAGCTGAGCCCCGCTCAGATGTTGTTGGGGTCGCTGACCTCGAAGGTGTCGCAGGTGTTGACCGAGTCGGTCTTCATCCCGCGCAGGAGCCAGGCCTGACGCGCCTTCGCCGAGCCGTGCGTCCAGCTCTCGGGGTTGACACCGCCGCCCGACTTCTTCTGGATCTCGTCATCGCCGACGGACTTGGCAGCGCCCATGGCGTTCTTGATGTCCGACTCGCTGATGTCGGTGATGAGGACCTCGCCGTTGGCGTCCTTGGTCTCGGTCGCGTGCTTCATCCACATACCGGCGAAGCAGTCGGCCATGAGCTCGACGCGCACGGCGCCCGAGTCGGCGCCCTTCGGGTCCTGCTGCGCGCGGTCGAGGATTCCGTAGACGTTCTGGATGTGGTGGCCGTACTCGTGGGCGAGGACGTAGAGCTCGGCGAGCGTGCCGTCCTGGGCGCCGAGCTGCTGCTCCATGATGTCGAAGAAGTCGGTGTCGATGAAGATCTTCTCGTCGAGGGGGCAGTAGAAGGGCCCGACCTGGTTGCTCGCGGTGCCGCACTGGGACTGGGTCTGACCCGTGTAGACGACCGTCTGGGCCGGGCCGCGGAACTGCTGCCCGGCGTCGTCGAGGGCCTTGGCCAGGTCCGGCTGGTCGCTCCAGAAGTCCTGCAGGCTGTTCTCGCCGAGGACCATGAGGCAGCGGCGCTCCTTCTTCGCGTCGGCGCCCGTCTTGCAGTTGTCCTGCACCCAGGAGTCGCCGCCCGCTCCCGCCGTGTCCTGCGGAGCACCGCCACCGCCGCCCCCGGTCGGGTCGAAGCCGAGCAGGACCATGACGATGACGACGATGACGCCGACGATGCCGCCGCCACCCGCGATGACCGGGCCGCGGCCTCCGCCGCCTCCTCCACCACCCATGCGGGAGGTGTCGAGCGACGCGTTGTCGTTGATGCTCATCTGCTGGCCTCCATCGGGGGCAGGGTCTCGACCGATGCACGCGGATGCGGGAACCCCCGGATCCGCGACTTACACTAGCCGCCGACCGACCCTTCGTACGTGCAGGAGAACCACCCGTGATCACAGCCAGCGGCATCGAGCTGCGCGCCGGGTCCCGGATCCTCCTCGAGGACGCCAGCTTCCGTGTGGCGGCGGGCGACCGGGTCGGTCTCGTGGGACGCAACGGCGCCGGCAAGACCACCCTGACCAAGGTCCTGGCAGGGCAGGGTCAGCCGGCCGCCGGGAGCGTCACCTCGAGCGGCGGCATCGGCTACCTCCCGCAGGACCCCCGCACCGGTGACCTCACCGTCACCGCGCGTCAGCGCATCCTCTCCGCCCGCGGCCTCGACCGCATCGTCACGGACCGGCGTACGGCCGAGCAGCGGATGGCCAGCGCCGACGCCGAGACGCAGGAGCGGGCGATGTCTCGCTTCGCGCGGCTGCAGGAGGAGTTCGAGGCCGCCGGCGGCTACGCCGCGGAGTCGGAGGCGGCGAGCATCGCCTCGGCGCTCGGGATCGACGAGGCCCGGCTCGACCAGACCCTCGAGACCCTCTCCGGTGGCCAGCGTCGTCGGGTGGAGCTCGCCCGGATCCTCTTCTCCGGCCACGAGACCCTGCTGCTCGACGAGCCGACCAACCACCTCGACGCCGACTCGATCACCTGGCTGCGCGACCACCTCAAGAGCTACAAAGGCGGGCTGATCATCATCAGCCACGACGTCGACCTGCTCGAGGTCGTCGTCAACCGCGTCTTCCACCTCGACGCCAACCGCTGCGAGATCGACCAGTACAACATGGGCTGGAAGAACTACCTCCAGCAGCGCGAGACGGACGAGCGCCGTCGCAAGCGCGAGCTGCAGAACGCGCAGAAGAAGGCCGGCGCCCTGCTCGACCAGGCCGAGAAGATGCGCGCCAAGGCCACCAAGGCCACCGCCGCCCAGCAGATGATCAAGCGCGCCGAGCGGATGCTCGCCGGCGTCGAGGGGGAGCGGACCCAGGACCGCGTGGCCAAGCTGCGCTTCCCCGACCCCGCGCCCTGCGGGCGGACCCCCCTTCGTGCCTCCGGCCTCTCCCGCTCCTACGGCAGCCTCGAGATCTTCACCGACGTCGACCTCGCGATCGACCGGGGGAGCAAGGTCGTCGTCCTCGGGCTCAACGGCGCCGGCAAGACGACGCTGCTGCGGATGCTCGCCGGGGTCGACGCACCGGACACCGGGCAGGTCGAGCCCGGGCACGGCCTCAAGCTCGGCTACTACGCGCAGGAGCACGAAAACCTCGACGTGGACCGATCGGTCCTGGCGAACATGAAGTCCGCGGCACCCGACCTGGGGGAGACCGAGGTGCGCAAGGTGCTCGGGTCCTTCCTCTTCACCGGTGACGACGTCGACAAGCCCGCTGGCGTGCTCTCCGGTGGCGAGAAGACGCGACTGTCCCTCGCCCTGCTCGTCGTCTCGAGCGCCAACGTCCTGCTCCTCGACGAGCCGACCAACAACCTCGACCCCGCGAGCCGCGAGGAGATCCTCGGGGCGCTGTCGACCTTCAAGGGCGCCGTCGTCCTCGTCACCCACGACGAAGGGGCCGTCGACGCCCTCGAGCCGGAGCGGATCCTGCTCCTGCCCGACGGCATCGAGGACTTCTACAGCGCGGACTACCGCGATCTGGTCACTCTTGCCTGAAGCATCTCTCTGGCTAGACTCTGGGCACACCTTCCGCAGGGGGATTGTCATGCATCGACTCATCGCAGGCCTGACAGGGTTGTTGTTCCTGTCACTTGGTTTCGTGTCACCAGCGTCAGCTGAGTCGGTGGATCCACCGTCCGAAATCCAGTGGTCGTCGTGGTCCGGAAGCACGTCCACGCAGCAGCTGGATGCTTCCACGGCGGGAGTGATCTCGCCGGTCTTCACGGCTGGGGGCTGCTCGTACAAGCAAAAGGCCGATGACCCTCACAGGTCCGCAGGCGAGGTGTCCGTTCATGGATGGTGGTCCAAGTGGTCCGGGACGTGCCCCGCCAAAGCAACCGTCAAGGTGTACCTGCAGGCCTATGGATGCGCCACCACCTGTACGTGGGTGACGGTCGGTTCGGGTTCTGGCAAGTATTTTCAAGGCGGGGGGAAGGGCAAGCGTGCAACGGCTCGGCAAGTATGCGCATCCAGCCGGGTCACGGGCTTTCGTGCGGTCGTCGACGTAGACCTCCCTGGGATCATTGATCCGGGCACCAAGACCTACTCCGGTGCCGTGAACGTCGCTTGCTCGCCTCCTGGTCCTCACAAGTGAGGTTTGGCGTGGAGAATTCGCCCCGCGGGACAGTCGCTTGGAGCGCGTATCCGAACGACACTCACCGTGAACCCAGAGGCAGTGTTGGAGATGCGACACGCGTGGTCGCACTGGCCGCGTGGATCGTCGCCACCCCAAGCGCTGACAGTACGCATTTCACGGTGCTTGAGACCGCCGATCTTGCCGATGGTAGACGTGTCTTGTTGTCGCAGGAGCGAGGGTGGACCGAGAGCTTGATCCTCGGCGATGTGGCTCCTGAAGACGCCCCTCGGGTGGCGGAAGACATCCGAGGTACAGCCGGCCATGTCCTCGGGCCCGACGAAGGCGAAGCATCAGATCAGCAATGGGTGCGCTTGGCCCATGCGGCCGAGGCGCGCGGTCTCTCGGTGAGCCCTGATGAGCTGGAGGCGGCACCTTACTCGTTCCATATTCGTGACGATTTCCCTTCAGTCGTCTAGTCTCCACGTCGCTAGCCGGGCCGTGGTTTGACGGCGAGCTGATCAGCCACGTTCCGGGGAGCGGCGACCTTCCTTGCCGCTGACGGCCACCACGTGAGACACATAACGAGTAGTTATGAGATCCATATGGCAGGCCGTGGCATGTGTGACTGTGACGACCCGACCCACGCGGACCAAGGCCACCGGTGCCGGGCAGACGGTGACCTCAACGACGTCGAGACCTTCAAGCGCGAGGACGACGCACTCAACGTGCGCCAGCGCATCCTCGACGTGTACTCGAAGGAGGGCTTCGACTCCATCGCGCCGAATGACCTCAATGGTCGCTTCCGGTGGATGGGTCTGTACACGCAGCGCAAGCCCGGCCTCGACGGCACGCACACCGGCGAGGACGACATCGGCGACAGCCGCTTCATGATGCGCGTGCGCACCGACGGCGGGAAGCTCACGACCGCGCAGGTGCGGGTCATCGGCGGGATCAGCCGGGACTTCGCGCTCGGCAGCGCCGACGTCACCAACCGGCAGAACGTCCAGCTGCACAACGTGCAGATCGAGGACGTCCCGACGATCCGGGAGCGGCTCGACGCGGTCGGCCTCATCACGACCGAGGCGTGCGGTGACTGCCCCGCGGGATGATGGTCTCGCCGGTGGCCGGCATCGAGCGCGACGAGATCATCGACGGCACGCCCGCCGTCGAGGAGATCCGCCGCCGCTGGATCGGCAGCCCGGAGTTCTCCAACCTGCCGCGCAAGTACAAGACGGCCGTCTCCGGTTCGCCCCGGCACGACATCGCCCACGAGATCAACGACATCTCCTTCGTCGGGGTCGTCCACCCCGAGCACGGCCCCGGCTTCGATCTGTGGGTCGGCGGAGGCCTGTCGGTCAAGCCGGTCCTCGCTGAGCGGCTCGGCGCCTGGGTGCCCCTCGAGGACGTCCCCGAGGTATGGCACGGCGTCACGTCGATCTTCCGCGACCGCGGCTTCCGTCGCCTGCGCAACAAGGCGCGGCTGAAGTTCCTCGTCCAGGAGTGGAGCCCGGAGAAGTTCCGCGAGGTCCTCGAGACCGAGTACCTCGGTCGGCGCCTGGCCGACGGCCCGGCGCCGACCGTGCCCGCCGGCACCCGGCGCGACCACGTCGGCATCCACGAGCAGCACGACGGCAAGGTCTGGGTCGGCACGACGACGATCGGCGGGCGCATCGGTGGCGAGGGCCTGGAGCGCCTCGCCGACCTCGCCGAGTCCGTCGGCAGCACCCGCGTGCGCTTCACCCCGCACCAGAAGATCCTCGTCCTCGACGTGCCGCCGGAGAAGGCCGAGCAGCTGGCCGCCGACCTCAAGGAGATCGGCCTCGAGACCTTCCCGAGCGAGTGGCGACGCAATGTCCTGGCCTGCACCGGCCTCGAGTACTGCAAGCTCGCCCTCACCGACACCAAGAACCGCGCCCGGTGGACCGTCGAGGAGCTCGAGAAGCGCCTGCCGGACATCGATATCCCCTTCAGCATCCACATCAACGGCTGCCCCAACGCCTGCGCGCGCAGCCAGGTCGGCGACGTGGGCCTCAAGGGCATGCTCGACAAGAAGGCCGACGGCTCCTTCGAGGAGGTCTTCCAGGTCCTCCTCGGCGGCTCCCTCGCCGAGGACACCGCGCTGGCCCGCAAGACCCGGGCCCTCAAGGTGGCCGCGGACGACCTGCCGGACTACATCGAGCGACTAGCCCGCACCTACCTCGACCAGCGCGAGGTCGGGGAGTCCTTCCACAGCTGGGCGCGCCGTGCCGACGAGGACGACCTGCGATGAGTGCCACCGTCACGACCGACCGGCTGCGTGACCTCGCCCGGGAGGGCGAGGCACGTTTCGCCGAGCTCGAGACGGAGCTCGGCGACACCCACGAGGGGCGCATCGAGCTCGGCCGGCAGGCGCTGCGGTGGGCCAACAAGACCTTCGGTGAGGGCCTCGCGATCGACCGGGGGAGCAAGGTCGTCGTCCTCGGGCTCAACGGTGCCGGCAAGACGACGCTCCTGCGGATGCTCGCGGGCGTCGACGCGCCCGACACCGGGCAGGTCGAGCCCGGCCACGGGCTCAAGCTCGGCTACTACGCCCAGGAGCACGAGAACCTCGACGTCGACCGGTCGGTCCTGGCCAACATGAAGTCGGCCGCTCCCGACCTCGGCGAGACCGAGGTGCGCAAGGTGCTCGGCTCCTTCCTCTTCAGCGGGGACGATGTCGACAAGCCCGCCGGGGTGCTCTCGGGTGGGGAGAAGACCCGCCTGTCGCTCGCGCTGCTCGTCGTCTCGAGCGCCAACGTCCTGCTCCTCGACGAGCCGACCAACAACCTCGACCCCGCGAGCCGCGAGGAGATCCTCGGGGCGCTGTCGACCTTCAAGGGCGCCGTCGTCCTCGTCACCCACGACGAAGGGGCCGTCGACGCCCTCGAGCCGGAGCGGATCCTGCTCCTGCCCGACGGCATCGAGGACTTCTACAGCGCGGACTACCGCGATCTCGTCACCCTCGCCTGATGCCCGGGGCGGGTATCTTCGCCGCATGACCACGCCAGCGGCTCCCCGCGCCCGCGCCCCCTTCCCGTCCCTGCTGGGCCTGGGTCTCGTGCTCCTGACGATGGCCGTCGTCACCGCCTGGCTGTGGATCGACGGCTCGTCCGGCTCGACGGCCGTCTGCACGGCGCGGGATGCGTCGTCGGGGGAGTGCCTGCTCTCGAGCCAGCTGAACTCGGTGCGCGGCAACCTCTTCGGCGGGATGGCGATCACCACCTTCGCCGGTGGTGGGGCGGCCTGCCTCATCGGCCTGGTCCAGCTCTTCTGGGACCGCCGCCCGTGAGCGATGGGGGAGCCGCCCGCTCCAGCAGGTGAGACACATAACGATGAGTTATGTGATCCATAAGGTGACTCGTAGAATGGTCGGGTGACTGTGACGACCCGACCCACCCGCACGAAGTCCAACGGCGCCTGGGCAGACGGTGACCGGACCCCGCTGAACCACAACGAGGAGTTCAAGCAGGAGGACGACGCGCTCAACGTGCGCGCGCGGATCGAGGACGTCTACGCGCAGGGCGGCTTCGCCTCGATCTCCCCGGACGACCTGTCCGGGAGGTTCCGCTGGTGGGGCCTCTACACCCAGCGCAGGCAGGGCCTCGACGGGACGCACACCGGCGAGGACGGCCTCGACGACGAGTACTTCATGATGCGGGTGCGCAGCGACGGCGGCCGGATGAGCACCGAGCAGCTGCGGACCGTCGCGGGCATCAGCACCGAGTTCGCGCGCGACACCGCCGACGTCTCCGACCGGCAGAACATCCAGCTGCACTGGGTGCGCATCGAGGACGTGCCCGAGATCTGGCGCCGCCTCGAGTCCGTCGGCCTGTCGACGACCGAGGCCTGCGGCGACTGCCCCCGCACCATGCTCGGCTCGCCCGTCGCGGGCATCGACAAGGCCGAGATCATCGACGGCACGTCGGCGATGGAGATCATCAAGCGCGAGTACATCGGCAGCCCGGAGTTCTCCAACCTGCCGCGCAAGTACAAGACCGCCATCTCCGGCTCGCCCGTCCTCGACATCGCCCACGAGATCAACGACATCTCCTTCGTCGGCGTCGAGCACCCCGAGCACGGCCCGGGCTTCGACGTCTGGGTCGGCGGAGGCCTGTCGGTCAAGCCGATCTTCGCCCAGCGCCTCGGCGTGTGGGTGCCGATCGAGGACGTCCCCGCCGTGTGGCACGGGGTCACCTCGATCTTCCGTGACCACGGCTACCGCCGGCTGCGCAACAAGGCCCGGCTGAAGTTCCTCATGGCCGACTGGGGCGCGGAGAAGTTCCGCCAGGTCCTCGAGGACGACTACCTCGGGCGTCCGCTCGTCGACGGCCCCGAGGCCGTCGCGCCGAAGGGCAGCCGCCGCGACCACGTCGGCATCCACGAGCAGGTCGACGGCCGGGTCTGGGTCGGCGCCGCGCCGATCGCCGGTCGCATGACGGGGACCAAGCTCACCCGTCTCGCCGAGCTGGCCGAGGCGGCCGGCAGCGGGCGGGTCCGCTTCACCCCGCACCAGAAGGTCCTCGTCCTCGACGTGGAGCCCGACAGGGCGGACGCCCTCGCGGCCGAGCTCAAGGAGATCGACCTCGACGTCCACCCGAGCGAGTGGCGCCGCAACGTCCTCGCCTGCACCGGGCTCGAGTTCTGCAAGCTCGCGCTCACCGACACCAAGAACCGCGCCCGGTGGACCGTCGAGGAGCTCGAGAAGCGCCTGACCATCGACGTCCCCTTCAGCATCCACTTCAACGGCTGCCCCAACAGCTGCGCCCGCAGCCAGGTCGCCGACGTGGGCCTCAAGGGCATGCTCGACAAGCGCGAGGACGGCACCCACCAGGAGGTCTTCCAGGTCCACCTCGGTGGCGCCCTCGCGGAGGAGACCGCCCTGGCCCGCAAGACCCGTGCCCTCAAGGTGGCCGGCGACGACCTGCCCGACTACATCGAGCGTCTCGCCCGCACCTACCTCGCCCAGCGGGACGAAGGGGAGTCCTTCGCCCTGTGGGTGCGCCGCGCCGACGAGGACGACATCCGATGAGCACGCTCCTGGACACCGACCGCCTGCGCGAGCTCGCCCGTGAGGGGCAGGAGCGGTTCCACGCGCTCGAGGCGGAGCTCGGCGGTACCCACGAGGGTCGGGTCGAGATCGGCCGGCAGGCGCTGCAGTGGGCCCACGAGACCTTCGGCGAGGGGCTGACCGTCGCCAGCTCGATGGGTGACGAGGTGCTCGTCCACCTCGTCGGCACGACCCTCGAGGGCGCCGATGTCTTCTTCCTCGACACCGGCTACCACTTCGCCGAGACGCTCGGTACCCGCGACGCCTACGAGGCCATGCTGCCGATCAGCATCCGCACCATCTACCCGAAGCTCACCGTCGCCGAGCAGGACGCGGAGCACGGGCCGAAGCTGCACGACCGGGACCCCAACCTGTGCTGCGCGATGCGCAAGGTCGAGCCGCTCAACCGGGCGCTCGAGGACCACGACGCCTGGGTGACCGGCATGCGCCGCGAGGACGCGCCGACCCGCACCGACATCACCGTCGTCGGGTGGGACGAGCGTCGCGGCATGGTCAAGCTCAACCCCATCGCGGGCTGGACGCAGGACGACGTCGACCAGTACGCCGCCGAGAAGTCGGTCTTCCTCAACCCCCTTCGCCAGAGCGGCTACGCCTCGATCGGCTGCGCGCCCTGCACCCGCCCGGTCGCCGAGGGCGAGGACGCCCGCGCCGGACGCTGGTCGGGCACCGACAAGGTGGAATGCGGACTGCACACGTGACGCATTTCCCCAGAGAGATGCGGTCATGACGACGGTCCTGCTGGCCCACGGCTCGCCGGACCCGCGGCACTCTGCGACCCTGGAGCGGCTGCGCGCCCGGGTCGCCGGACCGCTCGACGAGGCGGGGCGCGGGAGCACCCACCTCGTCTACATCGAGCACGACCACCCGCGTCCTGACGAGCTCGGGCCCGGCATCGCCGACGAGGTCACGGTCGTGCCGATGCTCATCACCCCGGCATTCCACGCGCGGGTCGACGTCCCGGAGGCCGTGCGGGCCCTCGGCGCCGGCGGTGCCCACGCCCGGGTCACGAGCGCCCTCGGTGGCCACCCGCTGCTCCTCGACGCCGTCGACGAGCGGCTGCGGGCCGCGGGCCACGACCCCGGCAGTCCGACCCTGCTCGTCGCCGGCGGGTCGAGCTCCGGGCAGGCCGGGCAGAGCATCCGTCGGCTGCTCGACGCGCACCCGCGCGAGGGCTGGCTGACCATGACCCTCGCTGCGCCCCGCGCCGGTGCCGCACGGGGCCGGCTCATCGTGCCGGCCACCCTCGCGGAGGGTGTGCTGCACGACAGGGTGGCCGCCCTCGCCGAGGCGAACGGTGCCCCCTTCGTCCCGGGGGGACTGGCCGACACCGACGCCGTCGCACGCCTCGTCCTGCACCGCGTCCTCGGCTGAGGCCGGCGCCCGCGGCACTTTGCGTGCGCGGGAATCCCTTGTGGTGCACCGTGGTTGTCGCACCGGGGACGACAAGGAGCGGACGATGATGATGAACAGCACCTGGGGGCTCATGCAGTCGATGAGCCGGGGTGACTCGGTGACCTCGACACCGCTGCCCAAGGGCACCGCCAGGCGGGTCCTCGGCTACGCGGCGCCCTTCAAGGGCACCATCGCGGCCTTCCTCGTGCTCGTCGCCGTCGGCTCGATGACCGTCGTGGCCGTGCCGTTGCTCCTCCAGCGCCTCATCGACGACGGGGTCACGCCGCAGGACCGGCAGGTCGTCGTCGTCATCGCCCTGCTCGTGGCCGCGATCGCCGTCGTCGAGGCCGTGACGAGCCTCGTCCAGCGGTGGCTGTCGGCGCGCATCGGCGAGGGGCTGATCCACCTGCTGCGCACCGAGGTCTTCGCCCACGTGCTGCGCCAGCCGATCGCCTTCTTCACCCGCGCGCAGACCGGTGCCCTCGTCAGCCGGCTCAACAGCGACGTCATCGGGGCCCAGCAGGCCTTCACGACGGTGCTCTCGTCGGTCGTCAGCAATGTCATCTCGCTCGTGCTCATCCTCGGCGCGATGTTCGCCCTGTCGTGGCAGCTGACCCTCGCCTCGCTCGTGCTCGTGCCCTTCTTCGTCCTCCCGGCGAAGTGGATGGGCCGACGGCTGGCCGGGCTCGCCTCGGAGCAGATGAACCTCAACGCCGACCTCGGCAACCAGATGACCGAGCGGTTCAACGTCGCCGGTGCCCTCCTCGTGAAGATCTTCGGCTCGCCGGCCCGCGAGATCGAGCAGTACGACCAGCGGGCCGCCCGCGTGTGCGACATCGGCGTCAAGATCGCGACCAACCGGGCCTTCTTCTTCGTCATGCTCACCGCGCTGGCCTCGCTCGCGACCGCGATGGTCTACGGCGTCGGCGGGGTCATGGCCGTCGACGGAGCGCTGACCGTCGGCACGCTGCTCGCCCTGGCCGCGCTCCTCGCCCGCCTCTACGGGCCGCTCACGGCACTGTCCAACGTGCACGTCGACGTGCTCACCGCCCTCGTCTCCTTCGCCCGCCTCTTCGAGCTGCTCGACATGCCCTCGAGCATCCGGGAGGCACCCGACGCCCGGCCGCTGCCGCAGGGCGAGGCGCTGTCCGTCGAGCTCGACGACGTGCACTTCACCTACCCGGGAGCCGACGCGATCTCCCTTCGCTCGCTCGAGGGTGCAACGACCGGTGACCGGGAGCAGGGCGGTCCGGTGCTGCAGGGCGTGACGCTGCGCGCCGAGCCCGGTCAGCTCGTCGCCCTCGTCGGGCCGAGCGGTGCCGGCAAGAGCACGATCACCTCTCTCGTCACCCGCTTCTACGACCCGACGAGCGGCAGCGTCCGCATCGGCGGTCTCGACCTGCGCGAGGCGACCCTCGACTCGGTGAGCGCCTCGGTCGGCATGGTGACCCAGGAGGCGCACCTCTTCCACGACACCATCCGCGCCAACCTCGCCTATGCCCGCCCGGAGGCGAGCGAGGACGAGATGTGGGCCGCGCTCGAGGCCGCGCAGATCCGCTCGCTCGTCGCGGCGCTCCCGGCCCGGCTCGACACGGTCGTGGGGGACCGGGGGCACCGGCTGTCCGGTGGGGAGAAGCAGCGCTTCGCCATCGCCCGGCTGCTGCTCAAGTCACCGGCCGTGCTCATCCTCGACGAGGCGACCGCGCACCTCGACAGCGAGTCGGAGGTCGCCGTGCAACGGGCGCTCGACACCGCGCTCGAGGGGCGCACAGCCATCGTCATCGCCCACCGGCTCTCGACGGTCCGGGCCGCGGACCAGATCCTCGTCGTCGACGAGGGTCGCGTCGTCGAGCGCGGCACGCACGACGAACTGCTCGCCGCTCACGGGCTCTACGCGTCGCTGTACACCACGCAGTTCGAGGGGGAGGGCGACCCGGTCGAGGTCGGCTGACTCAGCCGTCCTCCTCGTCCCAGATCCGCACCTTCTTGGGCCGCGGGGCGCGCCCGGCGTCGCCCTGCTCCTGGCTCTCGCGGCGCAGCGCGAGGACGACGAAGACCCACAGCGCCGGGATGACGAGCCACCACTGGATCGCATAGGCCAGGTGCGGCCCGGTGTCGGTGTCGGGCACCTCGAGCGGGTCGGGGCGTGGCCCGTCCGGCTCCTCCGACTGGAGCGCCACGTAGCCGCCGAGCACGTCGGCGTCGATCTGCTGCGAGACCTCGTCGAGGTTGATGCTCGCGACCTGACCGGTCGGCATGTCCCGCCCGAGGCTCTTCTCTCCCAGGCGAACCCAGCCGGTGAGGGTCACCTCGCCACGCGGCGCGGCCGGGACCTCGGGGGCGACGTCCGCCCCCTTCGGGCTGTTGGGGACCCAGCCCCGGTCGACGAGGACGACACCGCCGTCCTCGAGACGAAGGGGGAGGAGCACCTCGTAGCCGTAGGTCCCGTCGAGGGGACGGTTGCGCACGAGGACCTGCTCGCTGGTGAGGTACTCGCCGGTCGCGCGCACCCGGGTCCACTCGTGGTCCAGGTCCACGGGGTCGGCGTCCAGGACGTCGGTCACCGGGACCGGGTCGGCGGTGTAGTGATTCGTGATCCGGTCGGCGTCGGCGGACCTGGTCTCGTACTTGCCCCACTGCCACTGGCCCAGCCACACGCAGGCCAGGGACACGACGAGGACGAGGAGGAACCACCCGAGCCACCTCGGGGTGAGGGCACGACGCAGCATCAGCCGGCGTCGTCCGGGATCTCGTCGACCGCGCAGGTCGCGACGGGGAAGCCTCGCACCGCCAGGTGCTCGCGCAGGACCTCCTCGTGCTCGTCGCACGCGAGCCAGACCTTGCGCCGGGACTCGTCGTGGATGCGGGGGTTGCGCCACAGGACGGCGCGGGTCGCCGTCTGCGGGCACGCCTTGCGGCTGCAGATGAGCTCGTCCATCAGGCGCCCAGTTGCCGGCGGTGGTCGGTGACGGGCTGGAAGGTCTCGTCGGCGGCCCGGGGGCGCACGGCGTTGACGAGGACCACGGCGATGTAGGGCAGGACGACGGCGAGGCCCACGCAGACCCAGCGCAGCCAACCCTCGAAGAAGTAGGCGCCGATGAAGCAGGCGGTGCGCAGGGCCATCGTCGCGAGGTACTGGCGCATCCGGCCGGCCTGCTCCTCGTGGAGCGAGATCGGAGCGGTGGTCACCGAGGGGACGGGCGTGTGCGGCACCCCTTCAGGGTACGTCGCGTGTCTGGGAGCCATCGGAGGGCGGTCCGTGTCCGGCTACCCGGGGGTAGTGCTCTAGCGTCGGGACGGGCGTGACCTGACCCACACGAGCGGACACCAAGGAGAGAGATGACATCGCGGCGAGTGCTCGTCACCGGAGGCAACCGAGGCATCGGGGAGGCGATCGCGCGACGCCTGCTCGTCGACGGCCACCGCGTCGTCGTCACCTCCCGGTCCGGCGACCCGGTCGAGGGTCTCGACGTCGTCGCCTGCGAGATCACCGACAGCGACTCCGTCGACGCGGCCTTCACCGCGGCCAAGGAGCTGCTCGACGGTGACGTCGAGGTGCTCGTCGCCAATGCCGGGGTCACCAAGGACACCCTGCTCATGCGGATGACCGACGACGACTTCTCGTCCGTCGTCGACACCAACCTGCACGGCACCTTCCGCTGCGTGCGCCGCGCGGCGATGCCGATGGTCAAGGCTCGCTTCGGCCGGGTCGTCCTGCTCTCGAGCGTCGTGGGCCTCTACGGCTCGCCGGGCCAGGCCAACTACGCGGCCTCGAAGTCCGGGCTCGTCGGCATCGCCCGCTCGATGACCCGTGAGCTCGGCGCCCGCGGCATCACCGCCAACGTCGTCGCGCCCGGCTTCATCGAGACCGACATGACCGCGGAACTGCCCGACAAGACCAAGGCCGAGTACCAGGCCGCCATCCCGGCGCGGCGCTACGGCCAGGCCGACGAGGTCGCGGGCGCCGTCTCCTTCCTCGTCTCCGACGACGCCGCCTACGTCTCGGGTGCCGTCATTCCCGTCGACGGCGGCCTCGGCATGGGCCACTGAGCCCTCCCCGCTCATCCCGGACAACCCCCTTCGCGAAAGGCAGCAGATGCTCACCGGCAAGACCTTCCTCATCACCGGCGTCCTCATGGAGTCCTCGATCGCCTTCCACGTCGCCAAGCTCGCGCAGGAGCAGGGCGCGCAGGTGATCCTCACGAGTTTCGGGCGGACGATGAAGATCACCCGCACGATCGCCAAGCGCCTCCCGCAGGAGGCGCCGGTCATCGAGCTCGACGTCACGAGCGAGGAGGATCTCGCGGCCCTCGCCGACCGCGTCGGCGAGCAGACCGAGCGTCTCGACGGCGTCCTGCACTCGATCGGCTTCGCCCCCGAGGGGGCTTTCACCTTCCTCGACGCCGAGTGGCAGGACGTCGCGACGGCGATGCACGTCTCGGCCTACTCGCTCAAGGCTCTCGGGGTCGCGGCGCTGCCGATGATGACCGAGGGCGGGTCGATCGTGGGGCTGACCTTCGACGCGAGCTTCGCCTGGCCGGTCTACGACTGGATGGGCGTGGCCAAGGCGGCCTTCGAGTCGACCAACCGTTACCTCGCCCGTGACCTCGGCCCGAAGGGGGTCCGCTGCAACCTCGTCGCCGCCGGCCCCATCCGCACGACCGCGGCGAAGTCGATCCCCGGCTTCGAGCAGTTCGAGGAGTCGTGGGACGACCGCTCGCCCCTCGGTTGGGACGTCAACGACCCGGTGCCCACGGCCAAGGCCTGCACGATGCTGCTCTCCGACTGGTTCCCCGCCACGACCGGCGAGATCGTGCACGTCGACGGCGGCGTGCACGCCATGGGCGTCTGACCTCCGCCAACTCTGCAAAACCCTAGGGTCTTGCAGAGTTCCGGCCCGCCAACCCCGCAAGACCCTAGGGTTTTGCGGGGTTGGGTGGGGCGGTGGGCGGTCAGGCGAGGGGGTGGCCGCCCTCGTCGTCCGGGTGGGGAACCGGGGCGAGGCCGATGAGGTCGAGGACCCGGCGCAGGTCGGGCTCGTCGATGCTCGCGTCCGCCTGCTCGCGCACGGCGGGCTTGGCGCAGAAGGCGATGCCCAGCTCGGCGGCGGCCATCATGTCGAGGTCGTTGGCGCCGTCGCCCACGGCGACTGTGCGGTCCGGCTCGATGCCGGCTGAGGCCGCCAGCCGGCGGAGGAAGTCGGCCTTGGCCGCGCGGTCGACGACCTCGCCCAGCACCTTGCCGGTGAGGTGACCGTCGACCACCTCGAGGGTGTTGGCCCGCGCGGTGGGGATGCCGAGCTCGCGGGCCAGGTCGTCGACGATCTCGGTGAATCCACCGCTGACCAGCCCGACGGTGTGACCCCCTTCGACCAGCGTGGTGACGAGGGTGCGGGCGCCGGGGGTCAGCCGCACGCTGGCCCGCACACGGTCGAGGACCTCGACCGGCAGGCCGGCGAGGGTCGCGACCCGCGCGTGCAGGCTGCCGGCGAAGTCGAGCTCACCCCGCATCGCGGCCTCGGTGACGGCGGCGACCTCGTCGCGGGTGCCGGCGTGCTCGGCGATGAGCTCGATCACCTCGTCCCGGATGAGGGTGCTGTCGACGTCCATGACGAGGGCGATCGGGCCCTCTCCGGGGAGCCGGCTCACGGGCGGTCCCCGACCTCTGCGTGGCTGCGTGGCATGGCCGCAGTCTAGGAGGCGTCGAGGACGTGCCCCTTGCCGACCACGGTGATCCCCGACTCGGTGACGTGGAGCCCACGGGCGCGGTCGGCCTCGGCATCGACGCCCAGCTCGATGCCGGCCGGCAGGCGCACGCCCTTGTCGACGATGACCCGGTGCAGCCGCGCGTGCCGACCGACGTCGACACCGTCGAGCAGCACGCTGTCGCGCACCTCGGAGTAGCTGTGGACGAAGACTCCCGGCGAGAGCACCGAGTTGTCGACGTGGCCGCCCGAGACGACGACGCCGGGGGAGACGATCGAGTTCGTCGCGCCGCCCGCTCGCTCGTCGTCGGCGTGGACGAACTTCGCCGGCGGGTAGGGGCCGTGGTTGGTGTTGATCGGCCAGCTGTAGTTGTAGAGGTTGAAGACCGGGTGGATCGACGTCAGGTCGAGGTGGGCGTCGAAGTAGCTGTCGATCGTGCCGACGTCGCGCCAGTAGCCGCGGTCCCGGTCGGTCGACCCCGGCACGGTGTTGTCGGCGAAGTCGTAGGCGTGGGCGCTGCCCCGCGCGACGAAGTCGGGCACGATGTCGCCGCCCATGTCGTGCCGGCTGTCGGCCTCGGCGTCGCGCTTGACGGCATCCATGAGGGCATCGGTCGAGAAGACGTAGTTGCCCATCGACGCGTAGACCTCATGGGGTGCGTCCGGCAGGCCCACGGGGTCGGAGGGCTTCTCGCGGAAGGCCGTGATCCGTCGCCCGTCCTCGCCGACCTCCATGACCCCGAACTGGTCGGCCGTCGAGATCGGCTGCCGGATCGCCGCCACCGTGCACTCCGCGCCGGTGTCGAGGTGCTGCTCGACCATGTCGGAGAAGTCCATGCGGTAGACGTGGTCCGCCCCGACCACGACGACGATGTCCGGGCGCTCGTCGGTGATGGCGTTGAGCGACTGGTAGATCGCGTCTGCGCTGCCCGTGTACCAGCTCTTGCCGCGGCGCTGCTGGGCCGGGATGGGCGCCACGTAGTGACCGAGCGGGGAGGCCAGCCGCCAGGCCTGGCTGACGTGGCGGTCGAGGCTGTGCGACTTGTACTGCGTCAGGACGATGATCTTGGCGTAGCCGGAGTTGACGACATTGCTCAGCGCGAAGTCGACGAGCCGGTAGATCCCGCCGAAGGGCACGGCCGGCTTGGCCCGGTCCGCGGTGAGCGGCATCAGCCGCTTGCCCTCACCTCCCGCGAGGACGATCGTCAGGACACTGGGCTGACCCCTGCGGACCATGTCGACTCCCTTCGCGGTGCCGTTGTCAGGGCCAACCTAGTGGCTCGCCGGTGTCCCTGTCCGCCCCCTCGCCCTAGGCTGACGGGGTGCGCGTCGACATCCTCAGCAAGGAGTACCCACCGGCGGTCTACGGCGGTGCCGGAGTCCATGTCGCCGAGCTGACCCGGGCCCTGCGGGAGCGGGCGGACACGGACGTGCGGGTGCGGTGCTTCGGCGCCCCGCGGGACGAAGGGGGGACGACGGCGTATCCCGACCCGCCGGGTCTGCAGGGGGCCAACCCCGCTTTGACGACGATGGGCGTCGACCTGGCCATGGCGGCCGACTGCGGGGGAACGGACCTCGTGCACAGCCACACCTGGTACGCCAACTTCGCCGGCCACACGGCGAGCCTGTTGCACGGCGTGCCGCACGTCGTCTCGGCGCACAGCCTCGAGCCCCTGCGCCCGTGGAAGGCCGAGCAGCTCGGTGGCGGCTACGCCCTCTCGTCGTGGGTCGAGCGCACCGCCTACGAGGCAGCGGCCGGCGTCATCGCCGTGAGCCACGGCATGCGGGCCGACATCCTGCGCAGCTATCCCGCGATCGACCCCGACAGGGTCCACGTGGTGCACAACGGCATCGACGCCCGGCTGTGGCAGCCCGCGCACCGCCTCGACGTCGTGCGGCGCCACGGCGTCGACCCCGACCGCCCCTCGGTCGTCTTCGTCGGCCGGATCACCCGGCAAAAGGGCCTGCCCCACCTGCTGCGCGCGGCGCGCGAGCTGCCGCCCGAGGTGCAGGTCGTGCTCTGCGCCGGCGCCCCCGACACCCCGGAGATCCTCGCGGAAGTCGAGGCCCTCGTCGCCGAGCTGCGGGCGCGGCGGGACGGGGTGGTGTGGATCAGCGAGATGCTTCCCCGTGCCGAGGTCATCGCGCTGCTGACCGCGGCGACGGTCTTCGCCTGCCCGTCGGTCTACGAGCCGCTCGGCATCGTCAACCTCGAGGCCATGGCGTGCGAGCTGCCGGTCGTCGCGACGGCCACCGGCGGGATCCCCGAGGTCGTCGACGACGGCGTCACCGGGTGGCTCGTGCCGATCGAGCAGGTCCAGGACGGCACCGGCGTGCCGGTCGACCCGGCGCGCTTCGAGGCCGACCTCGCGATGGCCCTCGTCGACGCCGTGTCCGACCCCGGGCGGGCGCGCGAACGTGGTCTCGCCGGGCGGCAGCGTGCGGTCGAGCACTTCAGCTGGACGAGCATCGGCGATCGGACGATGGCGGTCTACGAGACGGTGCTCGCCCAGTCCTGACGGGTGATCTCGCTGATCACCTCGCCGAGCTCGGCGCCGGGCAGCGGGTCCTCCCACTCGCGGACCTTGATGCGCACCTCGCGCATCCCGAGGCGTCGCATGACGCCGCGAGAGCGGGTGTTGACGACCATCGTCTCGGCGCGCACGACGTCGAGGCCGGGGTCGGCGAAGCCCTCTGCGAGCACGGCTCTCGCCCCCTCGACGGCCAGACCCTGCCGCCACCACCGGCCCGCGAGCCGGTAGCCGAGCTCGGCGGCACCCCCTTCGCGTGGCCACAGGGACCACCAGCCGACGGGCTCGTCCTCGACGTACCCGACCCACATCGGCCCGGGGACCTGCGGCGTCCAGACGTCGCGCGCCTCCGCCTCGGTGCGGGCCCGCCCGAGGATGTGGCGCAGGACCTGCGCGTCGCCGTCGAGCTCGACGAGGACGTCCAGGTGCCGCGCGACGATCGGCTCCAGCCGCAGGCGAGACGTGGTCAGCGTGCGCATCACCGGCTCGGCACCCAACCGGCCATCGCTGCGCAGGCGGCATTGGTCGCGTCGGCGAGGGTCCGCTCGCTCTCCCGCCGCAAGGAGCGAAGGGCGACGGCGCGCGACTCGTCACCCGCAGCCGTGAGGGCGCCGGAGGCCTGCAGGCCCACCTCGGCCGCGAGCGAGACGGTGCCGGCGAGCGCGATGACCTTGCGGGCCCGCTCCGGCAGCGCGGTGGGCAGGGCCCAGTCGGTGCCGAGACGCTCGTCGACGAGGTCGCGGGCGATCTCGTCGGCCCACGGGGTGCCGCCCACGGCGTCGAGCTCGTCGACGGCGAGGAGCAGCCGGCGGCGCAGGTGGCGCTCGAGCTGCGAGGGCTCGAGCGCCTCGATGCGGTACGGGGGCACGGGGTCGGCGTCGTGGGCCATCCAGTCGATGCGCAGCCCCTCGGCCCCCGCAGAGCCGAAGGTCGAGACGCTCGGGACAAGGAGGCCGCCGAGCCCGGCGACGTAGAGCGCCTCCCCGGCGTCGGCCGCGGCATCGGTCGCGATCGGGCCGCACCGCGGCAGCCCGGCGAGGTCACCGGGAGAGGGCAGGGCCACGAGCACCGCCGCCTCGCCGAGGTCGCGCCACAGCCGCAGCTGCTCGACGAGGCCCTCGGTGTGGTCGACGTCGGGCAGGGCCCGCTCGACGGCCTCGGTGAGGGTGACGCCGCCCGCCCAGGCGTGCGTCACCCAGGCGGCGACACGGACGGATGCGGGCAGCTCGGGCATCTGACAGATGGTAGTCAGCGACGGTTAGGGTCGGGTCCATGAGTGATGTCCTCGCCCTGGCTGGTGCGACCGTGGTCCGCGGGGGATCCACCCTGCTGTCCGAGATCGACTGGGAGGTCGAGGAGGGCCAACGCTGGGTCGTGCTCGGGCCCAACGGCGCCGGCAAGACGACGCTGCTGCAGCTCGCCTCCGGGCGCATGCACCCGACCCGCGGGGTCGTCGGCATCCTTGGCGAGGTCATGGGCGCCGTCGACGTCTTCGAGCTGCGGCCCCGAATCGGACTGGCCTCGGCGGCGCTCGCCGAGCGCATCCCCGGCCGCGAGCGGGTGGCCGACGTCGTCGTCACCGCCTCGTGGGGCGTCGTCGGCCGCTGGCGCGAGTCCTACGACGGCCTCGACCACGCGCGCGCCCTCGAGCTGCTCGACGCCCTCGGCGCGGGTCACCTCGCCGACCGCACCTACGGCACCCTCTCCGAGGGCGAGCGCAAGCGGGTGCAGATCGCCCGGGCCCTCATGACCGACCCCGAGCTGATGCTCCTCGACGAGCCGGCGGCAGGCCTCGACCTCGGTGGCCGCGAGGACCTCGTCGGCCGGCTCGGCCAGATCGCCGGTGACCTCGAGGCCCCTGCGCTCGTCATGGTGACCCACCACGTCGAGGAGATCCCGCCGCACTTCACCGACGTGCTCCTCCTGCGCGAGGGTCAGGTCGTCGCGCAGGGCCCGCTCGAGATCACGCTCACCGAGGCCAACCTCTCCGAGACCTTCGGGCTCGACCTCGTGCTCGAGCAGCACGGGCAGCGCTGGGCGGCCCGCGCGCGCTCCTGAGGCCGGTGCCGGACACGCTGTGGTCACGACCGGTGGGCTGATCCCCCTTCGTCGGGGTGCGGTTGACATGATGGGGGCTCGACGCACGACCTAGGGGGCAATACATGGAGTGGCTCGGGGACAACCTCTGGCTGGCGTGGCTGGGCCTGGCGCTCGTCCTGATCGCGATCGAGGCGGCCACCGTCGACTTCGTCTTCGTCATGCTCTTCGGCGGGGCCCTCGTCGGGGCGCTGGCCGCCGGTCTCGGCGCACCCGTCGTCGTGCAGATCGTCGTGGCCGTGGCCGTGGCGCTGCTGCTCATCGCGGTGGTGCGCCCGATCGTCAAGCGGCAGTTCACCGATCCGGCCGCCTCCGCGGACATCGGGTCGGGTGCCCTCGCCGGGCGTCAGGCCCGGGTCCTCGAGACCGTCACCGAGACCGACGGGCGGGTCCGGCTCGCCGGCGAGACGTGGAGCGCCCGCGTCCCCGACGGGGCGCAGCCGTGCATGCCCGGTGACGAGGTCCGCGTCGTGTCGATCGACGGCGCGACCGCGATCGTCACCAAGACCCCCTGACCTGACCCTCCACGAAAGGACTCGCCCATGGACGGCGCCGGAATCCTCATCTTCCTGCTCGCGCTGCTCGTCTTCGCGCTCGTCATCCTCTTCAAGACGGTGCGCATCGTCCCGCAGCAGACCTCGCTGATCATCGAGCGCCTGGGTCGCTACTCGCGCACGCTCGAGGGGGGCATCCACATCCTCGTGCCCTTCGTCGACAAGGTGCGCGCCAGCATCGACCTGCGCGAGCAGGTCGTCAGCTTCCCTCCGCAGCCGGTGATCACCTCGGACAACCTCGTGGTCAACATCGACACGGTCATCTACTACACGGTCATCGACTCCAAGCGGGCCGTCTACGAGATCGCCAACTTCATCCAGGGCATCGAGCAGCTGACCGTCACGACGCTGCGCAATGTCATCGGCTCGCTCGACCTCGAGCAGACGCTGACCAGCCGTGACCAGATCAACGGCCAGCTCCGCGGCGCCCTCGACGAGGCGACCGGCCGCTGGGGCATCCGGGTCAACCGGGTCGAGCTCAAGGCGATCGACCCGCCGATGTCGATCCAGGAGTCGATGGAGAAGCAGATGAAGGCCGAGCGTGACCGTCGCGCCGCGATCCTCAACGCCGAGGGCGTCAAGCAGTCGCAGATCCTCACCGCCGAGGGTGAGAAGCAGTCGGCGATCCTGCGCGCCGAGGGCTCCGCCCAGGCGGCCGTCCTCGAGGCGCAGGGGCAGTCGCGGGCGATCAAGCAGGTCTTCGACGCGATCCACCGTGGCAAGCCGACGCAGAAGCTGCTCGCCTACCAGTACCTGCAGGTGCTGCCGCAGATCGCGACGGGCGACGCCAACAAGATGTGGATCATCCCCAGCGAGCTGACCGACGCCCTGCGCGGCATCGGTGGTGCGCTCGGTGGCGGCGACGGCGACGGGCCGAAGGGGGGTCTGGACTCGGAGGAGTGGGTCGACCCCGGCCCGGAGGACGCCAACGTCTTCGACCAGACTGCGCTCGAGGACCCGGGCGACGCCCTCGCCGAGGCGCGCGGTCAGGCCGGTCAGGCCAGCCGCGAGGCCACCGAGCACGCGACGCCCGCCTCGCGGGTCCAGCCGGCGAAGGGCCCCGGGGTCCGGCTGCCGGAGCCGACCGAGGCACCCGCCGGGCAGCCCCCGGCCCCCGCGCAGACGGACGCCGCCGAGTCGACCGAGGGGCCCGGCGCGGCCCGCTGACCCACTGCGACCCCGCTCCACGACACCCGGCCCGCCCTCACTAGGGTGGCCGGGTGTCGTGGTTGGAGATGGGTGCAGTGGTCCTCGCGGGGGTGTGGGCGGGAGCGATCAACACCCTCGTTGGGTCCGGGACCCTCGTGACCTTCCCCGTGCTGCTCGCTCTGGGGACACCGGCCGTCACGGCCAATGTCTCCAACTCCATCGGCCTGGTCGCCGGGGGAGTGAGCGGCACCATCGGCTACCTCCCCGAGCTCAAGGGCATGGGGCGGCGAGTCGCCCAGCTCGTGCCGATGTCCGTGCTCGGCGCGATCACCGGTGCACTGCTCCTGCTGTGGTTGCCGCCCGAGGCCTTCGAGGCGATCGTGCCGGTGCTCATCGGCATCGGGATCCTGCTCGTCATCTTCGGTCCCCGCCTGCAGGCGTGGACGAGGTCACGGCACGAGGAGGGCGGCTCGATGCCGACGAGCCACCTCGTCGCGCTCATGGCGGGCGTGCTCGTGGCCGGTGTCTACGGCGGCTACTTCGGTGCCGCCCAGGGCGTCATCCTCATCGGCCTGCTGTCGGCTCTGTCCACCGAGCCGCTGCAGTCCCTCAACGGTCTGAAGAACATGCTCGGCCTCTTCGTCAACGCGGTCGGCTCGCTCGTCTTCATCATCACCGCGCCGGACCTCATCGACTGGCGGATCGCCGCCCTCGTCGGGGTCGGCGCCATCGTCGGGGGAGTCCTCGGCTCCCGTTACGGTCGACGCCTGCCCCCCAACGCGCTGCGGGCCGTCATCGTCGTCGTCGGCGTCGCGGGCCTGGTGAAGTTCGTCTTCTTCCCGTGACCGAGATCCTGGACCCCACGATCCTCGCCCTCGGCGTCGTCGTCGCCATCGGGGCGATGGTGCAGTCGACGATCGGCTTCGGGATCGCGGTCGTCGCGGCCCCCTTCGTCGTCACGGCCCGACCCGATCTCATGCCGGCCTCGCTCATCGTCTGCGTCTTCTTCCTGCCCGTGCTGCAGCTGCTGGGCGGTGCGCGTGACATCGCGTGGCGTCATTTGGGGTGGGCCCTCGGCGCCCGGGTCCTCGCCACCCCGCTCGGGGTGCTGCTCGTCGCGGTGGCCCCGGCCGACGTGATCGCCGTGACCGTCGGCGTGCTCATCCTCGTCTCCGTCGCGGCCTCCGTGTGGGCGCTCGACATCCGCCTCGACCGACGCAACTCGGCCTTCGCCGGTGCCATCACCGGGGTCTCCGGGACCGCTGCGTCCATCGGTGGTCCCTTCTTCGCGCTCGTCCTGCAGCACGAGCGGCCCGAGCGGCTCCGGGGGACGCTGGCCGCCTTCTTCCTCATGGGCACCGTCATCGGCATGACGGGTCTGGCCATCGGGGGCCAGGTCGATGCCGAGGACATCCGTGCGGGACTGCTGTGGGCCCCCTTCGTCCTCGTGGGGCACCTGCTCGCCGGACCGGTGCGCCGGCGGATCCGTCCGGAGACGGTGCGCCGGGGGGTCCTGGTCTTCTGCGTCATCGCGAGCGTCAGCGTCATCGCCCGGGCGCTCGTCTAGCCTGCTCAGGTGCCGATCACGATCACCGACCCCACCGACGAGCGGCTGCGGGACTTCGTCGGACTCACCGACGTCAAGCTGCGGCGGGTGCTCGAGCCCGCCGGTGGGCTCTATCTCGCCGAGAGCGAAAAGGTCATCCGCCGGGCGCTGGCCGCAGGGCACCGGCCCCGGGCGCTGCTCATGGGCGAGCGCTGGCTCACCGACCTGGCCGACGTCGTGGCGGACGCCGAGGCCGACGGAGTGCCGGTCTACACCGGGTCGGCCGAGGTCATCGAGGGGATCACCGGCTACAACCTCCACCGCGGCGCGCTGGCCTCGATGCACCGTCCGCAGCTGCCGACGCTCGCCGAGGTGCTCGACGGCGCACGGCGGGTGCTGATCATCGAGGACGTCGTCGACCACACCAACGTCGGGGCGATCTTCCGCTCCGCGGCCGCGCTCGGGACCGACGCCGTCCTCGTGACGCCGCGGTGTGCAGACCCGTTGTACCGCAGGGCGATCCGCGTCTCGATGGGCACGGTCTTCCAGGTGCCGTGGACCCGGATCGAGCCGTGGCCTGCCGGCATCGCGGACCTGCGGGAAGCTGGGTGGACCGTCGCGGCGCTGGCCCTGGCCGACGACGCGGTCTCGCTCGACGAGCTGTCCGCCGACACGCCGGAGCGACTCGCGCTGGTGCTGGGGACGGAGGGTGACGGCCTGGCCCGACGGACGCTCGGTCACGTGGACGTGACCGTGACCATCCCGATGGCCGGGGGAGTCGACTCCCTCAACGTCGCGGCGGCGGGGGCCGTCGCCGCGTGGGAGCTGAGGGTCCGCGACTGACGACCGGCAGGCTTCACCCGAGGACGGGTCGAGGTGATCTCGACCGTCTATCCGGTCGCATTCATCTCGACCCGCCACGTGGCGAAGGGGGGCCGACCTCAGCTGCGGTACATGCCGGTGATGACGGCGCGACCGATCGTGTGCTGGAGGTAGTTGAAGGCCGCCACGGTGCATGAGACGGAGTCGTCGATGCCGAGGTCGTCAGTGTCGAGCGCGTGGACGGCGAAGACGTAGCGGTGGGCGATGTCGCCCTGCGGCGGGGCCGCGCCGCCGAAGGCCTTGGTCCCGTAGTCGGTTGCGGTCATGAAGGCGCCCTCCGGCAACTGAGCGCCGCCTTCGGCACCGGCCCCCTCCGGCAGCGAGGTCGTGTCGGCGGGCAGCCCGACGACGGTCCAGTGCCAGAAGCCGGCGGGAGTCGGCGCATCCGGGTCGAAGCAGGAGACCGCGAAGCCACGGGTGCCCTCGGGAGCGCCCGACCAACTGAGCTGCGGGCTGCGGTTGCCCCCGGAGAAGCCCCAGTCGTCGAAGACCTGGGCCTCGGCGAGATGGGCGCCGTCGGTGAAGTTCTCGCTCGTCACCTCGAAGGACGCGGTGGGCGGGAGAAGGCCGTAGGGGGCCGGTGCGGTCGGTCGCGTGAGGTCCATGTCCCCGACCCTAGGACGTCGTGGGCACGCGTCAAGGCGGCGGTCAGCGCACGAGCCGGTCGAGCAGCCTCTGCACCTCGGCGGACGGGTCATCCGTGAGGCCGCTGTGCACGGGACCGGGCCGCACGACCGTCGAGCGGGGCGCACTCAGCCAGCCGAAGCGCCGGCCGTCGTCCCCAAGACGGGGCAGGCCGCCCCCTTCGCGACCGAAGGCGACGTCGCAGACGGTCTGCAGCGCGGCGTCGAGCTCGTCGAGGTCGAGGTCCGGGGCGAGGGCCCGCACCCGGGCCGCGTCGACCGCGAAGGCGGCTTCTAGGTGGTCGGCGGCCTGGCTGCGCAGGACGATGCCGACGTTGACGAACTCCTCGCGCTCGGCGCGAGGGACGCAGCGCAGGACGACGTACTGGTAGGGCAGGCGGGTCACGGGTGACCTCCGGGGAGCCAGGCAGCGGGGTGGTCGCGGCGGGCCGTGAGATGCGCCACGTAGGTCTCGCGGACGGACTGCGGCGAAGGGAGGTGCTCCCCGGTCTCGAGCCACTCCGCGGGGACGAGGTCGACGATGCCGGTGAGGACCTCGTCGGTCAGCACCGCGGCGAGCTTTTCGTGGGTCGACGTGAGATCGCCGACGAGGTCGCCGAGCACGTGGTCGCTCGCGTCGAAGGGTTGGGCGGCGAAACGCTCGGCGTCGGGAGCCCGGCGAGCCCACGCGTGGTGGAAGTAGAGCGCGGCGCCGTGGTCGATGACCCAGGGGTGGCCGCCCCAGACGAGGAGGTTGGGGTTGGCCCAGGTCCGGTCGATGTTGGCGGTGTAGGCGTCGAGCCAGACGACCGGCGCGGCCTGCTCGGCCGTCGCGGGGCGGCTGCCGTCGTAGCCGAAGGAGCCCGGCAGGTAGTCGAGACCCAGGTTGGTCCCGACGGAGGCGGTGAGCAGGTCCTGGACCTCCTCGTCGGCCTCGTAGCGGGCGATGTCACGCGGCAGGTCGACGACGGCCAGGCGGGGAACCGGGATGTCGAGGGCACGGGCGATCTCGCCGACGAGGACCTCCGCGACGAGCACCTTGAGCCCTTGACCGGCGCCGCGGAACTTCACGACGTACATGCCGAGGTCGTCGGCCTCGACGAGGCCGGGGAGGGACCCCCCTTCGCGCAGGGGGACCGCAAATCGGGTCGCGGTGACGGTCTCGAGCACGGCCCAAGACTATGCACGGCTTGCCCCGACCCCGAGTTCAGGCAATGGTGGAAGGCATGCTTCCAGGACGCCGCCCGCCCCACGACTACCTCGGCACCGTGATCGGCACGCCTGACCCCCGGGGGCTCGCGCGCTTCTACGCAGAGGTCCTCGGCTGGACGATCCACAGCGACGAGGAGGACTGGGCGACGATCGCGCCGGAGCGCTCCCACGTCTACCTCGGCTTCCAGCTCGAGCGCAACCACGTGGAGCCGGTGTGGCCGGCCCAGCCCGGTGACCAGCAGATGCAGATCCACCTCGACATCGAGGTGAGTGATCTCGAGGCGGCCGTCGCGGCCGCGCTGCGCCTCGGCGGGCGCCTGTCGGAGCACCAGCCCCAGGAGGAAGTGCGGGTCATCATCGACCCCGCCGGACACCCCTTCTGCCTCTACGTCGGGGCCCCCGAGGAGGCCGCGCAGACCCCGGTCTGACCCGCTGACCGGTGGTCGGCGAGGCCGTCGCGGAGCGGATTTCGCACTCACGACATCCCCGTGTAAAGTTTCACGTCGTTGCCCCGGTGGTTCCCAGACCGCCGGATGCACCACTCGTCCGGGTGGCGGAATTGGCAGACGCGCTAGCTTGAGGTGCTAGTGCCCGTATTAGGGCATGGGGGTTCAAGTCCCCCCTCGGACACAGATCAGTGCTCAGCACTGCCGTCGTACGCCGCCGGCGCCGATGGTGAGCGTTCCCAGCCCCAGCGGAGGCGGTCCGGCTGGCCTATCGCGAGCACCACATCGCCGTCAACGGCTCCGAGGAGCAGAAGAAGGCGCTGGGCAACCACGCACTGCTGGCGCGACCGTGGGAGCCGGCGAGTTGCTTGCACTCCGATCTGCGACACGGGCTGTGGGAGTGGCTCGAGGATGTTGTGATCGGGCTCAACCACGACTACTCCTGTGACGTCGCGGGGCTCATCCCCAGCTGCTGGCCTCTGCACCCCCACCTGGTCCGCGAGGTCGGCGTCCTGTCCGACCAGCGTCGACGAGCCGGCCTGGCGATGACCAGCGACGCGCTCGAGGAGTGGCACCGCTACTGCCTTCCCGCGTTCACCGACCGGATGCGCAACTGCCTGCGCGCGCACTGCGACGACGACCACAAGGGCTGGCCGGCCACATCACGGCACAGCGAGCACATCGCCGAGACCGCCACCGAGCGCCGCGAGAACGCTTTTGCGCGCGACGTCGACGCACTGCCCGCCCGCCGGCGCCGCGCTGAGGACCAGTCGACCCGACGCGCCGGGCCGCCGCGACTCGGCCTGGTCGACCTCGACACCGGCGAGATCCAAGACGACGAGCAGCCCGGCGCGCAGAAGCGCACCCGCACCGAGAAGGGACCGCGAGAATGACGCAGGAGACGACTCGGCGACCTAACGCCGCGACGACGTCCATCAGCGAACGCTCCCAAGCCATCGGACGCTCCCAGGGGGGACTCAGGCACTGGGCGAGCACCCTCGCTCGAGCAAGAAGGAACTCGGCCACGCACGCGAGCACCTCAACGCCTGCTACTCCCACGGTTCGGGCGACCACGTCTGGGACGCGGTGTCTAAGGGTGGAGACGATGGCTGAGCGGCGCTACGGCGTACCCAGCCGGGACGAACAGGACCGCGTCGCCGAGTCGGGCCGTGAGACCTCCGACCCCGCGGAGCCGGCGACACACCGGGGAGGCCGACGTGCTGAGAGGTGGTTCCAGTCGAGCACTAGGACACCGGCTACAGGCATGGCGATAGGTCAGGAACGGCGTCGCTCCCTGCGCAGGAGGGAGCGCAGAGTCTCGGCGTTCGCGTAGCCGACTCGTAGCGCGATCTCGGCGGAGGTGAGGTCCGTGGTTGCTGAGAGGTGCCGAGCTCGTTCGATGCGAAGCCGTTGGACGAAGCCGAGCGGAGTGAGGGTGAGCGCCGCACGCACTCGTCGTTCGAGGGTGCGTCGGCTGGTGCCGAGTGACTGCGCGACGAAGGCGACGTTGAACGGTTCGTCCAGGCGGGCGCGCACGAAGCGTTCGAACTCGACGACGATCGGGTCCTCGTGCTGGAGATGTTCGTAGGCGACGAAGGCTGCCTGCGACGGGCGCTCGTCGATGATGAGGAGCTTGGCGACATGTTGGGCCAGGTCGGGGCTGATCGATCGCACGAGTGAGAGGGCGAGGTCGATGTGGGCGAAGGCGGCGCCGGCGGTGACGAGGTTCCCGTCGGCCACGACCATGGTGTCGAGATCGAGGGCGACGGTCGGATAGCGCTTCAGGAACTCCGGCCCCAGGAACCAGCTGGTCGTCGCCCGCCGATGATGCATCCGTCCGGTCTCGGCGACAGCGAACACGCCGGTGCACGCCGCGGCGATCCGGGTGGTCGCCTCGTCGAGGCGCCCGAGCGAGGCGATGACCGAACGAGCATCTCGGCTCTGGAGGGCGTCGTTGGTAGCGGCGGCCGTGAGGGTTCCAAGCGCAGGGACGACGACCACGTCGAACTCTGCGGACTCCGACAGCGGGTGGTCCACCGACAGGGTCATCGATGCCGTCGTGGTCACTCGCCGTTTCGGTCCGAGGATGGCGAGTTCGATCGGGTCGATCCGCGGGTCGACATCGCCGCGGGCTCCGTCGGCCACCCGCACGATGTCGATGATCGACGCGATAGCCGAACCGAAGCAGCCGTCGATCGCGATCAGTCCGATACGCATGACGTAAACAATAGCAATACTGCCGTATACGCCACTCCCCACCGGCCCTCGCTCGTCATACGCTGAACTCGTCCCACGAAGAACCCCGATTTCAAGGAGAGTCCCTCATGTCCACACCCGCATCACTTCCGTATGCCTTCGTCGCCAAGATCGTCGCGGCCGATGGACAGCACGACGCGCTCGCCGATCTGCTCGCCGGCGCTGTCGCACTCGCCAACGAAGAAGTAGGAACGATTGTCTGGTTCGCGGTCAGGACCGACGCCGACACCTTCTGGATCTTCGATGCATTCCCCGACGAGGCCGCT
>ERZ500994.10-NODE-10-length-96894-cov-14.118671_pt1 | contig 96894 bp, 88 predicted proteins | sample MGYA00248878_ERZ500994 | MGnify/ENA primary metagenome ERZ500994 (study PRJEB25958, sample SAMN03398533) | human skin metagenome | study: EMG produced TPA metagenomics assembly of the Human Skin Microbiome Metagenome (human skin metagenome) data set. | reverse complement strand
CCCAGTGCTCAGGATCCAACCACCGCGTGAGCGGCGCCATCACCCTGACACTGACTCCAACCTAGGGACGCGGCGGCTGGCGCGCTTCTCCGAAACTGCTCGGTCTCGTCCACCGCGACACCACGCACCCCGGGGCGGCGATCGGCGCCTCGTCGCGGAAGTCGCTCGGCGTGCGCCCGGTGACCCGACGGAAGGTCCGGCTGAAGGTTCCGAGGCTGTCGTAGCCGACGGCCAGCGCCACCTCGGTGACGCTCCGGTCGTGGTCGCGCAGCAGGGTCATCGCCCGCTCGATCCGCCGCCGCTGCAGGTAGCGGTGCGGCATCTCGCCGAAGGTCGCCGCGAACTGCCGGGAGAAGTGCGCCGGCGACATCAGCGCCACCCCGGCGAGCGAAGGGATGTCCAGCTCGCTCGCGTAGTCGCGGTCCATCGCGTCCCGTGCCCGCAGCAGGCGGCGGTTCTGGTCCTCCCGCGGGGTCATGGTCACCCGTCTCAAACTACGTTCGTCGAGGTGTGAGCGCCAGCGAGCCTCGATTCGCCGTGCGGGCCCAGCCTCCGTTGGTCGAGGTGTGAGGAGCCCTGCGACGAGCCTCGAGACCCCGCGACCCGGCACCATGGACCCATGACCCTCCAGCACATCGCCCTCGAGTCCGACTGGCAGGCGGCGCAGTCCGCCGGCAGCTATCCCGTGTCCACGCGCGGGCGGACGATCAGCGAGGAGGGGTTCATGCACTGCAGCGGGTCGCCGGAGCAGCTGCAGGGAGTCCTCGGGCGCTTCTACGCGGACGTCACCGAACCGCTCCTGCTCCTGACGATCGACGAGGCCTCGCTCGCCGGGCACGGCCTCGACGTCCGGTACGAGCCCGCGGTCCTCGGCGGTGACGAGCTCTTCCCGCACGTCTACGGCGGTGACCTGCCGATCGGGTGCGTCAGCCAGGTCGACCGCCTCCGCTGACCGACGAAGGGGGAGTCAGCTCCCCTTCGCGATGGCGGCTGTGATCGCCCCGGTGACGTCGACGAGGTCACCCGGCGCGAGCTCGAGGTCGAGCCCCCGCCGCCCACCGCTGACGAAGACGGTGTCGTGGGTGAGGGCTGACTGGTCGAGCACCGTTGTCAGAGAGCGCTTCTGGCCGATCGGGCTGATCCCGCCGACGACATAGCCGGTCGTCTTCTCGGCGAGGGCGGGGTCGGCCATGCTCGCCTTCTTCGCGCCGACGGCCGCCGCGAGGGCCTTGAGGTCGAGCTGGCCGGTCACGGGGACGACGCCGACGGCGAGGCCGTGGTCGGTCTGCGCGAGCAGGGTCTTGAAGACCCGCGCGGGCTCGACGCCGAGCACCTCGGCGGCCTCGAGGCCGTAGGACTCGGCCCGTGGGTCGTGCTCGTAGGGGTGCTCGGTGAAGTCCGTGCCCGCCGCGGTCAGCGCCTTCGTCGCCGGGGTGGCGCCGCCCTTCGTTCTCTTGCCCATGGGGCCAGGATCCTACGTCACGTAGCCGCGGGTGAAGGCGGCCTCGGCCCGAGCCGGTGCGCTCGCGAGAGTGGTTGGACCGGGGCTTTGGCCGATCAGTTCATCGCCATTGGTCGCGTGCGGCACGATGGCGTGCGTGGAGATAGCAAAGTTGGTGCTGGAGTACGTCAGGGTTGTTGCCTGGCCGCTGGTTGCGCTTGTCGTGCTTGGAGTGCTGAGTCCGCACATGAAGGGCATGCTCGACCGCTTGAGCGAGGCCAGTTGGGGTGGGGCTACGGCAAAGTTTGCCTCTGCAGCACGGCAAGCGGAAGAGCAGTCGATCGCGGTCAAGGAAACGGTGGTGACCGATCTCGACAGTCCGGATGCAGAATCGTATGAGCGGTCTCCGGCTGGCAACGACGATTTGAGCCCGCCGCATAGTCGGCCCCCCCGGCAGACCAAGAACCATCGCCTGCGCATGGCATCCGCGCTTCAATATCTGCTGCGGGGGCCAGACTTTGATCTGGCCCGGGAGATTGCTGACACCGCCCCTGATGCTGCCGTTCTGCTCGCCTTCAAAGAGCTCGAAGCGTTGTCATTCGAGGCGCTGACTGCGGTCAACTTCGGAAGAGCGCCGTCCACGAAGGGCACAGGTGTGGTCCGGGAGGCGAGTCCAGCCACGCCAGACGCCCGCATCCTCTTGAGAGACCTGATCGCGTTGAGGAATAGCGCGGCGCATAACCGCTCGAAGTCGATCTCGGTCGCGTCCGCCCGTGACTACATTGACGCCTGCGAGAATCTTGGCGCCACGATCCTGCACATGACCCGAAGCAGGTTGCGGCATCCGAGCCGAGTTAGCGCGGTGATCGACCTCGCGGATGAGATGGATTTAGAACCGAGCGACCTCGTGGCCGGCTTCCGTATTGAAGAAGCATTCGAGCGGGGTTCGGAGGAGTAGCGCGATCCGCCAACTCGTAGGTAATGGCTCGCTTTCCTGCGGTTGTGCTCCCTGCGGTGCGAGTCGCACGGCCAGAGGCCGAGGACGTCGAGCCCGACCCCTGGTGGGCGACATCGTCGGCGACGACCGGACCCCCGTCGCGGCGGGGCATCGATCACGGCGCCGAGATGATCTTCGCGGGTGGACTCGACCGGCTAGGTCCCGCAGTAGGTGATGTAGCCGCGGGTGAAGTCGGGGTCGGCCGGCTCCGCGTAGCGCTCCAGCCCAGGCTGCTCGACGAAGGGGGACCGGAGCACCTCGAGCAGCTGCTCGAAGGGGGCGAGGTTGCCCGTGTGCGCTGCGGCGAGGGCCTCCTCGACGAGGTGGTTGCGGGGGGTGTGGACCGGGTTGGTCTCGTCCATGATCGCGGCGCTGGCCGCGGGGTCCTTCCCCTCGCCGTGCAGGCGGGTCAGCCACCGGTCCTGCCAGGCCTGCCACCGCGGCAGGTCCTGGATGCGGTCCAGGGTCGGCGTCGGCTCGTCGCGCAGCACCCGGGCGAGGTCGCGGAAGAGGCCGGTGAAGTCCAGCGCCTCCGCCGCCGCGACCTGCAGCAGGTCCTCGACGAGCCCGGTGTCCTCGGCGACAGCGCGGCCCAGGCCGAGCTTGCGCCGCAAGAGGTCGAGCCGGTGCTGCTCGTAGGCCGGGGTGAAGGCCTCGAGCCGCTCCTGCGCCTGCGTCACGAGGTCGTCGGCCTCGCCCTCGGCGAGCGGGATGAGGCACTCGGCGAGCCGGGCCAGGCCCCACAGCGCCATCGTCGGCTGCGCGGAGTAGCGGTAGCGGCCACAGGTGTCGACGCTGCTGAAGAAGGTCTCCGGGTCGTAGGCGTCGAGGAAGGCGCACGGGCCGTAGTCGATCGTCTCGCCGGAGAGGGTCATGTTGTCGGTGTTCATCACCCCGTGGATGAAGCCGAGGGACATCCACTGCGCGACGAGTGCGGCCTGTCGCTCGACGACCGCGGACAGCAGCGCCATCGGGTCCCGCGGCGGCACGTCGGGGTGGTGCCGGGCGCGGGCGTGCTCGACGACGGCAGCGAGCTGCTCGAGGCTGCCCTGCGTGGCGACGAGGACGAGGGTGCCGATGCGCAGGTGCGAGGCGGCGACCCGGGTGAGGACTGCGCCCGGCAGGGGCCGCTCGCGCAGCACCGGCTCACCGGTCGCGACGGCGGCCAGGGCCCGCGTCGTCGGCACGCCGACCGCGTGCATGAACTCGGAGACGAGGACCTCGCGCAGCACGGGCCCCATGACCGCGCGGCCGTCACCGCCCCGGGAGAAGGGGGTGCGCCCGGACCCCTTGAGCGCGATGTCGCGGCGTCGGCCGCGGGTGTCGACGACCTCCCCGAGCAGGTGGGCCCGACCGTCGCCGAGCATCGGGGAGAGGTGACCGAACTGGTGGCCGGCGTAGGCCTGGGCGATCGGCTCCGATCCCTCGGCGACGGCATTGCCCGCGAGGACCGCGACGCCGTCCGGGGAGCGCAGGGCGTCCGGGTCGAGGCCGAGCTCGACGGCGAGGTCGTCGTCGAGCGCCAGCAGCTCGGGGGCGCGCACGGGGACCGGGTCGACCCGCGACCCGAGCCAGCCGAGATCACGGACGAAGGTGTTGTCGCAGGGCCACCTCATGCCCCCACCATCGCAGACGCTCACGCGTGCTGGGCCGTGTAGCTCAGCTTGAGCTGCCCCTTCTTGGTGCGCACGCGGGTGATCTGGATGCCGGTGAGGTCGGCCGTCGTGCGCACGTGCGTCCCACCACACGGGTCGGTCTGCAGGCCCTCGATCGTCACCCGGCGCACTCCTTCGGCGTCGACCTCGGCGCCGAAGGGGAGGGCGGCCGCGACGTGCTCACGAGCCCGGTCGAGGACCGTCTCGACGAGCGCGGCCTTCGCCTCCTCGCCGTCGGGCAGGGTGCTGCCGTCGACGTCGTAGAGGTGGGTGTCGTCCCAGTACGCGCGGCGCTGCTCCATGGCGACATTGAAACAGTCGCGAACGTTCCTCCCTTCGCCTGACGTCCACCTCCCGTCAACCTGACCTTGGTAGCCATGACCCATGCAGCAGAACCTCCGCGAGTACATCGACCGGCTCATGGTCGAGGGCTACACCGTGCGCGACGACCAGGGCGACGACCCAATGCTCATCCAGCCCGACGGCCGGGCCGTCGAGACCTGGCGGGAGAACTACCCCTACGACGAGCTTATGACGCGCAACGACTACGACGTCGAGAAGTACCTGCTGCAGATCGAGCTGCTGAAGTTCCAGAACTGGGCCAACGACACCGGCCGCAAGTTCGTCGTCCTCTTCGAGGGCCGCGACGCGGCGGGCAAGGGCGGCACGATCAAACGCTTCACCGAGCACCTCAACCCGCGTGGTGCCCGCGTCGTCGCCCTGACGAAGCCGAGCGACCGCGAGCTCGGGCAGTGGTACTTCCAGCGCTACATCCAGCACCTGCCGACGAGTGGCGAGATCGTCCTCTTCGACCGCTCCTGGTACAACCGGGCCGGCGTCGAGCGGGTCATGGGCTTCTGCAGCGACGAGCAGTACGAGGGCTTCATGGACCAGGCGCCGAAGATCGAGCGGATGCTCGCCGACGCCGGGGTGCACGTCACCAAGCTGTGGTTCTCGGTGACCCAGCAGGAGCAGCGGACCCGCTTCGCCATCCGCCAGATCGACCCGGTGCGCCGGTGGAAGCTCTCCCCGATGGACCTCGAGAGCCTCGACAAGTGGGAGGCCTACACCGAGGCCAAGGAGGAGATGTTCCGGCGGACCGACACCCGGCATGCGCCGTGGACGGTCATCAAGTCCAACGACAAGAAGCGTGGTCGGATCAACGCGATCCGCTTCTTCCTCAACCAGTTCGACTACGAGGGCAAGGACCCCCAGGTCGTCTTCACGCCGGACCGCAAGGTCGTCTCCCGAGGCCGCAAGACCGAAGGGGACTGAGCCCGGGCCGCAGCGACAGCCAGCACGCCCGCCGCGACGGCGAAGACCACGCCGAAAGCCATCCGCCCCGCCGGGGGCAGGTAGAACTGCGGGAGTACGAGGGCGGCGCCGACGCCGAGCGGCCAGGCTGCCCACGCGGGTGCCGTCCAGCGGCCCGAGCGAACGGCCTGCTGCCAGGCCAGGGCCGTGCAGACCCCGCTCACCGCGAGGAGCGGCAGCCCGAGGCCGAAGGTCGTCAGGGCCGCGGGGTGCCGCCGCACCTCGTCGACGAGCTGGAGCACGGCCGGGTCGTCGAGGCCGGCTCGCCCGATCGCCTGCAGGCCGAAGGTCTCGGCCCCGAAGTAGGGCAGGGCGAGAGCGACCCCGGCGAGCCCGCTCCAGCGGGCGAGCATCGTCGTCGGGGTCCCGCGCAGGTCGTCGATCCGCAGGCCGACGCGGGCCAGCTGGACGAGGGCGAGGGCTCCCGCGAGGTGAGCGACGACCCACCACGGGCTACCGAAGGCCGCCGCGGCCTCCGGTGAGGTCGACGACGCGGTGTCGCCGTAGGGGCGGAGCAGCAGGTAGCCCGCCATGAGCAGGCCGGACGAGATGGTGGGCATCACCAGGTGCCGTGTCGTGTGGTCGCGCATCGTGGACCCTTCCCCAAAGTGAGAGCGGTGCTCTCGGTTTTCGACAACGCTAGACCCTCTCGTCGGGTAAAACAAGAGCGGTGCTCTCGGTCATGGCAGGATGCCCCCATGGTGGGAGCGAGGGAAGAGTCCAGGGCGCGCACGACGGCGGCGATCCTGCGGGCGGCGCGCGAGGAGATCGCGACCCACGGCGGGGGAGGGCTGTCGATGCGCGCCGTGGCCCGCGAGGTCGGCATGGTCAGCTCGGCGGTCTACCGCTACTTCCCGACCCGCGAGGCGCTGCTCACCGCGATGATCCTCGAGAGCTATGAGGGTCTCGCCGCCGCGCTCGGCGAGGTCCGCGCGCGGCGAGCGGACTTGCGGTGGAAGGCTCTTGGCTCCGCCTTGCGCGACTGGGCCCTCGCGCGACCGCACGAGTTCCAGCTCATCTACGGCACACCGGTCCCCGGCTACGTCGCGCCGCCAGAGACCATCCCCGCGGCGGCCGCGGTCGCCGCTCCCTTCCTCGACGTGGCGAAGGGGGTGAGCGTGCCCCCCTTCGCCCGGCCGGCCCTGACCCGGCAGATGGCGGATGTCGCGGAGGTGTCCGGGACCACCGGCGAGGCCGCGGCCGTCGTCGTCGCGGAGCTCGCCGCCCTCGTGGGCATCGTGACGCTCGAGCTCGGCGGGCACCTCGTCGGCAGTGCCGACCCGGCGGACGGGATCTTCGCCGCGCTCCTCGATCGGCAGGTCGACACCCTGGGTCTGGCGGGTGCAGGGTGACCTCGTTGAGTCGCCTACTCGTCCCCTTCGTGGCCGCAGCCCTCCTCGGGGCGGGGATGCGCCTTCTGGCATACATCGCAGGCGCCGATTGGGCCACGACGAGTGGAGTCACTCGTCCCATCATGACGTTCGTCAACCTGGCGGCCATCTGGGTGGCGGTGCTGGCTATCGCCACTGCGTGGTCGTGCCGGAAGCGGACCATCGTGGAAACGGTGGCGGTCGCCTGGTTGAGCGCCTGGGTTGCGCTGGGGGTCTACTACGGCTCGGTGGTGCCGAGCGCCCCGCACGAGCGCATCTGGTTCTCGATCGGCAGCGTTGCAGTTGTCGTCTGCTCGATCGTCCTGAAGGTGGTCCGCCCGAACCAATGGCTCGTGGTTCTCGGTCTGCTCTTCCTGCTCGAGGCGGCGGCCCTGATGAGCCTGACGGTGGCCCGGGGAGGCGATGCTACGAGTCATGTCCTCTGGTGGTGCGCAGAAGGGGTCGCGGGCACATTCCTGCTGGTGGTCTCCCGGGGCCGTGCACGTCATCGGTGACTGGCGTGCCATGTGCGCGGACAGTGGGTGGGCGGTTTTCGGAAGCTCACCCCCCAGAACAGGTCGACACCCTGGGCCTGCCGGGTGCAGGGTGACCTCGTGACCCACGACCCCGTCCCGACCCGCGCCCCGCGCGGCCGGGCCCTCGCTGACATCGGCCCGATCGAGCAGCTGCGCGCCGGCCGCCTCGGTGTCCGCCTGCCGCTTCTGCTCGCCGGGCTCTTCCTCTACGGCGCGTCCATGGCGATGGTCCTGCGCGCGACCCTCGGCCAGATCCCGTGGGACGTGCTGCACGTCGGCGTCTCGCACCACATCCCGCTGAGCTTCGGCTCGATCGTCATCGGCGTCTCGCTTCTCGTGCTGCTCGGGTGGATCCCCCTGCGGCAGAAGCCCGGTCTGGGGACGATCGGCAATGCCCTGCTCATCGGGCCGTCCGCCGACCTCGTGCTGTCTGTCCTCGACGAGCCGACCGGCATGGTCTGGCGCATCGCCCTGCTCCTCGGGGGCGTGGTGCTCAACGGCGTCGCGACCGGCATGTACATCGGCTCGCAGTTCGGCCCCGGCCCGCGCGACGGGCTGATGACCGGCCTGGCCCGCATCACCGGTGGCTCGATCCGACTCGTGCGCACCGGCATCGAAGTCGCCGTCGTCGCCGTCGGCTGGCTGCTCGGCGGCACCGTCGGCGTCGGCACGGTGCTCTACGCGGTGGCCATCGGGCCGCTGGCCCAGCTCTTCCTACCGCTCTTCACCGTCGACCTGAAGCGCCCCGTCCCACTCATCGATACATAACTGGACATTATGGATGGACTCATGTCACGTTATGGGTAGGTCATGAGTCCCAGCGCGAAGCCCCGGCTGGCTGGGCGGCAACCCTCCTCCCTTCGGTGGGGTGCCCCGGGTGAGGACCTGGGCTCGGTCGACCGACCGGGCCAAGCGAGGGGCGTCGCCGCCCCGTGACCCACACAGGAGCACGCATGTCCGCCACCGCCACCGCCTCGACCATCCTCACCTCGAGCGTGCAGGGCCGCCTCGTCACCGGGACCGAGGTCGCGATCACCGCCCGCCAGCACGAGTTCACCGTCGACGAACCGGAGAGCCTCGGCGGCGCCGACACGGGCGCCAACCCCATCGAGCACCTGCTCGCGGCCCTCGCCTCGTGCACCGTCATCAGCTATCAGGTCTGGGCCGGCAAGCTCGGCATCGCGGTCGATTCCATCGACGTCGATCTCGAGGGCACGATCGACCTCGCCGGGTTCTTCGGCACAGATGAGACCGTGCGCCCCGGCTTCCAGGGGATCGAGCTGGGCATCCGGGTCGCCGGCCCGGCAAGCGAGGCGGACTACCGCCGCCTCGAGCAGGCCGTCGCCGAGCACTGCCCCGTCCTCGACAACCTGACGCAGGGCGTGCCGGTCACGACGACCCTCGAGGTCGCTCCCGCCGCTGCCTGAGGATCGTCCGGGCTGACGCTTGCGCCCATTGCTACGCTTGCTACATGGCAACCATCTCGCACCGCGAGCTTCGCAACGACAGTTCCGACGTCCTGCGTCGGGTCGCCGCGGGCGAGGCCATGACCGTCACCAACCGTGGTGAGGTCGTGGCCCGCCTCGTGCCCGCCGGTAGCACTGGCTGGCAGGAGGCGCTGGAGGCCGGTCAGGTCCGTCGCGCCACTGGACCGCGCGACTTCTCCCGGGTCCGCAGGGTCAGCGGACCCTCAACTGCCGACGTCCTGCGCGACCTGCGTGGCGATCGGTGATCGTCTATCTCGACACTTCGGCAGCCTTCAAGCTGCTCGTCGACGAGCCGGAGTCGGGACCGTTGGCCGCTGCGCTGGCTGCTCTGCCGGCGGATGACGTCCTCGTCTCCTCGATGCTCCTGCTCTCCGAGATGCACTGCGCAGCGCAGCGTCGTGCTGCGTGGGATGCGGCCTCGGTCAACGCCGTGCTGACGGGCATCTCTCTTGTCGACGTCACCCGCGCAGACCTGAGCAGGGCGGCGACGAGCGGTTGGGGCCTGCGCAGTGCGGACTCCATCCACCTTGCAGTCGCGCTCCGCCTCGAGGCGGACTGCTTCGTCGCCTATGACGACGAGCTGTGCGCGGCGGCAACAACCGCAGGCCTCGAGCTCCTCCAGCCTCGGGACACGCCCTAGCGAACGACCTCGCGCAGGCTCCCGTCGACCCGCCGGGTCCACCCCCGAGCGTCGAGGTGCTCGAGCAGCGGCACGGCCACCCGGCGGGTGGTCCCGAGGGCCTGGCGGGCGGCACTCAGGGTGAAGGGCTGCTCCAACCCCGCGAGCAGTCGCATCGCCTGCGCAGGTCCGCTCGGCAGCAGCACGACGTCGTCGGGCAGCCGCAGCAGTCGCCCGAGGCGCGCGGCCGCGGCGAGCTCCGCGGGACCGAGCCCGAGGTCGTCGAGGTCGCCCCGCTCCGGCGCGACGAAGGGATACTCCCGCAGCCTCTCCTCGAGAGTCGCGACGCCCGCCTCGGCGGGACCGAGCCCGCCTGCCGTCGTGTCGTGCACCCGGCCGTCGGTGATCGTCAGGTCCGTGCCCGCCACGAGATCTCGGACAAGGTCGGGGCCCAGGTCCGCGGGCAGGTGGTCCGGCAGGGCGAAGGCCCGTGCGGCCTCGGCGACCGGCATGCCCGCGCTCAGGGCATCGGCGTCATGATGGGCGCGGACGGCCAGGACCAACCGGCCCTGCCACGTGTCGACGGCTGCAGGGTCGATGCACCAGTCGCCCTGCCGCGCAGCCGTGCTCGGCGCCGACAGCCCCACTCGCTCGAAGGTGTCGACGCGCTCGGCCGACCGCGAGCGCAGGCGCGTCGTCGCGAGGTCGTCCCCCGCCAGGGCGTCCGCGCGGCGGGCGGCGGCACCGCGTCGGGTCAGCGGGAGCGGGTCGACGTCGAGGACCCGCACGGCCCACAGCCGCCGACTGCCCGGGTCGCGCAGGATCGCCCGGTCGCCGACCCGCCACGGCAGGTTGACGCTCGCGGAGAGCCGGGCGAGGTCGTCGCCGAGCGGCCGCACGTGCACCGGCACGTCGACCGTCCCCACGTGCAGCGTCGCCTGCTCGGGAGTTCGCATCTGCTGAGGGTCGTGCGCCCCCGCCGCGCCATGACCTCCCGCCAAACCCTGCAGGACCCTAGGGTTTTGCGAAGTTGTGGGGACCTCGGTGAGCTGCACGTCGACGATCGGGGCGAGCTCCCAGGCGTCGGGGGTGAGCAGCACGGCCGAGCGTCCGACGCCGTCGACGCGGCGGAGGTTGACTGCGGTCCGCGAGACCGGGCCGACGGACTCGCGCGCTTCGTCCTGGCTGTGCAGTCCGCGGACCGTCACCTCACGGGTGACGCCGTGGTCGAGCAGCAGCAGTCGGTCGCCGGTGCGGATCGTGCCGGCGCCGAGCGTGCCCGTGACGACGGTGCCCGCACCGGACACCGAGAAGGCGCGATCGGACCAGAGCCGCACTGCCGCAGCGGGATCCGGCTCCGGCAGCCGGGTGGCGAGGTCGGCGAGGGCGGTGCGCACGTCGTGGAGACCGACCCCCTTCGCCGCGGAGACCTCGACGGCAGCCACGTCGAGACCGGCCTCAGCCAGGCGACGACCCGCCTCGCCACGGACCGCGGCAATGCGGTCGTCGTCGGCGAGGTCGCAGCGGGTGATGACGAGCAGCCCGTCGGTGATGCCGAGCGCCTGCACCGCCGCGAGGTGCTCGCTGCTCTGTGCCTGCCAGCCCTGATCCGCCGCGACGACGAAGACGACCGCGGGCGCAGGGCCCAGCCCCGACAGCATCGTCCCGACGAACCTCTGGTGCCCCGGCACGTCGACGAAGGCGAGCTCGGCCCCACCCGGCAGGCGCGTCCACGCATAGCCGAGCTCGATGGTCAGCCCCCGGTCCCGCTCCTCCGACAGGCGGTCCGGGTCGCGCCCCGTCAGCGCCCGGACGAGCGTGGACTTGCCGTGGTCGACGTGGCCTGCGGTCGCCAGCACCCGCCTCATGACGAAGGGGGCTCCGCCCCGGTCCCGTGGTGGGCGGCGTTGTCGTCCAAGGCTGCTCGCAGCGCTCGCTCCACGTCGGCGTCACGGCCGGCCGGGATGCAGCGCAGGTCGACCAGGCCGCGGCCGCCCTCGACCCGAGCCAGCACGACGGGCTCGCCATCGGTGGGCCGACGCAGCCGCTCGACCGCCTCGACGGGCACCTCGACCGCCCAGCCGGGCAGCGGCACGCCGGGGGCGCCTCCGCCGCCGACGCGGCCGTCGACGGCGACGACCTCCCGGCCCAGCGCTGTCGCCAGGGTGTCAACCCTCGGCCGTAGCTCGTCAGCGGTGGCGTGGAGCGACGCGGTGACCGGTGGGACCGGGCCGCGCACGGTCGCCTCGAGCGCGGCGAGGGTGAGCTTGTCGACCCGCAGGGCCCGGGCGAGCGGGTGGCGCCGCAGCCGTTCGACGACGTCGGCGTCGCCGAGGACGAGACCTGCCTGGGGCCCGCCGAGCAGCTTGTCGCCGCTGGCGGTCACGATCGTCGCGCCGGCGCGCAGCCAGGTCGTCGCGTCGGGTTCGTCGGGCAGGAGAGGGTCAGGGGTCAGCAGCCCGGAGCCGATGTCGGCGACGACCGGCACCCGAGAGCCGTCGGGCCGGGTCAGCCCGCGCAGGTCCTCGAGCCCGACGGCGGTCGTGAACCCGTCCACCCGGAAGTTGCTCGGGTGCACCTTGAGCACGCAGCCCGTCTCGGGGCCGATGGCGTCGGTGTAATCGCGCAGGTGCGTCCGGTTGGTCGTGCCGACCTCGCGCAGTCGTGCACCGGTCGAGGCGATGAGGTCGGGCAGGCGAAACCCGTCGCCGATCTCGACCATCTCGCCGCGCGAGACAACGACCTCGCGCCCGGCGGCGAGGGCCGTCGTGGCGAGGACGAGAGCGGCGGCGCCGTTGTTGACCGCGAGGGCCCCACCGGCGTAAGGCACTGCCTCGAGCAGGGCGGCCAGGGCGCCCGCACCCCGCCGGCTGCGGGCCCCGGTCGTCAGGTCCATCTCGACGTCGACATAGCCCGCAGCATCGACGACCGCGTCGATCGCGCTGGGGGACAAGGGCGCTCGCCCGACATTGGTGTGCACCACGACCCCCGTCGCGTTGAGCACCGGCGTGAGCGACGAGGCTCGGGTGGGCAGGGCCGCGACGGCCGCGGCTGCCACCTCGTCCGGCGGGATCTCGCCGGCCCGCGCCCGCTGCTGGGCCGCGACGATCGCCGCGCGCACCACCGGCCGACCGAGACGCTCCGCCGCCGCGACGAAGGGGGGATCCGCCAGCAGCGTGTCGGTGCGGGGGATCGACCGGCGCGGGTCCTCGTCCACGGGCGGGTCTCCCTTCGTCGGACGGTGGGGTCGGGCAGCTGTGGCGGAGGCGGACGGGAATCGAACCCGCCAGACCGAGATGCTCGGCCTCACCGGTGTTGAAGACCGGGGGGACCACCAGGAACCCAGACGCCTCCGAGGGACACCCTAGACAGTCGCTCGACCGGAGCGCCTCTGGTGATCGCGGTACGACCGAAGTAGCATCACAGTATGAAGATCAGTGTCAGCCTGCCCGACGAGGACGTGGCGCTCCTCGACGAGGTCGCTCGTGAGGAGGGGCTGTCCAGTCGGTCCGCCGCGCTCCACCGAGCAGTCGAGCTTCTCCGGCTGCGAGGCCTGGAGGTTCACTACGACGAGGCCTGGGCCGAGTGGCAGGCGGCCGGCGACGCCGACGCGTGGGACGGGGTCGCCGGCGACGGGCTGGGCGATGCTGCGCGGTGAGATCCGGCTCGCCGGCCTCGACCCGGTGCGTGGCAGCGAGGCCGCCAAGCGTCGGCCGGTCCTTGTCGTGAGCAACGACGTCGCCAACCGCTCGGCCGTGCGCCGTGGCCGGGGCGTGGTCACCGTCGTGCCGTTGACGAGCAACACCGAGCGGATCTTTGCCTTCCAGGCCATGCTGCCCGCGGACCGCACGGGCCTGTCCCTCGACTCCAAGGCGCAGGCGGAGCAGGTCCGCGCGATCGACGTCCAGCGTCTGGGCGGTGTCATCGGTCGTGTCCCGGCAGCCCTGCTCGACGAGGTCGATGACGCGTTGCGCCTCCACCTCGGGCTCTGACGAGGTCTGCGCTCTACGGTGGGGCCATGGAGCAGATCCGCCTGACCCAGTACGCGCGCGGCGGGGGCTGCGCCTGCAAGATCCCGGCCGGCGAGCTCGAGCAGATCGTCGCCGGTCTGCACGTCTCGGCCCCGCCCGGATCGGACGTCCTCGTCGGGCTCGACGACGGTGACGACGCGGCGGCCGTGCGCATCGCCGGTGGTCAGGCCGTGCTGTCGACGACCGACTTCTTCACCCCCGTCGTCGACGACCCCTACGACTGGGGGCGGATCGCGGCGGCCAATGCGGTCTCCGACGTCTATGCCATGGGCGGTGACCCGGTCATGGGGATCAACCTCGTCGCCTGGCCGCGCGAGCTGCTGCCGACCGACCTGCTCCGCGAGGTCCTGCGCGGTGGCCTGGACCTCGCGACCGAGGCCGGATTCCCCGTGCTCGGTGGGCACAGCATCGACGCCCCCGAGCCGATCTACGGCATGGCCGTCACCGGCACCGCCGACCCCGAGCGGCTCATGCGCAACGACGCCGCCGAGGCGGGGCTGCCGATCAGCCTGACCAAGCCGCTCGGCGTCGGGGTGCTCAACAACCGGCACAAGGCGACCGGCGAGCGCAGCGAGGAGGCGATCGCCTCGATGGTCACCTTCAACCGCGACGCCTCCCGGGCAGCCGTCGCGGCGGGCATCCGGGCGGCGACGGACGTCACCGGCTTCGGTCTGCTCGGCCACCTCTACAAGATGTGCCGGGCCTCGGGGGTCGCCGCTCGCGTCGACGCCGCGGCCGTGCCCTATGTCGCTGGTGCCCGCGCGGCGCTCGCCGCCGGTCACGTGCCCGGCGGCTCCCGCCGCAACCTCGACTGGGTGCGCCCACACCTCGCGACCGACGGCATCGCCGAGGACGAGCTGATCCTCCTCGCCGACGCGCAGACCTCCGGCGGCCTGCTCGTCGTCGGCGAGGTGCCCGGCGCCCCGGTCGTCGGTGAGACGGTCGCGGCCGGCTCCCTCGGTGACGGCGTGCTCGTGCAGGTCGCGTGAGCGAGGTCGACCGGGTCCTCGAGGCGGCCCGCGCCGGCCTGTCCCGGCTCACCCCGCAGCAGGCCCACGACGCGGCGAAGGGTGGAGCCCTCCTCGTCGACACCCGCACCGCCGCGCAGCGGGCCCGGCAGGGCGAGCTGCCCGGCGCGCTCGTCATCGACCGAACCGTCCTCGAGTGGCGGCTCGACCCGACCTGCCCGCACCGCATCCCCGAGGCGCTGCCCGGGACCCGGGTCGTCGTGCTGTGCCGGCAGGGCTACAGCTCGTCGCTGGCCGCGGCCTCCCTTCGCTCGCTCGGGGTGGACGCGACCGACGTCATCGGTGGGGTCGAGGCCTGGGCCGCGGCCGGCCTGCCCCTGCCCACCGGCCCCGCCGACGTCCGCGAGTAGCCCCCCCTTCCGCATTGCCCAACGGCAATGCGCCCCCTTTCGCATTTCCTTAAGGAAACGACCCGGGGTGCGTACGACCTCAAGGAAATGTGAAGGGGGGCAGTCGCCTCAGGCGTGCTGCGGCTTCTTCGTGATGAAGGGGATGACCGCGCCGACGAGGGCGATGACGCCGACGACGGTGAAGGCCATCGTGTACTGCTGGTCCTCGCCGATGAGCCACGAGATGAGCAGCGGGCCGACGATGCCACCGATGGACCAGCCGATGAGCATCAGGCCGTAGATCGCACCGGAGTTTTTCACGCCGAAGAAGTCGCCGGCCGTCGAGGGCAGGGTGCCGAAGGCGCCGCCGTAGCAGGTGTAGACGATCGCGCACAGGACGTAGAAGACGACCGCCGAGCCCGCGTGCGGGATCGCGAGCAGGGCCAGGCCCTGCAGGCCGAGGATGCCGAGGAAGGCCGGCATGCGCCCGATCTTGTCCGAGACCGCCGCCCAGAGAATGCGGCCACCACCGTTGAAGAGGCCCATGACGCCGACCAGGGTGGCGGCCGCCGCGGCGCTCATGCCCGCCACGTCGGTCGCGGTGCCCGCGGCCACCGAGATGAGCGAGATGCCTGCGGTCACCGAGATCGCCAGGATGAGCGTCAGCAGGTACCACTGGGGCGTGCGCATGGCCTCCTGCTGGGTGAAGTCCTTGCCGGCGACGTTCTTGGCGGGGGCATCCCCCTTCGCCGCGGCCGGGGCGCCGCCGACGGTGTAACCGGCCGGGGGGTTCTTGAAGACCGAGGCGCCGATGAGGCCCATGACGAGGTAGGCGATGCCGAGGTAGAGGAAGACCTTGGTCGGGTACTGCTGGTAGTCCTCGCTCGAGTCGATCATCCGCTGCGCGAGCGGCGAGGTGATGACCGCACCGAAGCCGAAGCCGCCCACCGCGATGCCGGTGATCAGGCCGCGCTTGTCGGGGAACCACTTCTGCAGCATGGCGATCGGCACGATGTAGGCCAGACCGAGGCCGAAGCCGCCGAGCACGCCGTAGCCGAGGATGAGCAGCCACAGGTCGGAGGCATCACGGGCGAAGCTCGCGAGGATGATGCCGATCGAGTAGATCGTCACGCCGACGAGCGCGACGAGGCGTGGCCCCTGCTTGTCCTGGATCCGTCCACCGAGGAAGGTCCCGACGAAGATCATGCCGATGGCGACCTCGAAGGGGATCGTCGCCTGCACCTTGCTCAGCTCGAGCGCCGACGGGTCGGCCTGGATCGCCTTGCTGAAGGTGCTCCACGCGTAGACGGCGCCGATCGCCAGCTGGACGAGGACACCGCCCGCGAGGATGAGCCAGCGGTTGCCGCCGGCGGACGTCGGGGCCTGCTCGGGTGCCGTGCTCATGGAACCTCCCACTGGTCGGGTGCCACCGGATGGTGACCGGGGTGCTACCTGACGGTGACGATGCTGTCGTCGACGACGCCGTCCTCGCGCCGGCGCTCGAGCCGGTCGCGCTGGACACGGACGGTGTGGCGCGGGTCCTTGGCGGACTCGATGCCCGCCTCGACGATGCCCATGCGGGTCAGTGCCGAGGCGGCGGCCAGGGCGGCGCCCGAGGCGACCGCGACGATGCGGCTGCGTCCGGCGAGCAGGGTGCCGAGCCAGCCACCGATGGCGAGGGCGCGGGCCAGGCGCAGGCGGCCGCCCGCAGTGCCCGTGCGTACCGGCCCGTCGATGCCGAGGTCGGTGAGGTGCTCCTCGAGACGGTGCATCGCGAGCAGCTCGGTGCCGACACCGAGCAGCGCCAGGCGTCGCACCGGTCCGGCGAGGGCTGTGGGGGTGAGCACCATCTGCACGCCGCCTGCGGCCAGCGCGGCCGACCCGACGAAGACGAAGGGGAGCTCCCGCCGGCTCTCGTGCCACACCGGGTGCGCGGTGTCGGCGAGCAGCACGGCCGTGTAGGCCGCGAGCGGCGCACCGAAGGCCGCCTGACCGATCGTCGAGGGGGTGCCGAGGGCGTCGGTGACGCGGGTGAGTGCGGCGACCGGACCGCGGGCGGGCAGCAGGCGCAGCACCTCGGCGCCCGTGGTCACCCCGGCGAAGCCCGCGTAGGCGGACAGGATCCACGTGCCGACCGACATCGGCGAGGTGAGCTTGACCGTGCGCATCATGTTGAGGAAGCGCTCCGGCCGGCCGAGGTCGGCGACGAGCGCAACGCCGCTGAGGCCCACGGACGCCATCGCCGTCAGGCGCGAGTTGCGTTGCAGCACGGAGTTGCCCGTCGCCGCTGCACCCGCCTGGACGATGCCCGAGACACCGGCGATGCCGCCGACGAAGAGGTAGGCCGAGATCTTGTGGTCCCACGGCACCGGCTTGACGATCGCCTGCCCGTAGTAGCTGCTGAACTCCGCGTCCGGAACCGCGGGCGCCTCGCGTCGGCCCCCGCCCTCGCGGGTGAGCCAGCTGCGAGCGGTGCCGGCAGCCCCCTTCGCGCGGTCACGGCGGCGTCGGCGGCCACTCTCCTCGGGCGGTCGGTAGCTGTCGAAGGGAGAGGTCGTCACGTCCGGCTCCCGAGGAAGGAGACGGCGACGGCGCCGAGCAGGCCGACCCCGGCGAGGCCGGCGGCGCGGAACATCTCGGGCAGTCGCTTGGTCGGGGCCTCGGGGTCCGGCGGCAGGCCGTAGACCTCCGGCTCGTCGAGCAGGAGGAAGACCGAGCCGGTGCCGCCGACGCCGTCGTGCTCGTTGGCCCCGTAGAGGCGCGCCTCGGTGAAGCCTTGCTCGTGCAGCTGGGCGACGCGGTCCCGGGCCGTGGCGACCATGTCGTCGTGGGTGCCGAACTTGATCGACGTCGTCGGGCAGGTCTGCGCGCACGCGGGCGTCTGGTCGTGGGAGAGGCGGTCGTAGCAGAGCGTGCACTTCTGCGCGACACCGACATTGGGCACGTGGTCGTCGGCGCGCACCGAGACGCTCGCGTCGGTGCGCCGCTCGATGACGCCGAAGGGGCACGCGCCGACGCAGTAGCCGCACCCGTTGCAGACATCGGCCTGCACGACGACCGTGCCGTGCTCGCTGCGGAAGAGCGCACCCGTCGGGCACACATCGAGGCAGCCGGCGTGGGTGCAGTGCTTGCACACGTCGGAGGACATCAGCCAGCGAAACTCCGGCACGGACCCGACGATCGGCACGCCGTCGACGGTCACACCGAGGTGCCCGGTGCCGCCGGCCTCGACGTCGGCCTTCTCGGCGAGCATGTCGGTCAGCGCCGGTCCGTGTCCCTCGATCGGCGCGGGGAGGGTGCCGTAGCCGGCGGGTGCGCCGCCCGTCGGGGGCTGCGTGGGTGGCTCACCGACGGCCGGCATGCCCAGGTCGACGAGCCGCCGACCGGACTCACGGGCGGCCTCGATGCGCTCGCGGCTCTGCTCGACGAAGGCGACGTGCCGCCACGTGCTCGCGCCCAGGTCACCGGTGTTGTCGTAGCTGTTGCCCGTGATGGCGAGGCCGTCGAGGGGGATGCCGTTCCACTCCTTGCACGCGACCTCGCAGGCCTTGCAGCCGATGCAGATGGAGGTGTCGGTGAAGAAGCCCTTGCGTTCGGGCGCCTCCTGCCACCCCGCGTCGCGGGCGGGCTCGGTGACGCCCGACAGCTGCCGGGAGAGATAACCCATCACGGCCTCCCTTCGTCGTGGGGCTCGTCGCGGTGCTGGTTGCCGGTCTCGACGGTCGTGCCCGAGCGCGACTGGTACTCCGCGACGAGGCGCAGCAGCTCCTCGCCCCGAGGCCGGCGACCGGGGCGGATGTCGCAGGAGCCGACCTTCGACTCCTGGATCTGGACGTTGGGGTCGAGTGCCAGGCCGAGCAGGTCGTTGGCCCCGTCGCCCTCGACGACGGCGTCGCGGCCGACGCCCCAGTGGTAGGGCAGACCGATCTGGTGGATCGTGCGGCCCTTGATCGTCAGCGGCGTCATCCGCTCGGTGACGAGCACGCGTGCCTCGATGGCGCTGCGCGCCGAGATGAGCGTCGCCCACTCGCCGTTGACGAGGCCCTGCTGCTCGGCGAGCTCGGGCGAGACCTCGCAGAACATCTCGGGCTGCAGCTCCGACAGGTAGGGCAGCCACCGGCTCATGCCACCGGCCGTGTGGTGCTCGGTGAGCCGATAGGTCGTGAAGACGAAGGGGTAGACGTCCGACCCCGGCTCGTCCCCGGACGGGCTCCACAGGTTGTCCTTGCGCGGGTAGACGAGCCGGGCCGGGTTGCGCTGCTGCCCGTAGACCGGGTTGGCGACGGGCGACTCCTGCGCCTCGTAGTGCGAAGGGAGCGGACCGTCCACCATGCCCTTGGGCGCGAAGAGCCAGCCCTTGCCGTCCGCCTGCATGATGAAGGGGTCGTCACCGGCGATGGCTGCCGGCCCGCCGATGTCAGGGTCGGGCCGGAAGGACGGGTCGCGGTCCACGGGGAAGTCGGGGACGTCCTTGCCCGTCCACTTCTTCGCGTCCGCGTCCCACCAGACGTACTTCTTGCGCTCGCTCCACGGCCGCCCCTGCGGGTCGGCGGAGGCGCGGTTGTAGAGGATGCGCCGGTTCATCGGCCAGGCCCAGCCCCACTCGGCGGCGGTCTCGTCCTGCTCCTGACCCGGCACGCGGTTGGCCGACTTGTTGACCCCACCGGCGTAGACGCCGGTGTAGATCCAGCAGCCGCCCGAGGTCGAGCCGTCGGCCTTCATGTCGGCGAACTTGTCGAGCAGCTGCCCGGCCTTCTCACCGCTCACGTGGTAGCCGTTGATCTCCCGCAGCACCGCCTCGGCGTCGGTCTCGCCGTGCGCGTCCTTGGGGTAGTCCCACGTCAGGTCGAGCAGCGGCCTGTCGCGCTCGTCGGTCGAGTCGGCGAGCCGCTCGCGGATGCGCACGCCGAGCTCGTGGAAGAACTCGAGCTCGCTCTGCGCGTCGTTGGGCGGCTGCACGGCCTGGTGGTGCCACTGGAGCATCCGCTGGGTCTGGGTGAAGGTGCCCGACTTCTCCACGTGGTTGGCCGCGGGGAAGAAGAAGACCTCGGTGTCGATGTCCTCGGTCTTGAGCTCGCCGCTGGCGATCTCGGGGGAGTCCTTCCAGAAGGTCGCCGACTCGATGAGCTGGAAGTCGCGGACGACGACCCACTTGAGGTGCGTCATCGCCAGCCGCTGCATCTTGCCGTGGGCCGAGCCGACCGCGGGGTTCTGCCCGAGCACGAAGTAGCCCTCGACCTCGTCCTCGAGCATCGACATCACCGTCTGGTAGGTGCCGTGGGCACCCGTCAGACGCGGCAGGTAGTCGAAGCAGAAGTCGTTGTCCGGGGTCGCCGCGTCGCCGAACCACGCCTTCATCAGGCTCGCGGTGTAGGCCGGCGCCTCGGTCCAGAAGCCCTTCTGCAGCGGCGAGGAGATCGTCTCGAGGTACTGCTCGAGGGTGTCGTGCTTGCCGACCACCGGCATCGGCAGGTAGCCGGGCAGGAGGTTGAAGAGGGTCGGGATGTCGGTCGAGCCCTGGATGCTCGCGTGCCCGCGCAGCGCCATGATGCCGCTGCCCGGTCGGCCGACATTGCCCATGAGCAGCTGGAGGATCGCGGCGGTGCGGATGAACTGCGCGCCGAGGCTGTGCTGGGTCCACCCCAGGGCGTAGGCGAAGCAGGTCGTGCGCTCGCGGCCGGAGTTGCTCGTCAGCGCGTCGGCGATCTCGCGGAACTGCCACTGAGGGATGCCGCACACCTCCTCGACCATCTCGGGCGTGTAGCGCGCGTAGTGCCGCTTGAGCACCTGGAAGACCGAGCGCGGGTGCTGCAGGGATTCGTCACGAATCACCCGGGCGTGCTCGAGGGCCGGGCCCGCCGCGCCGTGCTGGTCGCCCGCGGCGCGGGCGCTCTTGTTCGCTCCGTGCTCGTGACCACCGCTCGGGCCGCCGACCTCGTCGTCACCGGAGTCGCTCCCTTCGCCGTCCTCGCGCTCGGCATAGGCCCACGAGCTCATGTCATAGGTGCCGGACTGCTCGTCGTAGCCGGAGAAGACGCCGTCGAGGTCCTCGGTGTCGACGAAGTCCTCGCCGACGAGGGTCGCGGCATTGGTGTAGGCCACGACGTAGTCACGGAAGAAGAGGTCGTTGTCGATGACGTGCTTGATGAGCGCGCCGAGCAGCACGACGTCGGTGCCCGCCCGGATCGCGACGTGCGTGTCAGCGATCGCGGAGGTGCGGGTGAAGCGCGGGTCGATGTGGATGATCCGCGCACCGCGGGCCTTGGCCTCGGAGACCCACTGGAAGCCCACGGGATGGCACTCGGCCATGTTGGAGCCCTGGATGATGATGCAGTCCGCGTTGGCCATGTCCTGGAGGGACTGGGTGGCGCCGCCGCGCCCGAAGGAGGCTCCCAGACTGGGAACCGTGGCGGAGTGTCAAATACGCGCCTGGTTCTCGATCTGTATCGCGCCGGCCGCCGTGAAGAGCTTCTTGATGAGGTAGTTCTCCTCGTTGTCGAGGGTGGCTCCCCCGAGCGAGGCGATGCCCATCGTGCGACGAAGGGGGCGGCCGTGCTCGTCGTGGTCCTGCCACTTCGCGGCGCGCGAGGCGAGGAAGCGGTCGGCGACCATGTCGATGGCCTCGTCGAGCTCGATCCGCTGGAAGTCGGTGGCGCCCGGCGCGCGGTAGAGCACGTGGGTCTGCCGGGTCGGCGAGTTGACCAGCTGCTCGCTCGCAGCACCCTTGGGGCACAAGCGCCCTCGGCTCACCGGCGAGTCCGGGTCGCCCTCGATCTGGACGACCTGCTCGTCCTTGACGAAGACCCGCTGGCCGCAGCCGACGGCGCAGTAGGGGCACACGCTCTGCACGACGCGGTCGGCGCTCGAGGTGCGCGGCTCGGTCTCACGGGTGCGGCGCGAGGTGACGGCGGCGCCGCGGCCGAGGAAGTCTCCCGAGGCCAGCTGCCGCAGCACGGGCCACCCGAGGAAGGTCGAGTCCTTCGGTGCCATCCCTGCCACTCCCTTCGCGAGACGACGTGCTCTGGATCACCGTAGCGCTTCCTAGTCACTACACGTTGGTCGAGGTGTGAGGAGCTCTGCGACGAGCCTCGAGACCCGCCTCCGGGCGAAGGGTGGCGCTCCCGGCGAGGAGGGGTGGCGCGCTGCCGAAGTCCTTCGTCGTCGTGTGGTCGCGTTGTCGTTCTCTTCGGCTTGACGCCACGCCACCCCTCCCCGCCGTCCGCTCTGCTGACCTGCCGCTTCATTCGAAGAAGAAACGCTCGCTCGACCGGGCGCTTCTTCTTCGAATGGCCGCGCTCTGCCGACCTCGGTCCCTGAGTGGGTCCCACGTTCCGCGTGGGCGGTCGCTCAGCGACCGTCTCGAAGGGACGCCAGCCCGCCTACCAGGCGTACGGCTCGAAGTTCTTCAGGAAGACGCCGTAGAGGTCCTCGCCGCGCTCGCCGCGGACGATCGGGTCGTAGACGCGGGCGGCGCCGTCGACGAGGTCGAGCGGGGCGTGCCAGCCCTGAGCGGCGATGTCGAGCTTTTCGTGGTGCGGGCGTTCGTCGGTGATCCAGCCGGTGTCGACGGCCGTCATGAGGATCCGGTCGGTCTCGAACATCTCCCCGGCCGAGGTGCGGGTGAGCATGTTGAGCGCGGCCTTGGCCATGTTGGTGTGCGGGTGGCCGGCGCCCTTGTAGCGGCGCGAGAACTGTCCCTCCATCGCCGAGACGTTGACGACGTGGCCGCGGGCCGCGTCGCCCACCACCTCGCGGCGGCGCTCGACGGCCGCGCGCATGGCCGGCCGCAGCCGCGAGACGAGCAGGAAGGGCGCGACCGAGTTGCACATCTGCACCTCGAGGAGCTCGAGCGGGTCGACCTCGTCGACGGTCTGCTTCCACGAGTTCGTCGTCACGACGTCGGGCAGCAGCCCGCCGGCGTCGACGGCCGTGCCGGCCAGGTGCGCCTCGAGGCTCGCGCTGCCCGCGGTGAGGGCCAGCCGGGTCATGTCGGCAGCGGTGCGCACGGCGGCCGCGTCGGCGTGGGGCACCGGGTGCTCGCCGAGGGAGCCGACGAGCGCCGCGGGGTGCGCCTCGCTCACCCGGTCGAAGGAGATCATCGTCGGCGTCGGCCCGTCGATCTCGAGGGGCTGCGACTCGCCGTCGACGAGCTGGCTGTAGGCGCCGGGGGAGCGCCGCACGGTCTGGCAGGCGTTGTTGATGAGGATGTCGAGCGGCCCGGCGGCCGCGACCTCGTCGGTCAGCGCGACGACCTGGGTCGGGTCGCGCAGGTCGATGCCGACGATCGTCAGCCGGTCGATCCACTCCGGCGAGTCGGCGAGCTCGGCGAAGCGCCGCGCGGCATCGCGGGGGAAGCGGGTGGTGATCGTCAAGTCGGCGCCGTCACGCAGCAGCCGCAGGGCGATGTACATGCCGATCTTCGCCCGGCCGCCGGTGAGCAGCGCCCGCCGTCCGCACAGGTCGGTGCCCTGGTCGCGGCGCTCGTGGCTCATCGCCGCGCAGTCCGGGCACAGCCAGTGGTAGAAGGCATCGACGAGCGTGTAGTCGGCGTGGCAGATGTAGCAGCCGCGGGGAATCTGCAGCTCGCCGACGAATCGGCTCTCGCTCGACGCGGCGAGCGGGATCCCCTTCGTCTCGTCGTCGATGCGCATCGGCGACCCGGTCGCGGTCTGGTCGAGGATCGCCTGGTCGTGCGCCATCTTGGGCCCGCGCTCGGCCTGCCGGGCCTCGCGGCGGCGCGCCTTCTTCACCCGGTTGTACATCGTGCCCGCGGCCCGCTTGACCGTCGCGATGTCCTCGTGGCCCGGCGGCAGCTCGTGGAGCATCCCGAGGACGCGAAGGGTGGTCGCCAGGTCATCGGGGTCGACGCCGCTCGTGTTGCCGGCCTGGGTCTCACTCACGGGGTCCGAGGATACGTGGCCCCGAGTCGATCGCCGCAGGGCGAAGGGGGATGGCTGCGCACATCCAGCCGAAGTCAGCAACGACAACCGCCGGCGAAGAGGAGAACGAAGGACTTCGGCGGGCGCAGCCGTCCCCCTTCGTCCGGAGGCGGAAGCGGGGTCTCGAGGCTCGCTGGCGCTCGCACCTCGACCACCGAAGCGGGGGTGACGCGCCCTATGGTCGGGGCATGAGCCTCGCCGACCGCACCTTCGCCGCCGTCCTCTTCGACAACGACGGCACCCTCGTCGACTCGACGGGCTCGGTGGAGCGGTCGTGGGTGCGGTGGGCGGTGGAGCACGACATCGACCCGCGGACGCTCGTCGGTCACCACGGGATGCCGGCGCCGGCAATCATCGCGTCGGTCGCGCCGCACCTGGACCCGCAGCTGGCCTTCGCACGGATCGAGCAGCTCGAGGTCGACGACGTCGAGGGCGTCGTCGCCCTGCCCGGCGTCCTCGACGCCATCGCGGCGATCGGCGTGGCACCCGCCGCGGTCGTCACCTCGGCCACGCGTGAGCTGGCCAGGGTCCGGCTGGCGGCGGCGGGCATCGGCATTGCGCAGGTCGTGACCTTCGACGACGTCGAGCGGGGCAAGCCGCACCCCGACCCCTTCCTCCTCGCTGCCCAGCGGCTCGGCGTCGACCCGGCGGACTGCCTGGTCTGCGAGGACGCCCCGAGCGGAGTCGCGGCGGCCCGGGCGGCGGGCTGCGCGGTGCTCGCGGTGACGACGACGAGCACCCCCGAGGAGCTCGCCGACGCCGACCTCGTCGTGTCGTCGCTGGCCGACGTGGTCTTCGAGGTGGTCGACGGGCGGGTGCGGGTGCGTCCGCGTCAGTCCTGACCGGGGCGAAGGGGGATCAGGCGCCGGCCTGCTTGGGAGCGGCCGCGTCGGGGCCGGTCGCGGCGAGGTCGCGCTCGACGTAAGCCTCGATGGCGTTGAGGTCGTCCTCGCTGCGGCGGACCACGGCGAGCAGGTCCTGCATCGTGGCGACCTCCTCGACCTGCTCCTTGATGAACCACTGCATGAACTGCTCGGCCGCGAAGTCGTTGTCCTCGCGGGCCGTTCGCGTCAGCGCGTGGATCTGCTCGGTGACCCGCTTCTCCTGCTCGACGGCCAGCTCGACCGGCGCGACGATCCCCTCGAAGGTGCTGACCGGCGCTGCGATCGCCGGCAGGTGCACCGGCTGGTCGGTGTCGAGCAGGTACTGGATCATCATCTTCGCGTGGCCGCTCTCCTCGGCCGCCTGCCGGTAGAAGAATCCCGCGAGCTGGGGCAGGGTCAGCGACTCGTAGTGGGCCGCGACGGCGAGGTACTGCTGGTGGGCGGCGAACTCCTCACCGATCTGGGAGGTGAGCTGGGCGGCGAAGGGCGAGGCGGTCATGCCCGAAAAATAGGCGGCCCGTCGGGGCTGCCACCAGCAAGGACAGCCGACCCTTCGTGGTCGCCCGCGGGCCGGTCAGGCTGCCTTGCGCGGCGTGTCCTTGGTCTTGGCGGTGACGAGCCGGCGCTTGTGGACCGCGTAGCCGTCGGGCAGCCGCCCCTCCTTGAGCAGGCGGATCGGGCAGGAGCTGCAGCGCTTCTTGCTGACGCAGCACTTCTCCTTGACCTTGATCTTCCCGATCTTGACCTTCTTGCCCATGACGGCACGCTAGGCCATGCAGGTGAGGCTCGCCCACCCTCCGTTCGCCCCTCGGGAACCGGCGCCGGGTCCCCCTTCGCCCGGGGCCAGGAGGTGGCGGCGGGCTCCTGCGGGTCCTCGCAGAGGAAGGGCGCCGTGCTGCCACCCGAGTGGTAGGTGTACTCGCGACCCTGCGCCCGGAGCACGATCCGGTGCCCCTCGACGAGGGCCTGGCCGTAGACCCGGCCCGGCTCCGGGCAGCCGATGCTGCTGTTGGGCCAGGTGACCGCTTCCTGGGAGACCCGCTCGACGTCGGCAAAGTCGATGCCCAGACGCTTCGCCAGATCGGTTGGCGCCGCGTCCTGCCGGTCCGAAGGGGGTGTCGTGCTCGTCATGGAGGTCTCCGAGCTCCGACTGCACCTCCCGGTCTCTCCATGGTGCCCCGTCAGACGAAGGGGAGCGCGCTGCTCATCCCCTCGGGTCGCCCGGGTTCCGCGTAGTGCTCGACGCCGAAGGCCGCGGCGAACACCTCGGGCGGCATCTGCAGCATCTGCTGCACGTCACCCTGCGAGGCGTGGCAGGCGAGGGCCGCGCGCTTGACGTCGATGACCTCGGTGACGTCGACGGCGTGGTGGATCTCGCTCTGCGGCAGGCCCATCGGGTTGCCGTCGTCCATCGGGTCGTCGGGCGAGAAGCCGGGGTCGATGCCCACCGCCTTGGCTGCCTCGACCTGCTCGCGCATCCGGTCGCGGTTCATCGTCGCCTCCAGCACGCGGGGGCGGCGGGCCGCCAGCTCGGCCGCGCGGTGGGCGACGTGGTGCACCTTGACGTGGTCGGGGTGGCCGTAGCCGCCGTGCCAGTCGTAGCCGACGAGGATGTCCGCGTCCTCCTCGTCGAGGATCGCGGCCAGGCGGCCGGCGGCCTCGTCGAGCTCGGCGCCGTGGAAGGACCCGTCCCAGGCGTTGTGCTCCCAGCCGGTCATGCCGGAGTCGACGTAGCCGAGCCAGGCGACGCGGGCGGTACCCGTGACGGCGGCCGAGGCCTCGGCCTCCTGCCGACGATGGTCGGCGAGGGTCCTCCCTTCGCCCAGGTCGTCGGGGACGGTGCCGTGCTCGCCACCGGTGGCGTAGACGACGACCACCCGGCCGCCGGCGCGGGAGGTGAGGGCCATCGACCCGGAGGTCCCGCTGGCCTCGTCGTCGGGGTGGGCGTGGAAGAAGACGGTGGTCGTCACCGGACCATCGTGCACCGGTCCACAGACAATCGCGTTGCGACCGGGGGCGAAGGAGGCCACGCTCACCCCATGACCCGAACCCCTCCCGGCCTGCTCGACGACGCCACGTACCTCGACGCGATCGAGCGCGAGACCGCCCGCCTGCGTGACTGCCTCGCCACGGCGGAGGCCGGCGTGCGGGTGCCGACCTGCCCCGACTGGGCCGCCGACGACCTGCTGTGGCACCTCGGGGGAGAGGTGCAGGACTTCTGGGCCTGGGTCATCGCCCACCGCCCCGAGGCGCCGGAGGTCTACGAGGAGCCGGAGGTCTACGAGGAGCCGGAGCGGCCCGCCGACCGTGCCGGCCTGCTCGCCCACCTCGACCACGCCCACGAGCAGCTCATGCTCGGCCTGCGCAATGCCGACCCGGCCGACGCCGCGTGGTCCTGGATCGGCGACCCGGCGCTGCACACCGTCGGATTCACCGTCCGCCGCCAAGCGCACGAGGTGCTGATCCACCGCGTCGACGCCGAGCTGACCGTCGGGGCCGTCACGCCGCTCGACCCGCAGTTGGCGGGCGACGGCGTGCTCGAGTGCCTCGAGTGGATGTACGGCAGCCTGCCCGGCTGGGCGCGGTGGGAGCACGACGGGTCGCGGGTCCTCGTGCACGTGGCCGACACCGGCCACCGGGCCCTCGTCGGCCTCGGCCGGGCGACCGGTCGCAACCCGCGCTCCGGCGACGAGATCGACCAGACCGAGCTGCAGGTCCTCGACCCGTCGGTCCACGGGCACGCCGACGCCGACGCGACGATCACCGGTGACGCGGCCGCGCTCGACCTGTGGCTGTGGCACCGCGGCAGCGCCCACGAGATCGAGATGGAGGGGGACGAGGCCCTGATCGACCGGCTGCTCGGCGTGCTCGGCCAACCGATCGACTGATTCCGGGGTTGGCTGCACCGGCTACGCCGTCCGGCGAGGGCAAAGGGGGCCGGCCCGCCGTTCCGCAGGACGGGACCCGCTTGCGGTGACCAAGGTTGGTGAGGCTAGCCTTAGGCAATCCGCGGCGAGGTGCCCACCCGGCGCGGTCCCTCCCTTCGCAAAGGACTCCATCGTGCTCAGCCGTACCCGCTCGCTGGCCATCGTCAGCGGTCTCGCCCTCGCCCTGTCCGCCTGCGGCGGATCGTCCGACTCCGACTCCGCCGCCGGCCCGACCATCGAGGTCGAGGACAACAACGGCACCCAGCAGGTGCCGCAGGAGCCGAGCTCCGTCGTCGCGACGGACGACCGGACCTTCGAGACCCTCGCCGACTGGGACGTCGAGCTCTCCGCCGCCGCGGTGAGCCTCATGCCCGACACGATCGAGTACACGAAGAACACGGACATCGTCGACCTCGGCACCCACCGCGAGCCCGACCTTGAGGCGATCGTCGCCGCCAAGCCCGACCTCACGCATGGACGCAGGAATGGCGGCGGTTGTCGAGCATCTACGAAGTGTCGTAGCGATCACCGGGGAATTCGTGAGCTAGGGCGCACTTTGGTGCCCGTCTTGGATGGTGGAGTTCCGGGGTGAGCAGGTGACATGCACTACGTCATCACCGTCGAGCTCGACACAAAGCCCACGGAGAAGAGCACCGACTGGATCGTCGAGGAGCTGGCGCACTGGCACGCCGTCGCGCACGTCGCCGCGACGATGACCCTGCCCGCCGAGGGCATCGCACATGCCGTGGCCACCGCGGTGCGGCTCATCGAGCCCACCTACCGGGTGGTCTCGCTCGAGGTCGTCGACGAGGCGACCCGCGACGCCCGTGAGGGATGGGTGCCCGTGCCCGAGCTCGTCGGCGCAACCGAGGCGGCCGCGGCGTTGGGGATCTCCCGGGCCGCGGTCAACAATCAGATCCACGCCGACAGGCTTTCCCGCGCAGCGCGTCGGCCGCGAGTGGGCGATCCCGCTCAGCGCGCTCACGGGGCAGGAGACGAGCGAGGGCGCCTCGAGGTAGGGGTGGGCCAACGAGTTGAGTACTCGGCCGTGAGGCGCTGAGACCAGGGGTGGGTCGAGACCGTGGTGCAGCGGGTAGACCGAGGTCACCACGGACCGATCAACCCCGAGACTCAAGCACCCGACCGAGGGGGATCGGGTAGACCGTCGAGACCACCCGACCGACCCACCTCTGACCCGACCTCAAACCGTCCGGCGGCCCCGAGACCGACTTCATCTCGGGTAGATCCTCGGGCCCACCGTGGGTGAGCCCGAGCCCAAGCCGTTATCCGTGAGATTTTCTAGAGCCGAGCCAGTGTGGAGCCTGTCACCAGTGCCAGATTCTACTCTCGCCTTGAGGTTCTAGACACCTCTGTTGGTCTTTGGAGCCAGGCAACTGCCCAAATTGTGATTGCAGCACTGACTGGCAGCATCAGGAGTGCTGGCCATGGCCCCTCATCAATCAATTCATTGACAAAGCCTACTAAGAAGCACGGTCCAACCAGGAAGATTACGAGAATTTCTCGGAGATTGACGCTGGTTTCAGTCAGGCGAGGTCGTGGCCTACGCAGATAGTCGCCAATAGAGAACATCACGTCCACCTCCGAATGCCGGTAGCGCGGCGCAGGGGCCATTCTACGTCCTCTACACCAAGAGCGGCACGATCCCCCGAACACTTCAATGGCTGCGTCGTCCACGCCGACCGGGGCCAGCCAGTTCCGCTCCCGGCCCTACATCGCCGCGCTGCACCACCACGGCCTGGTCGGGTCCATGGGCCGGGTCGCCTCCAGCGCCGACAACGCCGCGATGGAGTCCTTCTTCGCGCTCCTGCAGAAGAACGTCCTCAACAGCCGCCGGTGGACCACCCGAGCCGAGCTCCGGCTCACGATCGTCACCTGGATCGAACGGACCTACCACCGACGGCTCCGGCAACGCTCCCTCGGCAAGACCGCCCCGGTCGAGGTTGAGACCATCTACTGGCCGACGAAAGCGGCCTGATTCATCACACTCGAAGCGTCAATCGATCGTCAGCAGTCCCAACCCACCCCGGGCCGTCCGGGGTCGCTCCGGCGGTCCCCGGCCCCAAGACAGCAGGCAGCGAGGGGCGCTGCCCGGGAAGAGGCGAATTGCCAGACGCGCGGGCGATTTGGACCTAACCCGCCCGAGGGACCAACGACTATGCGTCAGCGCGCGAAATAATTTCCTTTCTCAATCGCTTGGACCTGAATGCTCTGCAGTATGAGTCTGCTAGATCCGTATCCCACCTCACATACTCGACGGCTCCCAGTCTGTCCAGCTCACGCTGGAGGTCCTGCACGGAGTCGAAGACTGAGTCCAGCTCTTGTGAGCAGCCGAAACCTTCTGATCTCGCTATCCAGACACCAGCGTCTGAAGAGCTAGAAATAGTCCTCTTCCAGAATGGGAAGCGGTGCCGAGCCCGCGCCTGTTCTGCCAGTACAAGGCACGCTCCGTAATGTCCGATCCAGATACCCGATCGGCCAAAAGAGTTACCACCATCGTCGGTGTCGAATATGAACATTCTTATATTTTCCCTTCTTTCTGACGAAGTTTGAGTGGTAACCGTTGTAGTTGCGACCAGTCTTCCATTCTGCGGATCTCCATGAGCGGTGGCCAGACGAACTCCTGTATCCGCGACTACCCGCATTGGTGGTAAATGACTTTCGTCCTCGTCCAGTCCACTTCCGACCTGCGTACCTGGAAACAATGCGCGTGGCTCGGTAGCCTTGCCTGCCACGATTAACGGCGTGAATGAGGCGCCCCGCACGGTAAGCTGTCGCAGCCCAGCCAACGCCAGGAACAAAAATCATGGCGGTGGACGCGATTGTCCACTTGTTTCTCCAGGCCCACCGTCCTGCTGCCTTACCCCATCGCTTCCAGCTGCCCCACTCTCCTGTGGTGTCGGTCTGGTTGATGGGGTCGGTCGGGTGGGTGTAACTGTTGAGGTTCCCGCCGTAGACCGGGTCGGGTCCGGTGAAGAGGCCGCGGGTGGGGTTGTACCAGCGCACGCCCATTAGCGTCAGGCCGGCGCTTGCGGTGGCGGTGGTGGAGCGGCGTGCGCCTCCGTGCCATCCGTAGCCGTTGTGCCCGGCGGTGCTGGCGAAGGAGGGGAGGTCCTTCGCGATTCCGTACTCGGTGTAGTCGGCCCACGCGACGATCGCTGTCGACGCAGTCGTGGTGCTCTGCTCCGGTGCCACGGTGATCGTGGTGGCCTGGTCGCCATGGGGGTTGATGACAGCCAGCCTGGTCGATCCGTCGGAGCCAATAGTCGCGCCGAGCTGCCCGGTGATGTCGGTGACGGTACGGGTGCCGACTGCGGGATTGGTGCCTTCGGTGTAGGAGGTCCAGTCGGGGTTGTCGGTGTCGTCGGTGTAGTGGTTGACGATCTTCCAGCCCGCGCCCCCTCCGGGAAGGGTGGTGGTGAGGGTCTGGCGTCTGTCGGAGGAGTCGAGGTCGTAACTGGCGGTGTGCCCCCCGGCGAAGGAGATGGACCGGGGGAGGTCGCTGTCGTAGTAGGTCAAGGTGTGATCACCCCAGGCGGGCAGCGGTGCGTCCGCGGCGGGGAGGGTGGTCTGGCGACCGAATGCGTCGTAGATGTAGCTGCCCGTTCCCGGGGAGCCGTTGCTGCCGCCGGCGTGGATGGCGCGGTCTGAGCTGTCGTAGTCGTACCCGGTCATGACCTTGTTCCCGCCGCCGCCGGCGCAGTCGCCGTTGCTGTTGGTGGAGGTCGTCAGCGAGCTGCGGTTGCTGTTGAGGTCGAAGTCGTAGATTCGCTCGGTGCACGGGAGAGCGTCGGAGTACCAGTCTTCGGGGCTTGCGGTGGTGCCGGTGGCCGCTGCGGTCCGGTCGGTGACCCGGGTCAGGCGCCCGACGTAGTCGTAGTTGAAGACCTTGTCGGCTGCCAGCGCGCGCCCGGTCGCAGGCGCCCCGGCGTCTGCGGGGTTGGTGACGCCGGGCGTGCCTTCGAAGGCCGACCCTGCGCCGTTGAACTCGTTGGTGGTGCGCTCGAGCGCGTCGGAGTACATCGACCAGGTGACCCAGGGCTGGTCCTGCTGGGGGGTGCCCGGGGTCCAGGTGGTCTTACCGGTGGTCGAGTCCGTGGACTCGGTGACCGGGGTGATCTGACCGGAGTACGAGCGCTGAGTCGCGACCCCGGCGAGGTCACGCTCCTCGCGGAAGACGACCTTGCCGGGCAGGTCTTGACGGGTGATGTCCCCGTCGCGTCCGTAGCCGGCGGACCAGATCAGTGTCCCGCCGGAGCCGGCGCGGGTGATGCTCTGCTTAGTGACCAGCCCGCGTCGCTCAAGAGCGCCGTTGGCGTCGGTTCCGTCGTAGGTGTAGCTCGTCGTCTGGACCGGCAGGGTCGACCCCGATGCCGGCGTGGACGTCTCGGAGGTGACTCGACCGGACGGGTCGTAGGCGGTGGTCTTGCTGTCTCCGAGGTCGGTGGTGGTCTTGGTCTGCTGGCCCCACTGGTCGTAGGCGTAGGTGGTTCGCTTCGTCGCGTGCGCGGCGGGACCGGCGATGAGCTCACCGGTGTAGGCGACCAGCCCGTTGTTCGAGTTGTACGACGTAAACGTCCCGGGTCGTGCGGTGCTGCCGGGGATCGTCGAGGTCGTCTTGGTGCTGGTCTCTCGACCGGCGGTGTCATAGGTGGTGGTGGTGGTCCGGGTGGCTGATCCTGCGGACTCGGTCACGCTGGTGGGGTTGAGCCACGTGTCATAGGTGGTAGTCGCGGTGGGCAGAGAGGGCCCGGAGTTGGGGGCGCCGGCAGCAGCGGTGCGGCACAGCGACCCGGCCCATTCTGGTCGGTTGCCGCACGCTGCGATGCTGGGGTGTGCGCCGGCGGTGTAGTAGCTGCTCACGCGGGTGCCGGCGTCGGTGCCGTTGCTCTTGGGCTGGCGGTTCTGCGCGACCTGCCCGTCGGCGTTGTACGCAGTGACGGTGGTGACGTCGGGCTTGGGGTCGAAGCCCCAGGGGTCCTTGGTCGTCACGCTGGTCGGCGTACCGAGCTGCCAACCGTTGCCGGTGGTGCCGGTGACGGTGTCGTATCCGTTCTGGGTGATGGTCAGCGTGTCGAGGTCGGAGCCCTTGGCGGTGCTGGCGGTCTCTGCTGCGCTGACGGTGATGGTGGTGGGCAGGCTGTACGGCTTGTCGGTGGCGGGGTTGATCCCGCTGTTCGGGGCGCCCTGGTCGTAGGTGGTGCGGGTGTGGGGTCGCACAGGCTGGCGGGGGTTCCACCCGGCCGCTGCCTCACGGACCGGTTCCCACGTGTCGGTGACCCGACCAAGTGCGTCGTAGTCGGTCTGGGTGGACAGCGCGTTGACCTGCTCCATCCCGATGGAGCCGTCGGTCGGGACGAGGCTGGTGGCCTCGGGGCTGAGCTCGCGGATGACGCGACCGTCCTGGTCGTAGTCGGTGGCGGTGATCAGCCATTGACCCGCGCCGTACTCGGCGCTGTTGACCGTGTACCCGTCGCCGTCGACGTAGGACAGGTCGGCGTACTGCCAGTCCTGCGCGGTCATGGAGTCTGGACTGGTCGAGGCGGCGGGTCGCTCGGGCCCGAAGACGGCGTACCCGGTCAGCGGGGCGCTGGTCTGGAACCAGCGGTCGGTGACGGACTGGGTCAGGTCGGGAAGGCCGGCGGTCTGCCGGGTGGGGTCGATGTCGTACACGAAGCTCGCGAGGGTCGCGCTCGTCCCGCCCGGGGTGGCCGGGTCGCGGGTGACCTGGTGCAGCCGGGGCTGGCTGCCGGAGGGGGTGGCGTACGAGAACCGGTAGGGGGCCAGTCCGGCGGGGGTGATGGACTCCAGCCGGGTCGAGCTGGTCTGCCAGGTGTAGCGGGTGGTCAGCCCGGCGCGTGAGTCGGTGGCCGCCACGAGCTGCTTGGACGTGTCGTAGCTGTACGTCGCGACGGTGGTCGCGGCCATGGTGGTCCCGTTCCACATCACGGCCTGGATCGAGCTGACCTGCCCGGCGACGTTGCCGGGGCTGGTGCTGGTCGCGGTGGTGGTGGCTGCGTAGTTGATGTCCAGGGCGCGGCAGCCGCGGGCCAGCCCGCTGATGGCGGTGCGGGTGCCCGACTGGGTGGAGGTGCCGGTGGTGGGGCAGTCAGTGCTGCTCATGCCGGCGGGGACGGAGACGATCCGGGTGATGCGGCCGGTGGTGTCGCGTCCGTAGTAGGTCTTGGCGGAGCCGTTGCCGGGCTCGAGGACGCTGACCGGTACCCACGAGGTCTCGGCCGTGGTCGACGGTGTCGTCAGCGGCGCGTAGACGGTGCGTGTGCCGTCGGGGTCGGTCAGGGTCAGGCGTGCCCCTGTGCCGGTGCCGGTGAGTACCAAGGTGGTGTCGGCCTCGGCGGTCTCGATCGTGGCCGGCGCGTAGGTGGCCGACGTGCCGGTGGAGTCCGACAGGGCGTAGGTGCGGCGCTTGCCGGTGGGGTGGCCGAAGACCAGCGCTTCGCCCTCTTCGTCGATCAGGGCGATGGTGCCGTCGACGGAGGTGCTGTCGACGACGGTGGCTCCGGCGGCACCGAGGTCGGGTCCGTCGAGGGAGGCGGTGAACCCGGGGCCGAAGACCCCGGTCGAGGGGTCGGTCGGCCATCCGGTCACGGTGCCGTCGCCGCCGAGGGAGAGGTGGGAGCGCCCGATGGTGAGCTCTCCGGCGTACCCGGGCACGGTCACGTCGTCGGTGGTGTAGGCGAGCTCACCTGTGTACAGGCCGACCTGGCCGGGGCCGGCCTCGGCGGTGGGGTACCCGGCGCCGAAGGCGTGGGGCAGGCGGGTGATGGAGGCGTCGACCTTCTCGTCGGTGCACTTGGTCAGGCCGTTGGGGTAGCTGAAGCAGACCCGGGCGTTCAGGGTCACCGGTTTGCGGTCCGGCAGGTCGACGCCGTCGCGCGTCGTCGTCGCGGTGCGGGTGTCCCAGGCGCCTCGCGCCGTGAGGATGCCACCGTCACCGGTGCTGACGGGCAGGGCTGGGCCGTCGGTCCAGGTGTCGTCGCCGCCGGCGATGCGCCACTGCAGCTTGGCGGTGACGGTGCCGGTCCCGGCGTTGGGCTGGCCCATGCCGGCGACGTTGATGGTGCCGCTGGTGGCGGTTCGCGTCGAGGGCGTCAGCAGCGAGGCTGCTCCGTACCCGAAGGCGTAACCGGAGGTGGGGGAGCCGATCCCGGCGCGGGAGACCGCGGTCGCCGAGATGCGGTGCCCTCCCTCGGTCTTGGGGACCTTCACGCTCGTCTTGGCCACGGCAGGGTCGGCGGAGGGGGTGATCTTCACGCTGACGGAGGCAGCCCCGTCGACCGCGTACCGGATGGAGCCGGCGGTCGAGGTGCCAGACCCGGCGGCCGTGATGGTGCACGTGACGTCGGCTCCCGGCGCGGTGCTCTGCCACGACCCGTTGCTGTACGGGGTGGGGCAAGAAATCACCGGCGCGGCCGGCTTGCCCGCGGCCAGGGTGAACGTCGTCCACGGCGACCACGTCGCATTGGACAGGCCTGCGGCGTCGGTGGACAGTGCACGCACGTGGTAGGTGCCGCCGTCGGCCAGTGCCGTGCCCGGGGTGCACGTGACCGATCCACCCGAACCGGTGGACGAGGTCGTACAAGACGCTTTCAGCGTCGAGGCCGTGGCCGAGGTGGAGGAGTGCACCTCGAACAGGGCCTTGACGTTGTTGCCGTCCGGGTCGGTGGCGGTGGTGGAGAACTCAGGGGTGGTGTCGCTGGTGAACAGCTGGGTCGTCGACGAGCCCGGCTCCTGGTAGGTGGCCGCCCCCGTCACGATGGGTGCGGCCGCCTTGCTGGGAGGCCGGTTGTAGGTGTACGTGACGTAGGGAGGGTTGCTGGTCTCGGAGGAGGAGAACCGCTTCCATGCCAGCGAGTCGCTCTCGTCCGCCCGCAGGGCCACCGAGACTGCGGACGCGCTCTCGCTCGACCACGTCTGCGCCAGCTCGGTCATCGGCACGCTCACCCGCCCCGCCGGACACGAGCTGGAGTACCCCTTGGCGACGGTGACGCTGCCCCGCTGGGTGCCCATCCACGGCTGGTTCGACCAGGTCGTCGCGGTGCTCGCTGCGGCGGCCGAGTGCACCGCCAGTGGCTTCGCGGTGCACGACGCGGACCACGTCTCGTGGATGGACAGCGACGCCGACTTGATCTGCTTGCCCTTGAAGGCGTTGGTGAACGTCAAGAACGAGCGGGCCCGGTTGGTCCCGCCGTCGTAGGTGCCGACCTTGAGCTCGGTGCCCTTGGACTGGTCGGTGGTGTACCCGGTCTGGACGAAGGTGTCGAACGTCGTGGCCGCCGACGCGGACGCGTACGTCGGGTCGATCGTCAGCGGGAAGACCCGGCCAGGGTCGGTCATCCAGTCGACGTCCGGGGTGAAGACGAGATCCGCTCGGCCACTGCCCCGCACGTTCTCCACCGTCAGCGTGACCGGTGAGGTCGAGACCCGCTCTCCAGAGCGCGGGTCGACCTCGTCATCCCAGGCGATCGGCGCGGCGACCTGGGAAACCACGTCACCAGCGGCGTTGACGAAGTCCACCCCGCCGTCCTTCGACTTCGGCGTCAGGCCGCGCAGCTTGATCGGCATCCGCCACTGCGGCTTGGCCTTGCCCTTCTCCACCCAGGCGGCGACCGCGTCGGCGTCCTTGAACTCCAGCAGGGCTTCGAACCCGGACCGGCGCGAGTTCAGCAGCAGGTCCACACCGTCGTAGACGCCGGCGTAGCGTGCCTGCCCACCCTTGACCTGGGGCGTGCCCAGCCGGCTCGGCCACCCGAACTGCACTCCCTGGGCCTTCGGCGCCTCGACGAGACGACGCCCCTTCTTGTCCAGGACGTACGGCTCCTCGACCGAGGCCATCGTCGTCGCAGAGCTCGACTTCGCCTGGCCGTCGGCGCCCTTCGTCGCGCCGGCCACGCTCAGGCCGAGCGGGTGGACCTTCGCCTCCACCTCCCCGCCCTGCGCCTCGAGCGCCAGGTCGACCGCGGCCCAGGTCCCGTCCTCGTTCTGGGTACGCACAGCACCCTGATAGGACTCCGTCGTCAACGTCCCGTCAGGGTTCGCCCACGTCCTGTCCGAGACCGTCGTCAGGCCATCGACGAGCACCCGAGCCCCCTGGGCCCGGGCGGTCATCGAGGCTGACACCACGTCCGGGGCCGACGACTTGTGCGGTACAGCAGGCGTGGCCTTCTGGACAGTGGCGGGCTGGGCTGAGGCCGGTTCGGCCGCGACCTGGGCGGTGGTCAGCACGCCGGCTGCAACCAGCAGCGCGACCGTTCGCACAGATCGTGTGCGTCCCTCGCCCCACCGGAGAAACAGCGAATCGGCAGCGGTGACCATGGGACCTGAGCGCGGACGCACGTGTCTTCTCCAGATTTTCGTGGCGAGGCGGGCTGAGTAGCCCGGAAGCAAGATGCCAGTAGTTCAAACAAAATGGAAGACACGTTGCCCAACGTTATTAACCTGTGTCCTCACTGCTGTCCCAGAAGCGCGGCCATGTGATGTATCGGTGTGCTGCTCTCCGCTCGCGGGGTAGACGCCCCGGTGGTAGTCGCGACGGCCCGCCGGTTTGGTGGACCTGGCCGGGTGACCCCGGCGGGGCGGTACCGGAACAATGTGATCACCCTGGCCGCGACTGGGCTCTGCCGGCGCAGCATCCACTGGGCGCGGTTGTCGCGGTCGTCGTCTGAGGGGGTCAGGTGCTCGGGCCGCCGGCGGAGCGCTTCGTCCCCCCCGTGTCGCGGCACGGGTGCGTCGATGAGTGCGTCGACCCAGTGGGCCAACGCGTACCCGAAGCGATGCGGTTCTGCTCCCAGCGCTGCGCCGCTCAGGCACGATCGCGGCGTGAGGTTCACCAGCGTCTCCCACGCCCGCCGCTTGCCGAGGACTACGGCTAGGCCGCGCCACGAACTGCCGCACCATCAGCCAAGCGAAGTAGATGAGGGAGCGCTTCAGACGAGCATGCTCGCGCGGAGACGGGTCGTCAGCTCCGAGCTCCCGTTTTCTAGGGCTACCGGTCGACCCCTGGAGCTGGTGCTGGGGTCGGTAGCGTGCGCCGCTGCTCGGCGTCCAATCCCGACGAGGTCACGGTGCCGCGGAAGTCGGTCTCCATGTGAGGGGTCACGGGAAGTGCGAGTGCGAGTCGGTAACGCAGGTCTTGCGCGGGGCGGTCGTCGAGGGGCTCCTCGGCGACCAGGGCCGCCACGGCGGCGGCTACGTCGTGACCATCGGCGTGGGCCTCGTCGAGAGCGCGAACTAGCGCGGCCCAGTCCGGCTGCTCGGGGAGGCGGGGGTCGATGGCTCGTGCGATCGCTGCCCAGTCCGGTTGCTGCTTTTCGGCGTCCTCGAGTCGGTCTCGGACCGCTGAGAGCTCCGCGAGCCGATCTTGCGCGATCTCGTCCGGAGCGCGGTTCCATGCGGCCACCCAGGTGGCGAGAAGAGCCTGGACGTCTTCGGACCGCTCGCCTGTCTTGTCGGTGATCCGGGCAAGGCCGGGTCTCCAGTCCTCTGGCGAGGCGGCGGCGAGCACGGTGGCGGCTTCGCCCGCTGCGGCGGGGCCGGTCAGGTGGAGCAGCCGCTCCTGGAGGAGGATCTCGCTCAACGGCTCGGCGCTGTGAAGAGCGTCCTCGAGGGCGGTTGCTCCGCGATGGGTCAGGAGGGATGCGGGGTCGTCGCCGGCGGACATTGCCACATGTCGAGTCTTCACGTTGTGCTGCGAGAGCAGCCAGTACGCGCGCTCGGCGGCGAGGGCTCCGGCAAGGTCGGCGTCGGTGGCCACGAGGACCTCGGGCCCCATGCCCGCGAGTTGCGTGGCCTGCTCGCTGGTCAGGGAGGTCCCCAGCGGGGCGAGCCCGATGTGGGTTCCTCCGCTGCCCACGGTCACGGCGATCGCATCCATGGGTCCCTCGACCAGGACGGGCGTGGCGGCGCCCGACTCGAGGAGCCCGGGCACGGTCCCGAAGAGCTGGGCTCCCTTGTGGAACAGGACTGTCTGAGCGGTGTTCAGGTACTTCGGGCCGCTGCGGTCCTCGTCGGTGCGCTGGGGGTGACGGCGGCCGACGAAACCGAGCACCTCACCGCGGTGGCTGATGGGAAAGACCACACGATCTCGGAAGCGGTCGATGAGCCGTCCGGTGCTGGCCCTGGTAGCCAGGCCGGCGGCCAGCATCTCCTCATCGGTGAATGCGCATCCACGCAGGTGGTCGACCAGGTGCGTCCATCCCCGTGGGGCATAGCCGGGGGCGAAGTCGGCGTACGCCTCGGGGTCTACCGAAAAGCGGTCGCCGAGGTACTTCTCGGCCCACGAGCCCGGTAGGGCCCGTGCGTAGTAGTCGCGGGCGAGGTCGTTGATGGTCACAAGCCGAGAGACCGGGATGGGGCTGAGGTCCGCTTCGGCAGCTCGGTTCGCCTGTGCCTCGAGGTCTCGCTCGGGTGGGTCCAGCGGGCCCATGGCATCATCAACGGCCAGCGCTTCACCCAGCACGAGGACAAGATCAAGGAGCTCGCCCCTGACGCGGCCCTGCTCAATCTCGACCCGCGTGAGGGCGAGCCGCTCGACGCCGAGCTCAAGCGCCAGACCGACGTGCTCGCCGAGGTCTTCGGCAAGCAGGACGAGGCCAAGACCCTCGGCGAGGACCTCGACGCCCAGGTCGCGCGGGTCAAGGAGGCCTACGAGCCGGGCGACACCGTCATGGCGATCAACACCTCCGGTGGCGAGCTCGGCTACATCGCGCCGACCGTCGGCCAGACCCTCGGCCCGGTCTTCGACCTCTTCGACCTCGAGCCGGCCCTCGAGGTCGAGGGCGCGAGCGACGACCACCAGGGTGACGAGGTCTCCGTCGAGGCGATCGCCAAGGCCGACCCCGACTGGATCCTCGTCATGGACCGTGACGCGGCCGTCGCCGCCGACGAGGAGGGCTACACGCCCGCCAAGCAGCTCATCGAGGACTCCGAGGCGCTCCAGGACGTCACCGCCGTCAAGGAGGGGCAGGTCGTCTTCGCCCCTGCGGACACCTACACCAACGAGGGCATCCAGACCTACACCGAGATCTTCTCGTCCTTCGCTGACGCACTGGAGGAGCAGCGCTGAGCACCACCCCCGCTGAACGCGTCGCCTCCAAGGGGCGCCTCCTCGACGCGAAGCTCGCCCTCGGCATCCTCGCCGTGGGCGGGCTTCTCGTCGTCTCCCTGCTGACCGGGGTCTACGACGTCGTCGGTGGGCAGGGCGGCGGTGAGATGTTCGCCATCACCCGCGTCCCGCGGACCGTCGCGCTCGTCCTCGCCGGTGCCGCGATGGCGATGTCCGGGCTGGTCATGCAGCTGCTCACCCAGAACCGCTTCGTCGAGCCGACGACCACCGGCACGACCGAGTGGGCCGGCCTGGGCCTGCTCGCCGTGATGATCCTCTTCCCCGGCGCCAGCCTCATGGAGCGGATGATCGGAGCGATCCTCGCGGCCTTCGTCGGGACGATGGTCTTCTTCCTCTTCCTGCGCCGGGTGACCCTCCGCTCCTCCCTCATCGTCCCGATCGTCGGGATCATGCTCGGCGCCGTCGTCGGGTCGGTCTCGACCTTCATCGCGCTGCAGACCGACATGCTGCAGAACCTCGGGATCTGGTTCGCCGGCAGCTTCACCTCGGTCCTGCGCGGCCAGTACGAGGTGCTGTGGATCGTCGCCCTCGTCGCGATCGCGATCTTCGTCGTCGCGGACCGCTTCACCGTCGCCGGCCTCGGCGAGGAGATCTCGACCAATGTCGGGCTCAACTACAACCAGGTCGTCCTCATCGGCACGGTCCTCGTCGCCGTCGCGACCGGGGTCGTCACGGTCGTCGTCGGCAACCTGCCCTTCCTCGGGCTCATCGTCCCCAACATCATCTCGATGTGGCGCGGCGACGACCTGCGCAGCAACCTGCCGTGGGTCTGCCTGCTCGGCATCGCCATCGTCACCGTCTGCGACCTCGTCGGGCGCACGATCATCGCCCCCTTCGAGGTGCCCGTCTCGCTCATCCTCGGCGTCGTCGGCGCAGTCGTCTTCATCGCCCTCCTCCTGCGGCAGCGTCGTCGTGGCTGAGGCACCCGCGCAGCCGCGCACCACCCCGCCGGTCACCGCCCCCGTGGCGTCCGGCGGAGCACGCGAGTCCGGCCCCCTTCCCACCGCCCGCTCCCGCCGGCGCTACCGGGTCGTGTTCGTCGGCCTGCTCATGCTGGCCGTCGGCATAGGGTTCGCCCACCTCGCGGTGGACAACCCGATGCCGGTCGGCAGCGAGGGGTTCTGGCTCGTCGCGCAGATGCGGAGCAGCTCGCTCGTCGCGATGGCGGTCGTCGCGGTCTGCCAGGCGATGGCGACGGTGAGCTTCCAGACGGTGACCAACAACCGGATCATCACGCCGTCGATCATGGGCTTCGAGTCGCTCTACGTCGCCGTGCAGACCGCGGCCGTGTACTTCCTCGGCGTGTCCGGGCTCGGCATGCTCACCGGGCTGCCGCAGTTCGTCCTGCAGATCGCGCTCATGGTCGGGCTCTCGCTGGCGCTCTACGGGTGGCTGCTGTCGGGGCGCTACGCCAACGTGCAGATCATGCTGCTCATCGGCATCGTCATCGGCGGTGGGCTCGCGTCGGTCTCCTCCTTCATGCGGCGGATGCTCACGCCGAGCGAGTTCGACGTGCTCACCGCACGGATGTTCGGCTCCATGACCAACGCCGACCCGATGTACTTCCCCGTCGCGATCCCGCTGTGCCTCGCCGCGGCCGGGCTGCTGTGGTGGCGCTCGCGGCGGCTCGACGTCGTGGCGCTCGGGCGGGACGCGGCGACCAACCTCGGCCTCGACCACCGGCGCGAGCTCATGGTGACGCTCTTCCTCGTCTCGGTGCTCATGGCCGTCTCGACCGCGCTCGTCGGGCCGATGACCTTCCTCGGGTTCCTCGTCGCGACGCTCGCCTACCAGTTCGCCGACACCCACGACCACCGGCGGGCCTTCCCGGTCGCGGTGCTCACCGGCTTCGTCGTGCTCTGCGGCGCCTACGTCGTGATGAAGCACGTCTTCTACGCCCAGGGCGTGGTGTCGATCATCATCGAGCTCGTCGGCGGCACCGTCTTCCTCCTCGTCATCCTCAAGAAGGGTCGCCTGTGATCACCCTGGCCGATGTCCGCAAGACCTACGGCGGCGAGGTGACGATCGGACCGGTCGACCTCGAGATCCCCGCGGGCGGCGTCACCGCGCTCGTCGGCCCCAACGGCGCGGGCAAGTCGACGCTGCTGACGATGATCGGCCGGCTGCTCGACCTCGACGAGGGCGTCATCGAGATCGCCGGCTTCGACGTCGCGAGCACGAAGTCCAAGGACCTCGCCAAGATCGTGTCGGTCCTGCGCCAGGAAAACCACTTCATCACCCGGCTCACCGTGCGCCAGCTCGTCGGCTTCGGGCGCTTCCCGCACTCCCAAGGACGCCTCACGGTCGCCGACGAGGAGGTCATCTCCCGGTCGATCGACTTCCTCGACCTCACCGAGCTCGAGGGGCGCTATCTCGACCAGCTCTCCGGGGGGCAGCGGCAGCGGGCCTACGTCGCGATGGTGCTCGCCCAGGACACCGACTACGTCCTGCTCGACGAGCCGCTGAACAACCTCGACATGCAGCACTCCGTGCACATGATGCGCCACCTGCACCGGGCCGCCGACGAGCTCGGGCGCACGATCATCGTCGTGCTCCACGACATCAACTTCGCCGGGCACTACGCCGACCGGATCTGCGCGGTCAAGGACGGCCGGGTCGTCGAGTTCGGCACCCCGGAGCAGATCATGACCGACGAGGTGCTCACCCGGGTCTTCGACACCGAGGTGCAGGTGATCGACGGTCCCAACGGGCCGCTCGCCGTGTACTACTGACCGCCGTCGGTGGAGGGGCGAGCGCCAGCGAGCCTCGACACCCGACCGCCGACTCAGCCCGCGACCGGCTCCGAGACGTGCTCGGCGGCGACCGGAGCGCCCGACGGCGGGGCGAGCTGCCCCCTTCGCTCGTAGGCCCACCCGGGACCGCGCAGGAGGAAGCCGAAGCGGTCCGACCAGGTCGGCGCCGTCGAGATGTCCGTGGCGATGTCGCGCCACTCGTGGGTGGCGATGACGGCGGGGTTGAAGCTGTCGATGTTGCGCGTCAGGCCGTAGCGCACCCGCTCGACCTCCGGCTCGAAGGTGCCGAAGAGTTTGTCCCACAGGATGAGGATCGAGCCGTGGTTGATGTCGAGGTACTGCCGCTGGCTGCCGTGGTGGGCCCGGTGGTGGCTCGGGGTGTTGAGGACCTTCTCCAGCCAGCCGATCGAGCGCACGGCCTCGGTGTGGATCCAGAACTGGTAGATGAGGTTGATCGCCCGCGCGTCCTCGATGTAGCGCGGCGGGATGCCGAGCAGCGCGAGCAGCCCGTAGGGGACGGCCATGGTGAAGCCGTCGGCGACCGGCTGCCGCAGCGCCGTCGAGAGGTTGTAGCGCTCGCTGCTGTGGTGGACCACGTGCACCGCCCACAGCCACCGCGACTCGTGGGCCAGGCGGTGGTTCCAGTAGTAGATGAGGTCCCACCCGAGGATCGCGAGCAGCTGGCTCGCCACCCCGCTCCGCATGCCGAAGGGGGCGAACCGCGCCAGCCGTGTGGCAGAGGTCTGCATCGTCCACACGGCGGCGGCGGCGACGGCGGTGGACCCGACGGCGGCGACGGCGGAGCCGGAGGTGAGCAGGCCGAGGGCGTCGACGCGGGAGCGGACGGTCGTCGGAGCGGGCGCGTCGGAGGGCAGCGTCCCGGCCTCGGGCAGCGTCCCGCCGTGGGCCCGGCGCTGGCGCAGCACGTCCCCGACGGTCGTCGCGACGGCCGCGGCGGCGCCGACGGCGAGGAGCGCGTTGCCCGCCTTCGTGCTGCCGGGGACGACCCGGCGGATGATCGGCCCGGTGACGAAGGGGGCGACGAGGCTCCCGATGCCCATGCTCAGGCTGGCGATCGTGTCGCCCAGCTCGTAGTCCCCTGCGCGGTCCTCGCCGGCCTCCGCGGGCCGCCGGTGGTGCATCCACCAGTACTCCGCACCCATCGCGCCGATGAAGGCGGGGATGGCGAGGACGGTGAGGTCGGGGCGTGCCATGCGGGGGCTCCTTTGCCGAGGACGTGCTGAACTGACCATAGAGTCAGTTCTTCGCGGTGACAAGATGTGCCGACGACGGGAGGTGGCCACGATGGCCGAGATCGGGACGAAGGGCGTGGCTCGCGCCGAGCGCAGGGCCCAGCTCGTGCACGAGGCGGTCGAGGAGCTCGGGAGCCGAGGCTACGCCCGCGCGTCGATGGCCGACGTCGCCGCTCGGACCGGCGTCTCGAAGGCCATGGTGCACAACGTCTTCGGCTCCAAGGCAGATCTCGCGCAGGCCTGCCTCGAGGAGGTCGGCCCGCGTCTCGTCGCTTCGATCGCCGCCGCGCAGACGGCGACCGATCCCGGTGAGCGCGCCCTCGACACCTTCACCGCGATCTTCTCGGCGATGGCCGAGCACCGCTATGCGTGGGCGCTCGTCAAGGACGAGACCCTGCCCGAGGGGTCGGCGGCCGCCGAGCTGGCACAGGGCTACCGCGCGCAGCTGCACTCGATGGGGACCGTCGGCACCCGCGACGTCCTCGAGGCGGCCGGGCTCGCCGACCCGCTCGACCACGATCTGCTCGACCACATCTGGGAGTCGATCGTCGAGGCCGCGGTCGCCTGGTGGCAGGAGCACGAGGACCACACCGCGGAGCAGATGGCGCAGCGGCTCACCCGCCTGCTTGCCGTGGTCACGCTGCGGGGGTGACCCCGGTCAGCTCCCGGCCATGCCCCAACGGACGAGCCGGGTGGAGGTGTGGCCGGCCGCGCGGGCGAGGACGCGTCCGACGCCGCTCGTGGCCGTCAGGTCGAGCATTTCGCCCGCCCAGGGCGGCAGGACGGAGAGCGCGCCGGCCGCGATGAGGGCGTAGCCGGGTCGTGCGGCGGCGGGGAGCGGGGGCTCGCGCAGCAGGAAGGTCGCCGCGTCCCTGGCCGCCTCGGTCACGACGAGCTCGGTGCGGTGCTCCACGAGGGCGGCCTCGAGCTGCGCGACCGTCATCGGCAGGTCGTGCGCGCCGAGACGCTGCGCCGGGACCGCGGTCTGAGCGACGTAGGTGTCGGCCTCGTCGGGCGTCAGCAGCCGCTCGCCGAAGAGCTGGTGGGCACGCAGGAAGCACCACACCTCGGCCACGTGCACCCAGCGCAGCAGGTGCGGGTCGTCCGCGGCGTACGAGACGCCCAGGTCGCTCGTCCCGCGCACCCGCGCGTGCACCGCTCGCACGACGTCCACGGCCTCCTCGGCGTGCTCGATCGTGCCGTAGGTGGTCGTCGCGAGGTAGTGGCTCGTGCGCTGCAGCCGGCCCCATGGGTCGCCGCGGAAGCCGCTGTGTCCGGCGACCCCTGCCATCGCCGAGGGGTGCAGCGACTGCAGCAGCAGGGCGGCGACCCCGCCTGTGAACATCGACGCGTCCTCGTGGACCCGCCAGATCGGGTCCTCGGGCGCGAACCAGCGCGGCCCTGGGGTCTCCCAGATGCGCGCCGCGGCCTCGTGCGCGTCGGGGCCCGCGACGCGACTGCGCAGGGCCGTCGCCAAGCGCCGCTGCGCGGTGCCGAGCGTCCGCGCGGCGAGGGTACGGGGATCCGGGGCCACCAGACCAGTCTAAGGTCGCCGTGGTCGGCCGTAGGGTCCGCGTATGGGCACTCGCACGGGCGGCAGACGATGAGCGGGCGGGGCGGTCCCCTTCGCCTCAGCGCGGACGGGTCAGCGCCCGTCGACGAGGTCTGGCTCCGGTACACGACGCCCTCGCTGTGGTCCGCCTGGGCGCCGCAGATCCGAGGGGTCGACCACCCGCCGGGTCGGGTCGTCGCCGGTGGGGCCGGCCTCGTGCGCGGACCGCTCGGGTTCCGCGTCCCCTTCGTCGTGGAGGCCGTCGACGACGAGGCGCTGCGCTGGGCCTGGATGCCCGGGGCGGGCCCGGTCCGGGTCCGAATGCGACACGGCGTCGACCCGGGGCGAAGGGGGAGCAGCGCATGGGTCGAGATCGCGGCGCCGCAGCCGCTCGCGCTCGCCTACGCGCCGATCGCGCGGACGGCGCTGCGACGCCTCGTCGCGGGTGGGCCCTGCCGCCCGGACGCGCATAGGGTCGACGGGTGATCGAGCGACTGACCTGCTTCTGCGGCTCCACCCCCGGCAACGACCCCAGGTGGGTCGAGCTGGCGCACGCGGTCGGGTCCGACCTTGCGCGGCGCGGCATCGGCGTGGTCTACGGCGCGGGCGGCGGCGGTCTCATGGGCGCCGTGGCGCAGGGTGCGTTGGACTCAGGCGGCGAGGTCATCGGCGTGATCCCCTCCTTCATGATCGAGCGGGAGTGGGGCCGCGACGACCTCAGCGAGGTGCACGTCGTCGAGACGATGCACGAGCGCAAGGCGCTCATGGCCGACCTGACGAGCGCCTTCCTCGCGCTGCCGGGCGGCGTGGGAACGCTCGAAGAAGTCTTCGAGGTGTGGACCTGGCGGCAGATCGGGCTGCTCGACAAGCCCGTCGGCTTCCTCGATGCCGACGGATTCTGGTCGCCGCTGCTGGACTCCCTTCGCGGCATCTCGCAGGCCGGCTTCATGTCGCAGGCGAGTCTCGACGACGTCGTCGTCGCGCCCGACCTCGACTCCGCGCTCGCCGGCCTCGAGGCGCGCGGCACCGGCACCCGCATGCTGCGGCCGGTGACCTGACTCCCCTTCGTCAGGCGGCGTCGGGGCGGATGCCGATGAGGCGAAGGGCGGGTCCCGCGCACTCCGGGCAGGGATGGATCAGGGGTGCGTCCACCTCGGGCCACAGGATGCGGAAGGTCTCGTGGGTCGAGCACTGGTAGGCGACGATCCGCGGCCCTGCGGCGGGGCGGGTGAGCTCGGGGGCGGTGAGGCGACGGACGGGGCTGATGTGGCGCTGCATGCGAGAGATGGTGCGCCGCAAGGATTTCCCGACTGCTGCGCGGATGTTTCGGGGGTATTGCGCAGCCGGTGCGCCGCCGCCGAGTAGCGTTGGCCGCATGGCTCAGATGCGCGCGGAGAAGGACAGCATGGGCACCATCGAGGTGCCCTCGGACAAGTACTGGGGGGCGCAGACGCAGCGCTCGCTCGGCAACTTCGACATCGGGCGAGACACCTTCGTCTGGGGCCGCTCGATGATCCGGGCCCTCGGCATCCTCAAGAAGTCGGCCGCCTTGGCCAACGCCGAGCTCGGGGAGCTCCCGCAGGAGGTCGCCGACCTTGTGACGCAGGCCGCCGACGAGGTCATCGCCGGTGACCTCGACGAGCACTTCCCGCTCGTCGTCTTCCAGACCGGCTCGGGCACGCAGTCCAACATGAACTCCAACGAGGTCATCTCCAACCGCGGCATCGAGATCGCCGGTGGCGAGATGGGCTCCAAGACCCCGGTCCACCCCAACGACCACGTCAACCGCGGCCAGTCGAGCAACGACACCTTCCCCACCGCGATGCACATCGCGATCGTCCTCGACCTCGCCGAGCGCCTGTACCCCTCCGTCACGCAGCTGCGCGAGACCCTCGCCGCCAAGGCGAAGGAGTACGTCGACATCGTCATGGTCGGCCGCACCCACCTGCAGGACGCCACCCCGGTCACCCTCGGCCAGGTCATCGGCGGCTGGGTCGCCCAGATCGACTTCGCCCTCGACGCCGTCAAGCACGCCGACGAGCGCGCCCGCGAGCTGGCCATCGGCGGCACCGCCGTCGGCACGGGCCTGAACGCCCACCCCGAGTTCGGCAAGCTGTGCGCCGCGAAGATCAGCGCCGAGGCCGGCCACGACTTCGTCCAGGCGCCCAACCTCTTCGCCAGCCTCTCCGCGCACGACGCGCTCGTCGAGGTGAGCGGCTCCCTTCGCACCCTCTCCGGCGCCCTGATGAAGATCGCCAACGACGTGCGCTGGTACGCCTCCGGCCCGCGCAACGGCATCGGTGAGCTGGCCATCCCGGAGAACGAGCCGGGCTCGTCGATCATGCCGGGCAAGGTCAACCCGACCCAGGCCGAGGCGATGACGATGGTCACCACCCGGGTCTTCGGCAACGACGCGACGGTCGGTTTCGCCGGCAGCCAGGGCAACTTCCAGCTCAACGTCTACAAGCCGGTCATGGCGCACGCGGTCATCGAGTCGATCCGCCTGATCTCCGACGCGTGCGTCTCCTTCGACACCAACTGCGCCGTCGGCATCGAGCCGGTCCGAGAGAAGATCGAGGAGAACCTCTCGCGCAACCTCATGCTCGTCACCGCGCTCAACCGCCACATCGGCTACGACAAGGCCGCGGCGATCGCCAAGAAGGCGCACAAGGAGGGCACGAGCCTGCGCGAGGCCGCCGTCGCCTCCGGTGACATCTCCGGCGAGGACTTCGACGCCTGGGTCGTCCCGGCCGACATGACGCACCCAAGCGCCTGACGCCGTCTCACCCGCCCCGGGATTTCCGGGTCACCCGAGAAACCTCCCCTTCGCAAGAGTTTGAAACCCATGCGAAGGGGAGGTTTCCCTTGTTGAGCAGCGGCGGGAGTCGTCGGACCGGGTCAGAAGCCCTCGTCGGCGACCTTGGCCGCGGGACCCGCAGCGGTGCCGTAGCCACCGAGCAGCTCCGCCAGGCGAAGGGGGCCGCGCGCCTCGTCGGCCCGGCCGGCCCGCTGCAGGGTGCGGCCCAGGAGCAGGTGCGCGTAGGCGTCGTCGGGAGCCTCGGCGATGACCTCGCGAGCCGCAGCCTCGGCCCGCCCGAGTTGGGCGGAGTGGAAGTAGCAGCGCGCCAGCAGCAGGTGGATCTCGGCCGTGCCGTGCCCGACCGGGTCGGCGTCGCCCTCCGCGCGGGCGGCCGCGAGATCGGTGAAGAAGTCCTCGAGGTCCGTCGCCGCTTCCGTGTAGCGGGCATCGTCGAAGGCGTGCTTCGCGCGCTCGTAGCGCTCGAAGCCGTACAGCTCGCGCGTCGTGGTCATGTCGTCCTCAACCCGCGGCGGGTGAGAACCATTCCCACCCAACGCTGCAGGACCCAGGGTCGTGCGGAGTGGTCGGCTCGGGGTCAGCGCACGCGGTCGAGCCGGACGAAGTCCGCCAGCCACGCGCCCAGATCCCGGGCGCAGCCGTCCACGGCTGCCGACCAGTCGTGCGCCGTCTCGTCGGCGTTGTCGCTCACCCGCTTGACGAGGTGGACGGGCACGCCGAGCTCGGCGCAGGCCAGGGCGATCGCGTAGCCCTCCATGTCGACGAGGTCGGCGCGGGTCGCCAGCTCGTCGCGCACGGCCGGGTCGGTGACGAAGAGGTCCCCGCTCGCCAGCACCGTCTGCTGCGCGGGGTCGAGCACGAGCCTCTCGCGCGGGTCGATGCCGAGCTGCCGGATCGGCTCGGCCGACAGGTCGTGGTTGAGGACGGTTCCGATCTCGTGCAGCCCGTCGACTCCGGGGCGCAGCGCGCCGGCCGTCCCGATGTTGACGACGACGAGCTCGTCGCGGCGCGGGTGCTCGCAGATCGCGCGGGTGACCTGCACCGCCGCGAGGCTCTTGCCGACGCCGGTGATGAGCACCTCGAGCCCATCGGGCACGTGGGCGGCCTCGGACTGGATCGCGGCGACGACGAGCAGGTGCATGGCCTCACCGTATCCGTCGTATCGTGCCGAGCATGGCCCCCTTCGTCCCGCACGCGCTGATCCGTGGCGCCCGCCTGCGACCGGGCGCGGCGCCCGTGGACCTCCGTCTGCGCGAAGGGAGGGTCGCCGAGATCGGCGACCACCTCACCGCCGCGGGGGCCGAGGTCCACGACGCTGGTGGGGCGCTCGCGGTGCCCGGCCTGTGGGACGCCCACGTGCACTTCGGCCAGTGGGCGGCGATGAGTCGCCGGGTCGACGTCGCCGACACCGCGAACCCCGAGGAGGTCGCGGCCAGGGTCGCGCGTCACCTCGACGTGGAGCGGCTGGCGCCCGGGACCGTCGTGCAGGGTTTCGGCTGGCGGGTGGCCGGCTGGGACCGGCTGCCGAGCACGGCCGAGCTCGACGCCGTCGCCGGTGACCGACCGGTCATCCTCATCAGCGGCGACTGCCACGCCGGGTGGCTGAGCAGTGCCGCCTTCCGTGCGCTCGGGCTTCCCGTGCAGGAGGGCCACCTCGACGAGGACGAGTGGTTCCCCATCTACCAGCGCCTGGCCGACCTGCCGGAGGACCCGGCCGTCGTCCGCGCCAGCCTCGACTCCGCGATGCGAGCCGCCGCGGCGAAGGGGGTCGTCGGCATCGCCGACATGGAGTTCGAGGCAGGGCGGCTCGAGTGGCCGCAGCGCACCGCCGACGGCCTCGACCTGCTGCGGGTGCGCCCGGCGACCTATCCCGAGGGCCTCGACGAGACGATCGCGGCCGGCGTGCGCACCGGCGACGTGCTCGACGAGACCGGCCTCGTGACGATGGGCCCGCTCAAGGTCATCACCGACGGTTCGCTCAACACCCGCACCGCCTGGTGCTGCGAACCCTTCGTCACCGACGACGATCTCGGCGACCCGCACGGCAAGAGCACCGTCGGGCCCGAGGAGCTCACCCAGCTGCTCCGGCGCGCCCATGTCCACGGCCTCGACGGCGCGGTCCACGCGATCGGTGACCAGGCGCTGCTCGACGCGCTCGACGCCTACGCCGCGAGCGGCGCGCGCGGCACGATCGAGCACGCGCAGCTGGTGCGGATGGAGGCACTGGGTCGCTTCGCCGACCTCGGGCTCGTCGCCAGCGTTCAGCCGGCGCACCTGCTCGACGACCGCGACTCGACCGAGGCGCTGTGGCCCGACCGGCTCGACCGGTGCTTCGCCCTGCGCTCGATGGCGGAGGCGGGGATCCCCCTTCGTCTGGGGTCGGATGCTCCCGTCTCCCCGCTCGACCCGTGGCTCGCGATGTCGGCGGCGGTCCACCGCAGTGCCGACGAGCGCGAACCCTGGGCGCCGGAGCAGGCGATCACACCCCGCGAGGCGCTGCTCGCGTCGTCCGACGGGGTCACCGAGCTGCGCGAAGGGGGCCTCGCCGACATCGCCCTCCTCGCCGAAGACCCTTGTCCAGCAGGCCTGTCCGGCACCGCAGAGCAGGCCGTGCACCTCCGGGCGACGCGGGCCTTGGCGACCTTCGTCGGCGGGCGCCTCACCCACTCCGCCTGACCCTCACGCTGCGCCAGATCCACACCGCCGGGCGGCGATGACGCCACCCGACGTCGTTGATGTCACCTGGTTGCCCGGAGAAGGGGGACCAGGCGACACCAACGACGCCGGGCAGGTGCCGGCGCTACCTCAGCTGGCGGTGTCGATCGTCACGCCGTAGTAGCTCGCCGCGTCGACGACCGGCTGGAAGAAGCTGTACGAGCCGGCGTCGTAGCCGCTGTTGTAGCCGCACTCCGCGCCGACCGGCCGCCGGAGGTCATGCCCTGGGCGAGATTGCCGACGCCGATGTAGGCGCCACCGGAGTCGCCGCCCTCGGTGCACACGCTCGCCTCGGCGCGGCTGCGGCCGTCGCGCTCCATGACATAGGAGGTCATCGGGTCTGCCGTCGAGATGCCGTCATCGGGCACGGGGGCGGCGGAGGCCGTCGGCGCGAGCAGGGCGCCCGCGCCGACGAGGGCGGCAGTGAGGCTCAGGGTGGTGCGCGTGGTCATGGGGTTCTCCTCGGTCCGGAGCCGGGGTGTCCGGCTCGTGCCTTGAAGGTGGCGCTCTCACATGACCGGCGCCACGCCACCTGACCAAGTCCGGGAGCGCGCGGCGATATCCCGACCCTCGAGGTGGTCCCTGCTGACCTGCGTCCGACGCGTTCGCGCCCTTCACACGCAGCGTTCACGTCGGCGTCGCCGTGCGGGCTTGCCTCACCGGACCGTCTTCGCTAATCTGGAATCGTTCCAATCCACGGGGCGCTCAAGTGCGCCGTGGAAGCCGGAACCACGTGACCCCGAGAGATGCACAGGAGACCACGCATGTCCCTCATCAACACCCAGATCAAGCCCTTCCAGGCGACCGGCTACATCAACGGCGAGTTCAAGGACTTCTCCGAGGCCGACGTCGCCGGCAAGTGGGCGATCTTCTTCTTCTACCCCGCCGACTTCACCTTCGTCTGCCCGACGGAGCTCGAGGACCTCGCGGCCGAGTACGACGCGGAGCTCAAGGGCCTGGGCGTCGAGGTCTTCTCCGTCTCGACCGACACGCACTTCACGCACAAGGCGTGGCACGAGACCTCCGACGCCGTCGGCAAGGTGACCTACCCGATGCTCGGCGACCCGACCGCCACCATCTCGCGCAACTTCGACATCCTGCGCGAGGACGAGGGCCTGGCCAACCGCGGCACCTTCCTCGTCGACCCCGACGGTGTCATCCAGTTCCTCGAGATCACCGCCGAGGGCATCGGCCGCAACGCCAAGGAGCTCGTGCGCAAGGTCAAGGCCGCGCAGTACGTCCGCGACAACCCCGGCGAGGTCTGCCCGGCCAAGTGGGAAGAGGGCGCCGAGACCCTCGCCCCCTCGCTGGACCTCGTCGGCAAGATCTGATCGAGCCTCTCCGCTCGACCTGATCGCCGTCACGCACGGTGCATCTCTGGTGGGGGCGGCGCTCGCCGCCGCCCCCACCCACCATCCGCCCCACACCCCCCTTCGTCCAGCAGGAGTCGCTCGCACCATGGCCCTCGACCAGAACCTCGCCACCCAGCTCAAGGCCTACCTCGACAACCTCCGCGAGCCGATCGAGCTCGTCGTGAGCCTCGACGAGAGCCCCAAGTCCCGTGAGCTCGACGAGCTGATCGTCGAGATCGAGGGGATGAGCGACCTCATCACCCGCCGCGTGGCCGAAGGGAGCGACCTCGACGAGCGCGTCCCCTCCTTCGCGATCACCCGCGTGTCCGACCCGCAGGTGTCCGTCCGCTTCGCCGGCATCCCGATGGGCCACGAGTTCACGTCCCTCGTCCTGGCGCTGCTCCAGGTCGGCGGGCACCCGAGCAAGGCCGCGCAGGACGTCATCGAGCAGATCAAGGGTCTGACCGGTGAGCACCACTTCGAGACCTTCTTCTCGCTCAGCTGCCAGAACTGCCCGGACGTCGTCCAGGCCCTCAACCTCATGAGCGTGCTCAACCCCGGCATCACCCACACGGCCATCGACGGCGCCGTCTTCCCCGAGGAGGCCGAGCGCCGCGGCGTGCTCGCCGTGCCGACCGTCTTCGTCGACGGCGAGTCCTTCGGCTCCGGCCGCATGGAGCTCGCCGAGATCGTCACCAAGGTCGACGAGCTGGCCGGTGGCGACTCCGCGGCCCGCGCCGCCGAGGAGCTGTCTTCCCGAGAGCCCTACGACGTCCTCGTCGTCGGAGGTGGCCCCGCCGGCGCCTCGGCCGCGATCTACGCCGCCCGCAAGGGGATCCGCACGGGTCTCGTTGCCGAGCGCTTCGGCGGTCAGGTGCTCGACACCATGGCGATCGAAAACCTCGTCTCCGTCCCGCACACCGAGGGCCCGAAGCTCGCGGCCGACCTCGAGCGCCACGTCGGCGAGTACGAGGTCGACATGATCCGCAGCCAGGCCGCTGCCGGCCTCTCCGCCGGCGACGACGGCCTCACGGTCGTCGACCTCGCCAACGGTGCCGCGCTCAAGGGCAGGACCGTCGTCCTCGCGACGGGTGCTCGCTGGCGCACCATGGGCGTCCCCGGCGAGGAGGAGTACCGCAACAAGGGCGTCACCTTCTGCCCGCACTGCGACGGCCCGCTCTTCAAGGGCAAGCGGGTCGCCGTCATCGGCGGCGGCAACTCCGGCGTCGAGGCCGCGATCGACCTCGCGGGCATCGTCGGTCACGTGACGCTCGTCGAGTTCATGGACGAGATGCGTGCCGACGAGGTGCTTCAGCGCAAGCTGCGCTCGCTGCCCAACGTCGACATCCGGCTCGGCACGAAGACGACCGAGGTCGTCGGCGACGGCGGCAAGGTCACCGGCATCGTCGTCGAGCCCCGCGACGGCGGCGAAGGGGAGACCCTCGCCCTGGAGGGCGTCTTCGTCCAGATCGGCCTGCTGCCCAACACCGAGTGGCTCGGTGACGCGGTCGAGCTCTCCGAGCGCGGCGAGATCGTCATCGACGGCGTCGGCCGGACCAACCTGCCGGGCGTCTTCGCCGCGGGCGACTGCACGGTCGAGCCCTACAAGCAGATCGTCACCGCGCTCGGTGCGGGCTCGACCGCCTCGCTGAGCGCCTTCGACCACCTCATCCGCACGAGCGCCCCGAGCGAGGAGGCCGCGGTCGCTGCGACCAAGGCCGCCGACGGCCCGCTCGAGGCCGGTGACCAGATCGACGTCCCGGACTCGGTCGGCGCGCGCGCCTGAGGCATCGGTAGCGTCACTGTTGTCCTCCCTCCCGACCTCACCAGGAGACTCCATGAGCGAGCAGATCGACCTCACCGACCACGGCCCCGCGCCCTACGTCGTCGACATCGAGTCGGCCACGCTGCAGAACTCCAACTACCGCTCCACCCTGTGGACCGGCACCAACCTGCAGCTGACCGTCATGGCCATCGCGCCCGGTGACGACATCGGTCTGGAGGTCCACGAGGACCACGACCAGTTCATCCGGGTCGAGGAGGGTCGCGGCCGGGCCCAGATGGGGCCGGCACAGGACGACCTGAGCTTCGACCGCGAGGTCGGCGACGACGACATCATCATGGTGCCGGCCGGGCAGTGGCACAACATCACCAACATCGGCGACGAGCCGCTCAAGGTGTACTCGCTCTACGGGCCCCCGGAGCACGTGCACGGCACGGTCCACGCCACCAAGGCCGACCAGGACGCCGACCCCAACGAGCACTGATCCGCCCCCGAGGCCCCGCGTCACCCACCGCTGACCCAGCCCTCCAACTTCGCAAAACCCTAGGGTCTTGCGAAGTTGCGGCAGGTGAACCTCGCAGGACCCTAGGGTTTTGCAGAGATGGCGGTCCGGGGCGTCTGCTCCACCAGCGACGAAGGGTGGGACCTGCCAGCCGGCGGGTCCCACCCTTCGTGCAGGGTCTGGCGCTCGAGGTGACTGCCCAGTAACCTCCCGCCCATGCAGAGCAGCATCGCCTACACGCGTCTCCTCGGAAATGGCGCGCCGATCGTCCTCGTCCACGGCATCGGCCACCGCCGACAGGCATGGGGTGAGGTCCCGGAGATGCTCGCCGCACGCGGTCACGACGTCTACGTCGTCGACCTGCCGGGTCACGGGGAGTCGCCGCGGCCGACCCGTCCCGACGGCTGGTCCATGCGCAGTCACGCGGAGCAGTTCGAGCGACTCTTCCGCGAGCTGGGCATCGAGCGCCCGCACGTCGTCGGCAACTCCCTCGGTGGCGCGATGGTCCTCGAGATGGCGGCCCGTGAGGGCGTCGTCAGCAGCGCGACCGCCCTGTCGCCGGCGGGGTTCTTCCCGCCGTGGCACCTGCCCAATGTCGCGGCCAACCTGCTCTTCATGAAGGTCGGCAGTCACCTGCCCGAGGCGCTCCATCGCCGCCTCACCGCCCACGTCTGGTTTCGCAAGCTGGCCTTCCGCGCCCTCTACACGCACCCGGAGAAGGTCACCGTCGAGGCGGCGGTGGGGGACACCCTCAACCTGCGCCGGGCACCGGGCTTCTGGCCGCACTTCGTCCGGGCGACCTTCCTGCGCGTCGCCGAGCCGCTCGCCGTCCCGACGACCATCGCCTGGGGCGACACCGACCGCCTGCTCCTGCCCTCCGAGGCAGACACCGCCCGAGCCCGCTTCCCCGAGGCGACCCACGTCTCGCTCGAGGACTGCGGGCACTGTCCTCAGATCGACCACCCCGAGCTCGTCGTCGACACCGTCCTCGCGACGATCGAGCGAGCGAGCTCCCGCCAGGGGGCCGTTCAGTAGAACCGGGAGGGGACGGCCACTCAACAGCCGACCTGCGGATGAGCACCTCACCCGTGCTGCTCCGTGCGCGCGCACGGGCGACGGCATCTGGACCACCGTCGACGACCGAGGCGCTCAGCGATGTGCTCGTCGGCTGAGCAGGGGTGCGCGGGCCGGCGACGAGACGTAGGTTACTGATGAGAAACCAACCAATGGATGGAAGGTCACCGATGACTGCCGCGCCCAGCCAACCGCAGGGCACCGCCCGCCGCGAGGTCCCGGAGCGTGTCGACATCCTCGTCGTCGGCGCCGGCATCTCGGGCATCGGTGCCGCGCACCGCATCCTGGAGGCCGACCCCGGCGTCGACCTCGTGATCGTCGAGGCGCGGGAGCGCACCGGCGGCACGTGGGACCTCTTCCGCTACCCGGGAGTGCGGTCGGACTCCGACATGTTCACCCTGTCCTTCCCCTTCCGCCCGTGGCAGGGGCGCAAGGCGATCGCCGACGGCGGCGACATCCGCGACTACGTCCGCGAGACCGCCCGCGAGGGCGGCCTCGACGAGCGAACCCACACCGGCTGCCGTGTCGTCTCGCTCGACTGGTCGACGCAGGCCCAGGAGTGGACGGTGCAGGTCGACACGGCTGCTGGCCGGCGCGAGGTGCGCGCGGCCTGGGTGCACCTCGGCAGCGGCTACTACGACTACGAGCAGGCGCACGACCCGGGCTTCGTCGGTGTCGAGGACTTCCGCGGCACCGTCGTGCACCCGCAGTTCTGGCCGGAGGACCTCGACCACGCCGGGAAGCGCGTCGTCGTCATCGGCTCCGGCGCGACCGCCGTCACCGTCGTGCCGGCGATGGCGCAGACCGCGGCGCACGTGACGATGCTGCAGCGCACGCCGAGCTATGTCTTCTCGCAGCCGGGGGTCGACCCCTTCGTCCAGGTCCTGCGCAAGCGGCTCAGCCCGCAGCGGGTCCAGACCCTGACCCGGATCAAGAACCTCGGACTGCAGACCTTCCTCTACGAGCTCTCGCGCAAGCGCCCGCGGGCGGCCAATGCGATCGTCCTCGGACAGGCGCGCGCCTTCCTGCCCAAGGAGGTCGTCGACGAGCACTTCACCCCGCCCTACGACGTGTGGGACCAGCGCCTGTGCGCCGTCCCCGACGGCGACCTCTACGCGGCGATCCGCCGCGGTCGCGCCGAGGTCGTCACCGGCCACATCGAGCGCTTCGTCCCCGAGGGGGTCCGTCTCACCGACGGCCGCGTCGTCGAGGCCGACATCGTCGTCACGGCGACGGGCCTGCGGCTGCAGCTGCTCGGCGGCGCGAGCCTGTCGGTCGACGGCGAGCCGGTCGCCCAGGAGCGGGCCTATGCCTACCGCGGCCTCATGCTCGCCGGGGTCCCCAACCTCACGATGACCGTCGGCTACGTCAACGCGTCGTGGACATTGCGGGCCGACCTCGTCAGCCGCTACGTCGCCCGCCTGCTCGTGCACCTGCGTGACCACGGGCTCGGCGTCGCCGTGCCGGTCGCGCCCGACGGCATGACCGCCGGACCGATCCTCGACCTCACCTCGGGCTACGTGCAGCGCATCGTCTCGGCCTTCCCCAAGGTCGGCGACCGCGCCCCGTGGACGATGCCGCAGAGCTACGTCAAGGACAAGATCGCCTTCGGTCGCGCCGACGTCACCGAGGACATGTTCTTCGCTCCGCTGGGGGCGAAGGGAGTGTCCCTGCCCCAGGGAGCCGCGGCCCCGGCGCAGCTGCCGCTGCCCGGCTCGTCGAGCAATGTCGACGGGTCCGTCGGCGACGTCGTCGAGGTGCCTGCCGGCGCCGGTCAGGGCGCGACTGCAGAGGGCTCGCCGACGGGCCCGACCACGGATGCGGCCACCGAGGTGCCGGCGGAGATCGTCCGGTGAGCCGGCCAGAGCTCGTCGTCGCCGGCGGCACGGCCGTCGTCACCGGTGCCGCCGGTGGCATGGGCGAGCACCTGGCCAAGGGGCTGGCCCGACGCGGGGCCGACCTCGTCGTCCTCGACCGCGATGCCGCCGGCCTCGAGCGGGTCGTCGCGGAGATCGGCCGGGAGACGCCCGGGGCGAGGGTCACCCCCTTCGTCGTCGACCTGTCGGACCGGGCCGCTGCCGACGAGGTGATCGTCCGCATCCGCGACGAGCACGCCGGCGTGACGATGCTCTTCAACAACGCCGGCGTCGCGGTCGGTGGCCGGTTCGTCGACGTCTCGGCACAGGACTTCGACTGGCTGCTCGAGATCAACCTGCTCGTGCCGATCCGGCTCACCCGGGCGCTGCTGCCGCTCATGCTCGCCAACGGTCAGGGGCAGGTGGTCAACACCTCGAGCCTCTTCGGGCTCATCGGCCCGCCCGGGCAGTCGGCCTACTCGACGAGCAAGTTCGGGCTGCGCGGGTTCAGCGAGTCGCTGCGCAGCGAGCTCGAGGCGGAGGGCCAGCCGGTGGGGGTCACGAGCGTGCACCCGGGCGGCATCCGCACCGGCATCGCCAAGAACGCTCGGATCGCCGCGGGGACCGACCCCGACGAGGCCGAGCGCGGACGGGCGGCCTTCGACAAGGTGCTGCGCTACCCGGCCGACCGGGCCGCCGAGGAGATCATCGAGGCCGCCGTCGCCCGGCGCCCCCGGTTGCTCATCGGCAACGACGCCCGCGCGCTCGACGCCGTCGCCCGGCTGCTGCCCGCGCGCTACTGGTCGCTCATGGGTCGAGGGATGGCCCTCGCGGCGAAGCGCCAGTAGCGACTGCCACCATGGGGCCATGACGATGCCCCAGCAGCTCCAGGGCCGACTGCGCCTGCCGATCATCTCCGCGCCGATGTTCCTCGGGTCGGGTGTCGACCTCGTCGTCGGTGCCTGCCGCGCGGGGGTCCTCGGGACCTTCCCCGCGCTCAACCTGCGCACGACCGAGGACTTCGACGGCTGGCTGACCCAGATCGAGGACGCGCTCGCCGAGCCCGGCGATCGGCAGCCGGCGCCCTACGGCGTCAACTTCATCGTGCACAGCAGCAACAAGCGTATCGAGGCCGACCTGGAGCGGATCGTCGCCCACGAGGTGCCGCTCGTCATCACCAGCCTCGGCGCGGCCAAGGAGGTCGTCGACGCGGTCCACTCCTACGGCGGGCTCGTCTTCCACGACGTCACCAATGCCAAGCACGCGGCCAAGGCCGCTGCCGCGGGGGTCGACGGGATCATCCTCGTCGCCGCCGGTGCCGGTGGGCATGCCGGCGGGCTCAACCCCTTCGCCCTGATCAGCGAGGTGCGCGCGGTCTGGGACGGGCCGCTCGCGCTGAGCGGTGCCCTGTCGACCGGTCGCGACGTGCTCGCCGCCCAGGCCGCCGGTGCCGACCTGGCCTACATGGGCACGCGATTCCTCGCGACGAACGAGTCGCTCGTGTCGCAGGAGTACCGCGACATGCTCGTCGGGCACAGTGCCGAGCAGATCGTCTACACCCCGTCGATCAGCACCATCCCGGCGAACTTCCTGCGCGAGAGCATCGTCGCCGCCGGCCTCGACCCCGACCACCTGCCGGTGCCCGAGCGGGTCGACCTCGGCCACGTCACCAACCCCCACGCCGCGGAGCCCGCCTCGACGACCGCCCCCAAGGCGTGGAAGGAGATCTGGAGCGCCGGCCAGTCCGTCGCCGGCATCGACTCCGTCGTCCCCGTGGCCGAGCTCGTCGACCAGCTCGAGGCCGAGTACACCCAGGCGAAGGGGGAGCTGCTCGCGGTCCTCGGCGAGTAGGTGAGCCCAGGGAAACGTTCCCCGACCTCCATCCTGGTCGGCTCCCGAGGGGGACGGCGTGGCGCTCAGACGAAGTCCGGTCGCCAACTCTGCAAGACCTTAGGGTCTTGCAGAGTTGGCGACCGGACTTCTTCATGAGTCGGGCCATACCGTCCCCGTCGTCCGCTGGCTGGCGTCGAAGACCCGCCGTGAGCGGGTGTGGAACCCCCCTTCGTCCCGGTGGACCGCGGGGCTAGCGTGGAGGGCATGGCTGAGATCCCCACTCGCGTCCTCGGGGACGGCACGTCGGTGCCGGTCCTCGGATTCGGTACCTACCCCCTGCGCGGGGACGACGGCGTGCGCGCCATCGCGTCGGCGCTCGAGGTGGGATATCGACTCATCGACACGGCGGTCAACTACCGCAACGAGCGCGAGGTGACCGAGGCGATCCGGGCGAGCGGTGTCGACCGCGGTGACGTCTTCGTCCAGACCAAGGTCCCCGGCCGCGACCACGAGAGCTCGCGCGAGAGCATCGAGACCTCGCTGCAGGTCATGGACCTCGAGTACCTCGACAGCGTCCTCATCCACTGGCCCAACCCCTCCCAGGGGCACTACGTGCAGGCCTGGCAGGGGCTCGTCGAGGCGCGCGAGGCGGGGCTGGTCCGCTCGATCGGCGTCAGCAACTTCACGCCCGCCCACCTCGACGAGATCATCGAGGCGACCGGCGTGACTCCGGCGAGCAACCAGGTCGAGATGCACCCCGCCTTCCCGCAGGCGGAGCAGCGGGCCGCCGACGCCGAGCGCGGCATCACCACCCAGGCGTGGAGCCCCATCGGCCGGGGCGAGATCTTCGAGGCGGCGCCCGTGGTGGCCGCCGCCCGGGCCCACGACGTCACGCCCGCCCAGGTCGTCCTGCGTTGGCACCTGCACCTCGGGTCGCTCCCGCTGCCGAAGTCCGGCGACCCGGAGCGCCAGCGGACTAACCTCGAGGTGCTCGGGTTCGACCTGTCGGAGGCCGAGACCGAGGCGATCACCGCGCTCGGCCGTCCCGATGGGCGCCTCTTCGACGCCGACCCGGACCGCCACGAGGAGATGTGACCGGCCGGCGCTGGCCGGTCCGGCCCGTGCCGGGAGAGGCGGTGCCGACCCCCTTCGGCATGTCGGCCTACTGCGTCGCCGACCCGGCCGCCCGGGCACCAGAGCGCGACGCGCTCGTCGTCGTCCACGGCGACGACGAGGACTCGCGCTGGACCTTCGCCGGAGTCGACGAGACCGTGCGCGCGGTGGCGGCCGGGCTCCTCGGTCTGGGGTTGGACCCGGGTGACCGGGTGCTGCTGCGCATGGGCAACCGGGCGGAGTTCCCCTTCGTCTTCTTCGGGGCGATCGCGGCAGGGCTCGTCGCCGTGCCGACGAGCGCGCAGCTGACCGCCGACGAGGCCGCCGCGCTGCTCGCGGACAGCGGTGCCTGGGCAGTGGCCCTCGATCCCGACCTCGATCTCGCTGTGCCGCAAGGCATCTCGGTCGTCACCTCCGACGATGTCGACCGGTGGGTGGCCGGCGGCGAGCGGGCCGAGCACGACCTCGGTGACCCCGACCGCCCGGCCTTCATCACCTACACCTCCGGCACGACCGGACGGCCGAAGGGGGTCGTCCACGCCCACCGCAGCGCCTGGGGCCGCCGCCCGATGTACCGCGGCTGGTACGGCCTCGGCGAGGGCGACGTCATGCTCCACGCCGGGGCGCTCAACTGGACCTACACGCTCGGCGTCGGACTCACCGACCCGTGGGCCAACGCCGCGACCGCCATCGTCTACGACGGCCCGCGCGACGGGCTCGTCTGGCCGCGCATCGTCCACTCGCACCAGGCGACCCATCTCGCGGCCGTGCCTGGGGTCTATCGTCACCTGCTGCGTCACGGTGACCCGGGGGAGTGGGACCTGAGTTCCCTGCGGACCGCGCTCGTCGCCGGGGAGGCGCTGCCCACGGCACTGCTCGAGGAGTGGAACGCCGCGACCGGGGTGCCGCTGCACGAGTCGCTCGGCATGAGCGAGATCTCGACCTTCGTCTCGACCGCGCCCGGCATGCCCGTGCGTCCCGGCAGCCCGGGGCGGGCACAGCCGGGGCGGCGGATCGGGGTCCTCGACCCCGAGGTGCTCAAGGACCCGCAGTCCTCGCCCGTGGAGCTCTCGGTCGGCGACGTCGGCCGCCTGGCGGTTCACCGCGACGATCCCGGCCTGATGCTCGGCTACTGGCAGCGGCGCGACGAGACGGCCGAGGTCATGCGCGGCGAGTGGTTCGTCACCGGCGACCTCGCGGAGGTCGACGCCGACGGCTACCTGACCTATCACGGCCGTGCTGACGACCTCATGAACGTGATGGGCTACCGGGTCTCCCCGGTCGAGGTCGAGGAGGCCCTCTCCGGGGTGCCGGGCGTCGCCGAGGTCGCCGTTGCCGGCCTCGACGTCGGCGACGGGGTGAGCATCGTGTGCGCCTGGGTCGTGCCGACGCCGGACGTCACCGACCGGGACGCCGTGCGGGACAAAGTCGTCGAGCGAGCGGCCGAGCGATTGGCTGTCTACAAGCGACCGCGCGAGGTGCGCTTCGCCGAGGCGCTGCCGCGCACGGCCAACGGCAAGGTGGTGCGGCGCGACCTGGGCTGAGGCACCGCCGCGCGCGGTGCAGGCAGCCTCGAGCTCGGGGATGCCGACCTGCTCGAAGATCTCGATCCGCTGCCCGTGGTGCCCGACGGCACCCTCGGTTGGCGATCAGCGCCGGGTCAGGCCCACCCGGAACCCCACCGGCATGAGCGTCAGCCGCTCGGTGATCTTCAGGTCGTAGCCGGGCTCGGGCGTCAGGTCGAAGCGGTGCAGCAGCTTGGCCAGGACGATGACCGACTCGTGCAGCGCGAACTGGCGGCCGATGCAGGCGCGCTCGCCGGTGCCGAAGGGCTTGTAGGCGTGGGCCGGCCGGGCCCGGATGTGCTCCGGCAGGAACCTGTCGGGGTCGAAGCGCTCCGGGTCCGGCCACACGTCGGGGTCGCGGTGCAGCAGCGGGATGAAGACGAGCACCTTGTCCCGCGGCGTCATCCGCAGGCCGCCGGGCACGCCGGCCGAGCCGTCGGCCCCGATCGTCGTCGTCTGCCGCGGCGACCGGGCGAAGCCCGGTGCCGTCGGCCACAGGCGCAGGGTCTCGTCGACGACCCGGCGCAGGTAGCGCAGCTTGGGCACCTGCTCGAAGGTCGGGGTCGCGGTGGGGTCGGTGCCGAGGACCTCGTCGAGCTCGGCCCGCACCCGCGCGAGCACCTCGGGCTCGCGGGTCAGGTGGTACAGGGCGAAGGAGAGCGCGCCCGACGTCGTCTCGTGGCCGGCGACGAGCAGGGTGAGGATCTGGTGGCGCACGTTCGTCGCCTCGAGCAGGTCGCCCGAGTCGTCTACGGGCACGTGCATCATCCGGCCCAGCAGGTCCTCGCGGCGGTCGCCGCTCGCTTCCCGCTCGGCGACGATCTCGCGCAGGAGCCGGTCGATGTGGGCGTGACGGTCCAGCGCGCGGGCGTCCCGGCGACGCACCCACCGGCGGGCGAAGGGGAGGCCCGCCAGGTTGGACCGGGAGGCAGCGTGCGACATGTCGCCGACGAAGGTCGTGACGAAGGGGTCGACCTCCTCGGTCTTGAAGCTGCCGAAGGTGTGGCTGAAGGCGGCCCGGCCGATGGTCTCGAGGGTGAGCTTGGTCAGCCACGGGGAGACGTCGACGGTCCTCCCTTCGCCGGCGGCCCGGTCCCACACCCCGATCAGCTCGTCCGTGGCCTCGACCATGACCTCGTGGTAGCCGCGCATCGCCGACTTGCTGAAGGCCGGCATGAGCAGGTCGTGGGCCAGCCGCCAGTTGGGCTCGTGGCTGTGAGCGGTGAAGAGGCCGTCGCCGACGAACATCCGCAGGTCCTCGACGCCCGGGGCGAGCGCCTTGGTGAAGCGGTGGTCGTCGCACAGCTCGCCGACGAGGTCGACACCGCGGGCGAAGACGAACTTGCGGCCCAGCGCGAGCATCTCGAACATCGGCCCGAGGTCGGCCCCGAGCCGCAGCATGTTCTGCACCGGCTGGGTCGGGTCCATGCCCTTGCGGAAGGCGTCACCCAGCACCCGACGACGTCCCGGCGGGTGCGGGAAGTCGTGGTCCGCCCACCCCATCCCGGTCGTCGGGGGGTGGTCCACGAGAGTGTCGGTCACGGCCACGGTGCCGGGTCCTTTCGTCAGGTGTAGTGACCCGACTCACGGTAGACCTCGCCGGACGGCATGGCGAGGGATCGGCCCTTGCCGATCGGCGCCCCCCGCATGGGATGATGTGCGCCATGAGCAAGCACAAGCACCAGCGTCTCTCGCACCCCCCGACCGGCCCGCACGCCGTCGAGGACCTCGGGGAGGCCCAGAACCCCGCGTGGTGGACCGTCATGACGCTCGGGATCATCGCTGGCGCCGTGGGCACGTGGGCGGTCGTCGTCCTCAGCCCGATGCTCGGTGTCGTCGCGGCCGTGCTCGCCGTGCTGACCATCGTCGTCGGTGTCGTCATGTCGAAGATGGGCCTGGGCTCCTACACCTACGGCAAGGGTGACACCGCCACCGACAGCCCGTCGGTCGGCATCAAGTGATCTCGTCGAGGGTGGCGCCGATGAGGCGCACGCCCTCGACGAAGGCCCCGGGGTTGGGGCCGGAGTAGTTCAACCTCAGGTGCGCACCGACCGGCTCGGCCGGGAACCACTCGTCGCCCGGGGCGACGAGCACCCCTTTCGCCTCGCAGCCGCTCGTCAGGCGCCCCAGATCGGTCCCGTCCGGTAACCGGATCCAGAGGTTCAGACCGCCCGTGGGGATGGCGGTCAGGTGGGCGGACGGCAGGTGCTCCGACACCGCCGCGACGAGCAGGTCGCGCCGGTCGGCGAGCTCACGCCGCATCGAGCGCAGGTGAGTGCGCCATCCAGGCTGCGTGACGACGTCGAGGGCCACGGCCTGCAGTGCGCCGCTCACGTACATGTTGGCCGCGCGGACCTCGGTGAGGATGCGTTCGTGCGCCGGCCCGCGCGCCGTGACGGCGGCGACCCGCACGGACGGCGCGACGCTCTTGGTCAGCGACCGCAGGTGGACGACATGGCCCCCGTCGTCGCGGGCGGCGAGGGGCGTGGCCTCGCCCGTCAGCGTGAAGTCACTCGCCCAGTCGTCCTCGATGAGGAAGGCGCCGTGCTCCCGGACCGCCGCGAGGACCGCGTCAGCGCGCTGGGTCGACCACCGTGCTCCGGTCGGGTTGGCGTGGGTCGGCTGGGCGTAGAAGGCGCGTGCCCCGGACCGTGAGAGTGCCTGCGCGAGAACGTCGGGGTCGGGACCGTGCGGGCCGCTGGGGATGGGGACGAGCTCGACACCCGCCTGCGCTGCAGCGTGGATCGCGCCCCAGTAGGTCGGTGACTCGATGACGAGGGGGCGTCCGGCTCCGACGAGCGCGTGCAGGCAGGCGGTGAGGCCGCCCTGGTTGCCGGGGACGACGATGACGTCCTGCGGCCCCGGCGCCGACACGGATGCGGGCGTCATGGCGGCGAGCTCGGCCGCGAACCACGACTGCAGCTCGGGGAGCCCCGACGACGGCGGGCGGGCGATCGCCGCGTCGGTGCGAGCGACCCGGGTGAAGGCGGACCGGACGAGCCGCTCGGGGAGGAGGTCGCGATCCGGGTAGCCGGAGTGGAAGGCGATCGCGTCGTGCCGCACCGGCTGCAGGGCTCGGGACTGGGCCGGGATCTGCCGGCGGGGCGCGCCGAGCGCCGCTGTCTGCCAGCCGAAGTCGTGCGGACGGCTCGTCCGTGGTGCCCGCACGAAGGTGCCGACCCCGGGGCGGGTCTCGACGAGCCCCAGGGCGACGAGGGAGCGCAAGGCCTTCTGCACGGTGAGTGGGCTGACCTCGTGCTGCCGGACGAGCGTGCGGGTCGACGCCAGGCGGGCTCCCGGTGCAGCCGTGGCGATCCACGTGCGGAGCTCGTCGACGATCCGTGAACTGCTATCGTCATTCATGAGAAAGAACAGTAGCGCTATCGCCTCGAGATCAACGCCGATACTCGCCTCGGGTCCACTCTGGGGACTGCTCGGTGTCCTCGCCTTCTCCTTCACCGTGCCCTTCACCCGGGTCGCCGTCGGAGGCGGTGCGCTCTCACCCCTCCTCGTGGGGGCAGGGCGAGCCGTCGTGGCGGCCGGTCTGGCCGCCGCAGCGCTGGCCTGGACCCGGCAGCGTCTGCCGCAGGGCGCGCAGTGGTGGCGACTGGTGCTCGTCGCCGGCGGGGTCGTCGTCGGCTTCCCGCTCCTCACCTCCTTCGCCCTCACCCGCACCGAGGCGGCGCACGGTGCCGTCGTCATCGCACTGCTGCCGGCGGCGACGGCCGTGGCCGCGGTGCTGCGGGTCGGTGAGCGGCCGCCGCGCACCTTCTGGATCGCCTCGATCGTGGGTGCCGTGGTCGCCGTGGGCTTCGCCGTCGTCCAGGGCGGCGGTCTGGGTGGCGTGGGTGCGCCCGACATCCTGCTCTTCGGCGCGGTCGTGGCCGCTGCAGTGGGATATGCCGAAGGGGGCCTGCTCGCCCGTGAGCTCGGGGCCTGGCAGACCGTCTCGTGGGCCCTCGTCGTGAGCAGCCCGGTCATGACCGTGCTCGCGGCTAGCGCGTGGGTCGCGGCGCCCCCGCGCGCCGGCACGGTGGAGTGGGCGGCCTTCGGCTACCTCGCCGTCGTCAGCATGTGGCTCGGCTTCTTCGCGTGGTACCGCGGTCTGGCCATCGGGCCGATGGCTCGGGTGAGCCAAGTCCAGCTGACGCAGCCGGTCATGACGATCGCATGGGCGGCGCTCTTCCTCCACGAGCAGGTCACCGTGCTCACCGTGGTGGGCGGGATCGCCGTCATCCTCTGCGCCGCCCTTGCGGTCCGCTCGCGGCAGGACGCACCCGGCGGCTCACGCGGTCGGGACGTTGTCCTCGATGTCGGCGAGCCAGCGGGTGGCGGCGGCGTCGCTGGGCATCCGCCAGTCGCCTCGCGGTGACACCGCGCCGCCGGGCAGCACCTTGGGCCCGTTGGGCAGCGCCGACCGCTTGAACTGGTTGTCGAAGAAGCGCTGCACAAAGACGACGAGCCACTTCCTGATCTCGGCGAGGTCGTAGGCGCCGCGGTCCTCCTCGGCGACGGAGCTGGGCCACTCTCCCTTCGTCGCGTCCGACCACGTCTGCTCCGCGAGGAAGGCGATCTTGCTCGGCCGGTCCCCGCGCCGGAGCACGTGGAAGAGCGTGAAGTCCTGCAGCGCGTAGGGCCCGATCTTGTCCTGCGTCGACTGCGGCCGGTCGGCGTCCTTGCTCGGGACGAGCTCGGGGGAGATCTCGGTCGCGAGGACCGAGCGCAGCGTCTCGGAGACCTCCGGCAGCTGGCCCGTGTCGGCGACCCAGTGCACGAGGTGCTGCATGAGCGTCTTGGGCACGCCGGCGTTGACCCCGTAGTGGCTCATCTGGTCGCCGACGCCGTAGGTGCACCAGCCGAGGGCCAGCTCGGACAGGTCGCCGGTGCCCAGGACGATGCCGCCGCGCTGGTTGGCGATGCGGAAGAGGTAGTCAGTGCGCAGCCCGGCCTGGACGTTCTCGAAGGTCACGTCGTAGACCTCGTCGGGGTGGTCGGCCTCGGGGTCGAGCCCGTAGGGGTGGCCCATGTCGCGCAGCATCTGCGTCGCGGTGGGCCGGATGTCGAGCTCCTCCCACGTGATGCCGAGCGACTCCATGAGGGCGACGGCATTGGTCTTCGTGTGGTCGCTCGTGGCGAAGCCGGGCATCGTGATGCCGATGATGTCGGTGCGCGGCCGCTCGAGCCGGTCCATCGCCTTGGCCGCGACCAGGAGCGCGTGGGTCGAGTCGAGCCCGCCGCTCACGCCGATGACGATCTTGGGCTGCCAGTCGGCGCCGCCGATGGCACGCAGCCGCTGCTCCACCGCGGAGACCTGGATGTTGTAGGCCTCGTAGCAGTCCTGGGCGAGGCGGGCCTCGTCGTCGGGGACGAAGGGGAATCGGTCGAGCGGGCGCAGCAGCCCGAGGTCGCCGGTGGGTGCCTCGAGCTCCAGGTGCAGGTCGCGGTAGGCGGTGGTCGGGCCGCCGTCCGTGCGGGCGATGCCCAGGGCCACGCCGTTGTCGTCGAAGCTGCCCTGCCGCATGCGCTCCTGGCGCAGCCGGTCGACGTCGACGTCGACGAGGGTCTCGCGGGGACCGGAGGGGAAGCGCTCGGACTCGCCGAGGAGGTCGCCCCCTTCGTAGACCATCGTCTGGCCGTCCCACGACAGGTCGGTGGTGGACTCCCCTTCGCTCGCGGCGGCGTAGACGTAGGCGGCATTGCACCGGGCCGAGGCGGAGCGGGCGAGCAGGTGCCGGTCCTCTGCGCGGGCGACGGTGATGGGGGAGGCGGAGAGGTTGAGCAGGACGGTGGCGCCGGCGAGCGCGGCGTGGGCGCTCGGCGGGACCGGCACCCACATGTCCTCGCAGACCTCGACGTGGACCACGAGGCCCGGCACGTCGTCGACGTGGACGAGCAGGTCGGTGCCGAAGGGGACGCCGTCGAGCACCGCTGCGTCCTCACCCTGGGCGAAGGTCGGCCGGAACCACTCGTCGACGATGCCCGCGCCGGCGGCGAAGTGCCGCTTCTCGTAGAACTCGCGGTAGTTGGGCAGGTAGGACTTCGGGGCGATGCCGATGATCTCGCCGCGGTGGATCAGGACGGCGCAGTTGTAGAGGCGGTTGCGGTGGCGAAGGGGGGCGCCCACGACGACGAGCGGCAGCAGGTCGGCGGTGCCTTGGGCGAGCTCGACGAGGGCCGCCTCGACCTCGCGGAGCAGCACGTCCTGCAGGAGCAGGTCGTCGATGGCGTAGCCGGTGAGGCTCAGCTCGGGGAAGAGCGCGACCGCCGCCCCGTGCTCGCCCATGTGCCGGGCCCGCTCGAGGAGCGCCGCGGCATTGGCCCGTGGGTCGGCCATCGTCACCGGCAGGGTGCACGCGGCGACGCGCGCGAAGCCGTGGCGGTAGAGGTTGCGGAAGTCCACGTCTGGAGAAGCGCTGCCCGTCATACCCCGAGCCTATGACCCCCGCCCTCCACCGGTGGTCGAGGTGCGAGGAGCTCTGCGACGAGCCTCGAGACCCGCTCCCGGCGAGGAGGCCCGGCGCGCTGCCGAAGTCCTTCGTTCTCCCGTGGTCGCGTTGTCGTTCTCGACTTCGGCTTGACGCTGCGCCGGACCTCCTCCCCGTCCGCTCGACGTGCGCAGGCGTCTCCGCGGCCCGGTCGAAGAAGGAACGCTCGCTCGAGCGGGCGTTCCTTCTTCGACCCGCGGGCGAAAACCCACTGGTCGGGGCGGCTCCCTTCGTCTTGGATGGACCGATGCAGACGCACTCGCTCGCCGAGCGGCCGGACCTCGTCGACGCCTTCTGGTCGATCGCGGGGGACTGGCCGACCTTCATGCTCCAGGACCCGACCTCGGATCGAGCCTATGAGGCGGCGGTCGAGGCCTTCCCTCAGCTGCACCTCGTCGTCATGGAGGGTGAGGCGGCGGTCGCGCGGCTGCACGCGGTGCCCTTCGGTCACGCCCTGGGGGACCTGCCGGCGCGCGGCTGGGATGCCGCGATGCAGGAGGCCGAGTGGCTGGCGGCGAAGGGGGAAGCCCCGGACCTGTCGACGATCAGCCTCATCGAGGCCCGGGTGGCGGTGGACCGACGGGGCGAGGGGCTGAGCGGCGCGCTGCTCGCCGAGGCGCGGCGTCGCTATGCCGCGCTCGGCTGCCGTGACCTCCTAGGCCCGGTCCGCCCGACCCGCAAGTGGCTCGAACCCCGCACTGCCGCAGACGAGTACGCGCGTCGGGTCCGCGAGGACGGGCTGCCGGTCGACCCATGGCTGCGCGCCCACGTGCGCCTCGGCGGCCGCATCGTGCAGGTGGCGCCGCTGTCCATGACGATCCCCGGCACGCTGGCCCAGTGGCGGGAGTGGACCGGTCTGCCCTTCGACACGGACGGGTCCGTCGAGGTCGAAGGGGGCCTCGCCCCCGTCCATGTCGACCTGGCCAACGACCACGCGGTCTACGTCGAGCCCAACGTCTGGGTCCACCACGACCTGCGCCCCGCCCCCGCCGGTCCCTGAGGAGGTCGCGCAGCGACCGTCTCGAAGGGAGCTGCCCTGGTGGTTGAGGTGCGAGGCCGCCCGCGGCCGAGCCTCGAAACCGCCGAAGGCCATGGGGAAGCCGCGCTCGTGGGGCCCGCCCCGACGGGCAGCCATCAGCGAGTGTCCGTGATGGCGTCGAACTGTTCCTCCTGTGCCCGCGCCAGCCAGGAGTGAGCCCAGCCGCCGGTGACGAGACAGATGGCGATGGAAGCGATGACCGTCGCGATCACTGCAGGAGCGCCAAGCTCCTTGAAGTGGATGGCCCGCTCGATCAGCCGCGGATTCTTCGGGTTGCGCTGGAGGTTGTGGAGTGCGATCCATCCGGCGATCTCGTGGACGCGTGCCCAGAAGAGCAGCGCCCCGAATGCCAGCGCTCCAGCCTGAGTGAGGACGTAGAGGAAACCACGCATGCCCAGGGCTTCCAAGATGTCCCCGGGGTGCGAAGTCACGACTTCCCAGCGTCCCTCCATCCCGGTGGAGAACTCCGGATGCTGCTCAGCGACCTTGGCTTCGAGCGAAGCGAAACTGACGTCGCTGCCGGGTCCTCCGTTGAGCGTCCACCAGGCAGCGACGAGCAAGACTCCTGCCGAGATCAGCATCAGGACAGACGCGGCGATTCGCGGACCGGGGGTGCGGCGGGTCGCGGCGGCCGTCCAAGCGGTCAGCAGGATGATCCCGATTGCTGCACCTGCGAAGGCCCACACGACCGCCGGCCAGATGAAGAAGTAGGCAAGGACCAGAGCGACGGCACCGGCCAGCCAGCTGACGAACTCCCCGGTCGGGTCAGTCGACTGTGAGGCGCTGGTGCCGCCGCCTTCACGGTGTTCCCGCGCTCCCGATGACGGCAGGCGGTCGTAGACAACTTCGATTGAGGTCTGAGAGTTGTCGATCAACTGGGTGACGTCGTTGTGGTCACCGTGGACTGACACGCTCTGGCCCGTCGGAGGACTACCGCCCCCCAGCCGCGTCACGACGATGGGCGCCAACACGCCACTGACGAGTCCGGCGACAAGGTTGATGATGAGGTCGTTCATGTCGTACCCCCTGCGGGTTCGAAGCGCCACCTGGTGCAGCGCAGCCGGACAACGTACGACTGGCCACCGACAACGCTCCGTCGGTGTTGAAATTTGCCGACTTCGCATCTCAGCTATCCACAGGCCAGATAGCCTGACGCCCGTGATCACGGGTGAGATGAAGAGCAAGGTCGATGCCGTCTGGAACGCCTTCTGGAGTGGCGGCATCTCCAACCCCCTCGAGGTCATCGAGCAGATCACCTACCTGCTCTTCATCCGTCGTCTCGACGAGCTGCAGACGACGAAGGAGCGGCGAGCCCGCGTCGAGGGTGGGGGAGTGAAGGACCCGATCTTCGGGCCTGGCGAGTCCAACCTGCGGTGGAAGAACCTCAAGGACGCGGATGCCGCCGAGGCCCACAAGACCATGGCCCAGCAGGTTTTCCCTTTCCTGCAGAAGCTCGGAGGCGAGGGATCGACCTACTCAGGACACATGAAGGACGCGCGCTACACGATCCCTACGCCCGCGTTGCTGTCCAAGGTCGTCGACCTCATCGCCGTCATCCCGATGGATAAGCGCGACACCAACGGCGACCTCTACGAGTACCTGCTCTCCAAGATCGCGTCTGCAGGGACCAACGGCCAGTTCCGAACGCCCCGCCACATCATCGAGCTGATGGTCGACATGATGGCGCCGACCCCGACCGACGAGATCTGCGACCCGGCCTGTGGCACCGCGGGATTCCTCGTCGCGGCATCCGAGTACATCCGAGAGCACCACCCGGCCGCGCTCACCAACGCCCAGCAGCGGTCGCACTTCCACAACAGCATGTTCCACGGCTACGACTTCGACTCCACGATGCTGCGCATCGGCAGCATGAACATGCTCATGCACGGTGTCGAGGCGCCGGACATCAGCTATCGCGACTCCCTCTCCGAGGGGGCGAGCAGAGACGCCGAGAAGTACTCGCTCATCCTCGCGAACCCGCCCTTCGCCGGGTCGTTGGACTACGAGGCGACGGCCAAGGACCTGCAAAAGGTCGTCAAGACGAAGAAGACGGAGCTGCTCTTCCTCGCCCTCTTCCTCAAACTGCTCAAGGCGGGCGGCCGCGCGGCAGTCATCGTCCCGGACGGCGTGCTCTTCAGCTCGTCGAAGGCGCACAAGACCCTGCGCAAGATGATCGTCGAGGAGCAGAAGCTCGACGCCGTCGTGAAGCTCCCCTCTGGCGTCTTCAAGCCGTATGCAGGGGTCTCGACGGCGATCCTCTTCTTCACGAAGACCAACTCCGGCGGCACTGACGACGTGTGGTTCTACGACGTGCAGGCCGACGGCTTCTCCCTCGACGACAAGCGCAACCCCACCGAGGTCAACGACCTGCCCGACGTGCTCGCCCGATGGCGGCACCGTGACGCGGAGCGGGAGCGAGCGCGGACCGATCAGTCCTTCATGGTGTCGAAGCGGGAGATCGTCGCCCAGGACTTTGACCTCTCGCTCAACCGGTACAAGGAGGTCGTCCACGACGAGGTCGAGCACCGGGCCCCGCTCGAGATCATCGCTGACATCGAGGCGCTCGAGGCTGAGATTGCGCAGGGGATGGATGAGTTGAAGGCGATGCTGTCGTGAAGATGGTTCGCCTAGGCGACATTGTCGACTTCTACAGCGGCGGTACGCCTGCCAAGACGAAGCCTGACCTCTGGGATGGCAACGTGCCGTGGTTCAGCGCCAAGGACATCAAGCGCCCCGTGCTCGACGATTCGATCGACCACGTAGCAGGTGACGTCTTCTCCAAGACCAATCTACGGAGGGTCCCCGCTGGAACTGTGGTCTTGGTTGTCCGAGGGATGATCCTCGCCCACACAGTGCCCATTTCGGTGCTGGGTGTAGATGCAGCGATCAACCAAGACCTCAAAGCATTGATCCCCAAGGTCAATGTCGACTCGACCTTCTTGGCGGCCATGCTCCGTGCCCAGCACGCGGCGATCTTGGCCCAGGTCAGCACGGCCGCCCACGGTACGACGAAGTTGGAGACACGAGTCCTCGAGTCGATCCAGATTCCTTTGCCGCCGCTCGACGAGCAGCGGCGGATCGCGGAGATCCTCGACCACGCCGACGCCCTCCGAGCCAAGCGCCGCCAGGTCCTCGCCCACCTCGACGACCTCGCCCAGTCGATCTTCCGCGACATGTTCGGCGACGCAGATGACTTCCCGGAGCAGGTTCCGTTCTCCGACGTAGCGACCTTGGTGGGGGGCCGGAATCTCGTCGCGGATGACAGCACGGCGGCCTCTGAGTTTCGCGTCTTGAAAATCAGCGCGGTGACCACGGGGCGCTTCAGGCCCGGCGAGGCCAAGGCCTTGCCATCCGGCTATGTGCCACCGACGGAGCACCTGGTTCGTCGAGGGGACTTGCTGATGAGTCGAGCTAATACCACTGACCTGGTAGGCGCCGTTGCGCTGGTTGATGTTGATGCAACTGGGTTGGTTCTCCCGGACAAGGTTTGGCGATTCGTATGGAGATCTCCGGAGAGTGAGCCGATCTTCATTCACGCACTCTTGAGTTCGCCAGCCATGCGGCGACGTATCAGTCGGCTGTCGAGTGGGACTGGTGGATCGATGAAGAACGTCTCCAAGGCCAAGCTGAGCCGCATGCCGATGCCCAGCGTTGCGCCAGTGCGTCAGAGGGAGTTTGTTGACCGAGTAGAAGCCATCTTCAATGTTTACCGACACCAGCGTCAGGCGATGGCTGGGCTGGACGAGCTCTTCGCCTCCCTCGAGGCCAGCGCCTTCAGGGGCGAGCTCTGATGGCCGCCCTTCCGTCGTGGGACCAGTTCATGATTCCGGTCCTTCGGCTCCACGCCGACGGTGAGGTCCGGTCCCTTCGCTCCGTCCGGACCGGAGTGGCGGACGCAACACTCACCGAAGACCAACGCGTGGAGGTGCTCCCTTCGGGCTCGCCGAAGTCGGACAACCGCATCGGCTGGGCCGTCTCGTACCTCTACCGCGTCGGCGGCCTGGAGCGGCAGGCCCGCGGGCAGTACCGCATCACGGACGTCGGACGCCGCCTCCTCGCGGACTACCCGGACGGCATCACCGAGGTCCAGCTGCGTCAGCATGCCCGCCCCGGCGACATCTGGTGGGTGGCCAAGGACCACGAGCCGTCGGCCCCGACGCCGGTGACCGCCACCCCCGAGATCGACCCGACCGAGCAGGTGGAGGAGGGCATCGCCCGCATCCACGCCGATGTCGCGGCCGAGCTGCTCACCCGGCTGCATGCGAACGACCCCGCGTTCTTCGAGCAGGCCGTCCTCGACCTGCTCGTCGCCATGGGTTACGGCGGCGCCGACGGTCGCGCCACCCGCACCCAGCTGTCCAACGACGGCGGCATCGACGGGATCATCGACCAGGACGCGCTCGGTCTGAGTCGGGTCTACGTGCAGGCCAAGCGCTACGCCCTCGACACGAGCGTCGGGCGCCCCGAGATCCAGGGCTTCGTCGGCGCGCTGCACGGGCAGTCGGCCAACCAAGGCGTATTCATCACGACTGGGCGCTTTGGTCCGAAGGCCCGCGAGTACGCCGACGGGGTGGCCACTAGGGTCGTGCTCATCGACGGCCAGCGGCTGGCGGCGCTGATGATCCGGTACGGCGTCGGGGTGCAGGTGCGGCGGTCGGTGCAGATCGTCGAGGTGGACGAGGACTTCTTCGAGTAGGGGGTCGCTGTCGGGGTGGCATGTCATGTTTGGGCATCCAGCCGCCCGACTCCGCGGGCGCGTGATGATCAGGGGGCACGATGGCCATCTCTCCGGAGGAGCAGGCACGTAGGGCGGAGGCGCTGCGGCAGTTTCGCCACAGCACCGAGATGTCGGGAGGCCGGCTGTCGGACGACGCCGAGCACGACCTCGCGGAGTACGTGCGTGGCGAGGTCGACGAGGCCGAGATGCTGCGCCGTGTTCGGGCGCGCTTCGGTCTGGGCGAGTGATCTCGCTGGCTGGCGCAAGGTGTGATGTGAGGTCGACACGTGCCGGGGGCGACTCGGGAGCGACACATCCTTGAGTCAATACCTCTGCAACTCACTGCAACATTGTTACAGTAGATCGCATGTTCGCTAGTGAAGTTGACCGTGCCCTCGAGGCCCCCGCCGAGAAGTTGGGTGACGCGCTTGCGGGCATCGCGGAGGGGCAGTACTACGAGAGGAAGTCTGGGCGAATCTCGGCGAAGGACTTGGCCGTTCCGCTAGTCGCCTTGGCCAACGCTGAGGGGGGCGTGGTCGTTGTCGGCCTTCATGATGGGGAGGTTGACGGGGTGGCGTCCGCAAAGGTCAACGACCTCAGGCAGGCCGCGATGGACCACACTGCGCCGCCGGTGAGGTGTGCGATGGACGAGGTCGCAGTGCCGGTGGATGACGATGATCGAACGCTCCTCGTCATCCGGGTGGAGCCGTCCGAGACCATGCACTCGATGACGAACGGAACGGTCTACCTCCGTGTCGGAGACGAATCGCGAAAGTTGTCCTTGGCGCAGAAGCAAGAACTTGCCTATGACCGAGGGGCGGCATCCTATGAAGCCAGTCCCGTTGCGCTGGACGTGAGCGACCTCGATCAGGTCCAACTGCAGAATTGCCAAACGGCGCTGGGTTCCTCGAGCGTCGACACCATGCTCCACGCGCGCGACCTTATTGACCGACGGGGGCGCGTCACGGCTGCGGCTTGTCTGCTCTTCGACGCCAGGCCGCAGCGTGAGTTCCCCAACGCTGTCGTCCGGGTCCTGCGTTATGGCGGCACGGAGCGAGGTGTGGGAAGTGCCATGACGCTGGAGGATGGCGCGGACATCCGGCTCGAGGGCTCCATCCCGCAGCAGATCCAGGCCACTGCGCAGGCCGTCGAAGAGCTCATGCCCAAATGGCGGCAGCTCACCGACGCGGGTCTCTTCGAGCCACTTCCCCGCATCCCACGCGACGCTTGGCTGGAGGGGATCGTCAACGCTGTCGTCCACCGCTCCTACAGCATGATGGGCGACCACATTCGGGTGGAGATCTTCCCCAACCGCGTGGAGATCACGTCCCCTGGTCGCTTCCCGGGGATCGTCGATCCGACCAAGCCCTTGGAGATCGACAGATATGCGCGAAACCCGAGGATCGCCCGGGTGTGCTCCGATCTAGGGATCACCCGAGAGCTCGGCGAAGGGATCCGTCGCATGTTCGGTGAAATGCGGGGGCGTGGACTCGTCGATCCCGTCTACTCCCAGACCGCCGGTGCCGTGCGCCTCGTCCTCCTGGCAAGCGATGCGCTGCCGTCCGAGGTGCTCGCGCGATTGAGTCGCAGCGCGAGGGGGATCCTCGACGTCATGAGGCAAGTTCAGAAGCCCATGGGTACGGGCGAGATCGCCGACCTGGCGGGAGTGACGCGCATGACCGCCACCCGTGCCTTGGCTGCACTGCGCGATGAGGGGCTGGTCGTGTGGGAAGGGAACAGTCGCAAGGACCCCCGGGCCACGTGGAGCTTGGCCTGACTGCCGTGGCACTGCAACATTCCACCCCTTCAAGATGTTTCAGCGGTTGGCCTGGGGGAAGCAGGGCTGGCGAGGGAGCGCACAGGGCTCGTCGCCTACTGCAACATCGCAAGACGTGTGAATGTTGCAGTACCTGCCCGGGTTTCCGCCCAGGCTGCGATGACTGACATGCCGAGCCCAACAATGTCTGTGAAGTCCCCCTAGGCTGACATTGTGGATCAGTGGGCGCAGCGAGAGTTGATCAGTTCAATTGGCTGTCCATCCGGGTGATCAAGTCTTCTGCTCAGGGGGAAGGGGACCAGTGAGCAACTTCGCCTTCATCAAGGCCACGTGGCCAGCGATCCACGCCAGCTGCCACCGTGCCGAGTCATACCTGACGACCGACCCGCGCACCGCGTGCTTCTACGCGCGCCGGGCCGCCGAAGAGCTCGTCGGTCACCTCTACAACCTCATGTCCCTGCCGACGCCCTACAAGGACGACCTCGCGGCCCGCACCAATGACCCGGCCTTCAAGGCGAAGACCGGACCCGCGATCACCCAGAAGCTCAACCTCATCCGCAAGCTCGGCAACACTGCCGTCCACGACGCCACCGAGATCCCCGCCCACGCCTCGCTGACCTCCCTTCGCGAGCTGCACCACGTCGTCATCTGGGCCGCCTTCCGCTACTCGACCACCCCCGACGACGTGCCGACCGGCAGCCACTTCGACCCCGCCCTCGCGCAGAAGTCGGCGCCGCTCTCCCGCGACGAGCTCGTCAAGCTCGCGGCCAAGGTCAAGGCATCCGACGAGGCGCACGCCGCCGAGCTCGCCGCCAAGGACGAGCTCGCGGCTGCCCAGGCAGCCGAGATCGAAGAGCTCAAGGCGCAGGTCGCCGCGGCCCAGGCCGCCAAGACCCAGACGGTCGACGACCACGACTACGACGAGGCGCGCACCCGCCGCGACATCATCGACCAGATGCTCCACGAGGCCGGCTGGCCACTGGCCGACCCGCAGGACCGCGAGTACGAGGTCAGCGGAATGCCCAACGCGACCGGCGTCGGGTACGTCGACTACGTCCTCTGGGGTGCCGACGGTCTGCCGCTCGCCGTCGTCGAGGCCAAGCGCACGACCAAGGACGCCGCCATCGGGCAGCAGCAGGCCAAGCTCTACGCCGACTGCCTCGAGGCGACGCTCGGCCGCCGCCCGGTGATCCTCTACACCAACGGCCACGAGCAGTGGCTCTGGGACGATGCGGCCGGCTACCCGGCGCGAAGGGTCAGCGGCTACCTGACCCGCGACGAGCTGGAGCTGATGATCGCGCGGCGCAGCACCCGCCGGCCGCTCGCCACGGAGCCGATCAACACCGAGGTCGCCGGCCGGCCGTACCAGGCACGCGCGATCAAGGCTGTCGGCGCGGCCTTCGACGGCAAGCAGCGCGAGGCACTGCTCGTCATGGCCACCGGCTCCGGCAAGACCCGCACCACGATCGCCCTCGTACAGCAGCTCATGGCCGCCGGCTGGGTCAAGCGCGTGCTCTTCCTCGCCGACCGCACCGCCCTCGTCAACCAGGCCGCGCGCGCCTTCACCGAGCACCTGCCGGAGGTCGCGACGGTCAACCTCGTGACCGAGCGAAGGGGGGAGGGCCGCGTCTACGTCTCCACCTACCCGACGATGATGAACCTCATAAACGAGCTGAGCGACGACCCTGACCCGAGATCGGTCAAGCGCACGTTCGGCCCCGGCTACTTCGACCTGGTCGTCGTCGACGAGGCGCACCGGTCGGTCTACGCCAAGTACGGCGCGATCTTCGACTGGTTCGACGGGCTGCTCGTCGGGCTGACCGCTACGCCCAAGGACGAGGTCGACCACAACACCTACCGGCTCTTCCAGCTCGAAGACGGGGTCCCGACCGACGCCTACAGCCTCGACGAGGCCGTCGCTGACGGTTATCTCGTCCCGCCCAAGGGGGTGTCCGTCGGCACGAAGTTCCTCCGCCAGGGCATCCGCTACGTCGACCTGACGGAGGAAGAGCGTGACCGGTGGGACGAGCTCGACTGGGGCGAGGACGGCGCGCCCAGCGAGGTCGGCGCCGAGGAGATCAACCGCTTCCTCTTCAACGAGGACACCGTCGACAAGGTGCTCGCCACCCTCATGTCCGACGGGTACAAGGTCGCCGGAGGTGACCGGCTCGGCAAGACGATCATCTTCGCCAAGAGCCAGCAGCACGCCGACTTCATCCAGCAGCGCTTCGACATCGCGTGGCCGGAGTACGGCGGCCACTTCGCCCGAACCATCACCCACGGCACGCCGTACGCGCAGAGCCTCATCGACGACTTCTCCACGCCGGGCAAGGCGCCGCACATCGCGATCTCCGTCGACATGCTCGACACCGGCATCGACGTGCCCGAGATCGTCAACCTCGTCTTCTTCAAGGTCGTGCGGTCCAAGAGCAAGTTCTGGCAGATGATCGGCCGCGGCACCCGGCTGCGCCCCGACCTCTACGGCCCCGGGCAGAACAAGCAGGACTTCCTCGTCTTCGACTTCTGCGGCAACCTCGAGTTCTTCCAGCAGGACCTGCCGGGCAGCGAGGGCTCGATCCAGAAGTCCCTAGCCCAGCGACTCTTCGAGGGCCGCGTCGGCCTGATCACCGCCCTCGACAAGGCGAAGGGGGATCCCTCCCTTCGCGCATCGGCCGCGGACCTGCTGCACCAGGTCGTCGCAGGGATGAACCTCGACAATTTCATCGTCAGGCCGCACCGCGAGTGGGTGGAGCGGTACGCCGAGCGAGATGCCTGGGACCAGCTGACGACGGAGGAGGCGGGGCTCGTCGTCAGCGAGCTGGCGGGCCTGCCGTCGGCGACCCGTGACGACGACGAGGACGCCAAGAGATTCGACCTCGTCGTGCTCCGGCGGCAGCTGGCGGACCTCGAGGGCGACGCCGTACTTGCTGAACGCCTCCGCGAGGTCGTCCAGCAGGTCGCGGTGGCGCTGCTGGGCAAGACGGCGATCCCGTCCGTCGCGGCACGCGCCGAGCTCCTCGAGGACGTGGCAGGTGACGAGTGGTGGGTCGACGTGACACCGCAGATGCTCGAGCAGATGCGCCTGAAGCTGCGAACCCTCGTGCGCCTGGTGGAGAAGACGAAGCGCAACCCGGTATACACGGACTTTGCCGACGAGCTGGGTGAAGCGACCGAGGTGACGCTGCCCGGGACGGTGCCGGGCACCGACATGGAGCGTTTCCGCGCGAAGGCGAGTGCCTACCTGCGCGCGCACGAGAGCAACATCGCCCTGCAGCGGCTGCGGCGCAACCGACAGCTCACCGAGGGTGACCTCAGCGCGCTCGAGCAGATGCTGCTGGAGAGTGGCGCCGGGGCTGCCGCGGACGTGGAGCGGGCGGCTGAGGAGGCGCGCGGACTCGGGCTCTTCGTGAGGTCGCTCGTCGGGCTCGACCGCGAGGCGGCCAAGGAGGCCTTCGGTGGCTACCTCGACGGGGCGCGCTTCGACGTCCACCAGGTGCGCTTCGTCGAGCTGATCGTGGACGAGCTGACGCTCAACGGCGTCATGGAGCCTGGCCGGCTCTACGAGTCGCCCTACACGGACCACGCACCGACTGGTCCTGACGATCTTTTCGGCGAGAGCGCAATTGACGATATCGTCGAGATCCTGCGCGAAGTGGAGTCGCGGGCTCAGCCGATGGGGGCGTAAGGAGCTGGAGATATGGAATCGAACAGCGTGGCTAGGGTCTTAGAGGACCTTGAGGTGACTTTGCGCCAAAGTGGGCTAGAGCCTCTCGTCGACCAAGAGAGAGCCTCCGCAGCTGAAGGCCAAGTGGTGGAGACTGGACGTGGAAAGGGTGCAGGAAGCGAAGGGTCCCAAGGGCTTCAGGTCGAAGCGCTGTCTGATCGTGAGCGACTCGGAGATCTTCTCGACCTCCTGGAGGCGGCGGTAGGCGGATCTCACCTCATCGCCCTACGTCTGGGCGATTTCGCTGTCCGTGAGTTCTCTGCCGCGGTGGACGAGCCAGCGGTCGCGTTCTCGCCGTCGCTGGACGAAGGATTGCTTGCCCCATTGGGCACGGAGAGCTGGACGCTTGCGTCATTGGTGCAGGTGGCAGATCGAGAACCTGCGGTCCGCGACGTCCTTCAAACAGTTCGACAGTTGCGCGCCGCCCTAGGGCTTGAGCGTTCCACTGTGCTTGCGCCCCGGGACGATCGCGGGGGCAGTGCTCAGATGGAGCTCTGGTCATGACCAGCATCCCGACCCCCAGGACGCCCCGCGACCTGCTTGCGAAGCTCCGCGGTCAACTGCCGGCGGCCCTGCCGACCACGCTGACAGCGGCTGGGTCTGGGACCACTCCGGGAAATGACCTGTACGAGGCGTACCTGTTCGCGTTGGTGATCGAGGCGGCCAAAGCGGTGGGCTACACCGTGGACTTCGAGACCTCTCCGGGAGTGGCCGCAAGGCAGTTGCACCTGCGGCGTAGTCCGGGGCGTATCAGCAGCAGCGGTCGAGGCGCACCCTTCACGTACGCGGTGCTGTCGTACGGCTCCCGTCCGCCACTTGAGCTCCACACCGGGGTGTTCGTAGTTGGCAAGTCAAAGGTGGCCCATGAGGCGGATGTGCTCTTGCTTCCACGGGACGAGGCCGAACGGTGTCGTCGGCTCGACTGCGACCCCGCCAGTTCCAAGGCTCAACTGGTCGTTGAAGCGAAGTACTACACGAAGCCCGTGCACCTCGGAACGAGTCGAGAGTTCCTCGGGCTGAGCAAGGATCTGTCCTCGCTGACCCAAGTATTCGTGTGCACTATCGGGACAAGTTCGGCGACAGCATTGCTCGCTGGGTCGAACAGTGTCGAATACGACGCTGGGGTCCTTCCCTTCCTGCCGGGGGAGGAGAGCCTGCGGCAATTCCTTGGGCGGCTCTTGCGCGCGTATCGCGATCGCCGATGAGAGGGGGACTCGCCCGACGACAACCACCTACGCTCACCCCATGGCCAGCGACCGCAAGACGAAGCCCACCGACACCTCCCCCGACGAGGTGCTCGGCGCCGTGACCGACGAGCGCCGCCGCGCGGACGCGCAGGCCGCGCTCGACCTCATGCGCGAGGTCTCCGGGGCCGAGCCGGTCGTGTGGGGGCCGTCGATGATCGGCTTCGGCACCCAGCCCTACACGACGGCCGACGGCAAGGAGCACGAGTGGTTCCGCATCGGCCTCGCCCCGCGCAAGGCAGCGCTCACGCTCTACGGACTGACCTTCTACGGGTCCAACGAGGACCTGCTCTACCGCCTCGGCACGCACACCACCGGCAAGGGCTGCGTCTACATCAAGCGTCTGCAGGACGTCGACGCCGACGTCCTGCGCGAGCTCGTCGAGCGGTCCTGGGCGGGGTCCGGCGAGTGAAGGTCGCCGACCTCGCCTGGCCACGACAGGCCGGGCCACTCTCCCTTCGCCCGCCGACACCGGACGACATCGCGCAGGCACTCACCTGGCGCAACAGCCCCGAGGTCACGCGGTGGCTGCTGCTGACGGCCGTCGACCCGCAGACGTACACACGCGACTGGCTCGAGGACGACCCCGACAGCCTCGGCGTGGCCGCACACGTCGACGGTCAGCTCGTGGGGACCGGCTCGCTGTCCATCGGGGACGCCATGGGTCAGGTCCACGCCGGTCAGGACATCTGGAGCCGGGCCCAGGGCAGTCTCGGCTACACCATCGACCCCGCGCACGCCGGTCGCGGCCACGGCACGCACCTGGCGCGCGGCCTGCTGTCGATCGCCTTCGACGAGCTCGGGCTGCACCGGGTGACCGCCGGCTGCTTCGCCGACAACACCCCGTCGTGGCGGGTCATGGAGCGCATCGGCATGCGCAGGGAGCAGCACGGAGTCCGGGACTCGTGGCACGCCGAGCTCGGCTGGGTCGACGGCTACACCTACGGGATCCTGCGCGAGGAGTGGCCCTGAGCCGAAGGGGGCGTCACCGGCGCCGGGCAGAGGCGGCGGCGATCTGCTGCAGCAGGTCGACGGCGAGCTTCGCCGCCTCGTTGGACCGGGCCACGGGCGCGGTGAGGGCGACGATGTCACGCACCGGGTTGGGGTTGGTCAGGCGCAGGCGGCGCACCGACTTGGGGATCGAGCGGCTGGCGAGGTCGGGCAGGACCGTGATGCCCACACCCGCCGCGACGAAGGCCGTGGCCGTGTAGTGGTCCTGCGCCTCGACCGTGTATCGGGGTCGGAACCCCGCTGCGCGGCAGGCGCGGTCGACCATGTCCTGGGTGATGCCGGCGGAGATGTCGTTGCTGATCCACGAGCTGTCGGCGAGCTCGGCCATCTCGACCCGGCGCCGCCCGGCGAGCTTGTGGTCGGCCGGCACGAGCGCGACGAAGTGGTCGGTCATCAGGGGAGTGACGAGGTGGCCGGCACGGACCGAGGTGGTGGGGTCGGCGGGCACGACGTCGATGTCGACGATCGGAGCCTCGCCGCGCGGGTAGCCCTCGGTGAGGACCATCTGCAGCGTCAGCTCGGGCATCTTCGCCTGCAGGCGCTTGGCCAGCTGCGGCATCCACCGATAGCCCGCCGAGGCGAAGTACCCGATCGCCAGCGAGCCGGTGCTCCCTTCGCGCAGGTCGTCGACGACGGCATCGACCCGCTTGAGCTCCGTCATAAGCTGCTCGGACTCCGCTGCGAGCGTGTGGGCCGCCGGTGTGGGCTCGATCCCGCGCCCGTGGCGGGTGAAGAGTGTGAGCCCGGTCTCCTTCTGCAGCGCGGCGATCTGCTGGCTCACCGCCGACGGTGAGTAGCCGAGGTGCCCGGCGGCGGCGTTGACCGAGCCGGAGGCCATGACGGACAAGAAGGTCCGGAGTCGGTGGGCGTCGACCATGCCCGGCAGAGTAGCCGATGATGAAGCAAGCCTGCATGATCTGCCACAAAACTGCATTGGTCACGGATAGTTGACGCTGACATCATTGTGGCCATGGAGAAGCTCTGGATGACCTACATCAACGCCCTTCGTCCCGCCGCCAACCGCCACTGGGGTGCCGGCCCGGACTCCGACCACACCCGCATGGCCGCCGAGCTGGCCGCCATGTCCCGGGACGAGACCCGCACGTCCAAGCAGGACCTCATCGTCTCCGCCGAGTCGGCGCCGCGCTACAACGCGCCCTACGACAACCGGATGAGCGACCGCTTCCACCCGGTCCTCTCCACGCGCTGAGCGCGACCGTCCGGGGGCGAATCCAGCCCGGACGTGACGAAGGCCCCGCACCATGTGGTGCGGGGCCTTCGTCGTGCCCGGACGAGGTCCGGTCAGCGGGTGCCGACGTCGTCGGTGAGCACGACCGCGCGGCCGGCCTCCAGGCGCGCCACCGGGACGCGGAAGGGGGAGCAGCTCACGTAGTCGAGGCCGGCCTCGTTGAAGAAGTGGATCGACTCCGGGTCGCCGCCGTGCTCGCCGCAGACGCCGGTCTTCAGGCCCGGCTGCGTGCTCCGGCCCTTGTCGACACCGATCCGCACGAGCTCGCCGACGCCGAGTGCGTCGAGGGTCTCGAAGGGGGAGATGGTCAGGACGCCGTTCTCCAGGTACTTCGGGAAGAAGGCCGTCTCCACGTCGTCGCGGGAGAAGCCCCACGTCGTCTGGGTCAGGTCGTTGGTGCCGAAGGAGAAGAAGTCGGCGGTCTGCGCGATGCGGTTGGCCGTGAGGGCCGCCCGCGGCAGCTCGATCATGCAGCCGATCGGCAGGTCGATCGACTGGTTGTGCGCCTCGGCGACCTCGGCGATGATCTCCTCCGCCTGGGCGCGGACGATGACGAGCTCACGGTTGGAGCCGATGAGCGGGACCATGATCTCCGGCTGGGGGTCCTTGCCCTCCTCGCGCAGGCGCACGACGGCCTCGGCGATGGCGCGGATCTGCAGGCCGAAGAGGCCGGGGATCTTCAGCCCGAGGCGCACGCCGCGCAGGCCGAGCATCGGGTTGGACTCGTGGATCGCCCGCACCGCGTCGCGCAGCGCGCGCGCCCGCTCGACCTCGGGGCCGCTCTCGCCGCGCTCCTCCGCCAGGGCGACCTCGACGGTCAGGTCGGTGAGGTCGGGGAGGAACTCGTGCAGCGGCGGGGCGATGAGCCGGATCGTCGTCGGCAGCCCGTCCATCGCGGAGAGCAGCTGGGCGAAGTCCTCGATCTGCGCCGGCAGCAGCTCGGCGAGGGCGGCATCGCGCTCCTCGTCGGTTTCCGCGAGGACGACCCGCTCGATCTGCTGGCGTCGCTCGCCGAGGAACTGGTGCTCGGTGCGGCACAGGCCGATCCCCTCGGCGCCGCGGTCGCGGGCGCGCTGGGCGTCCTCGCCGGTGTCGGCGTTGGCGCGCACCTTGAGTCGGCGACGGGCGTCGGCGTGGGTGAGCAGCCGGTCGACGGCCTCGATGAGCTCGGTCGTCTCCTGACCGTCGGAGATCGCGCGGGCGGCCTCGATGCCCTCGGAGATGTAGGTCATCACGGGGGAGTCGACGACGTGGACGTCGCCGAGGAAGACCTCGCCGGTCTTGCCGTCGATGGCGATGGTGTCGCCCTCGCGCACGACGTGCTCGCCGACCCGGATCTCCTTGCTCGCCACGTCGACGACGAGGTCCTCGGCGCCGACGACGGCGCACTTGCCCATGCCGCGGGCGACAACGGCCGCGTGCGAGGTCTTGCCACCGCGCGCGGTGAGGATGCCCGCGGCGGCGATCATGCCGGGCAGGTCCTCGGGGGAGGTCTCGCGACGCACGAGGATCACCGAGCTGCCCTCGGCCTGCTTGGCCTCGGCGCTCGCGTTGTCGAAGGCCACGGCGCCGACGGCGGCGCCGGGGGAGGCGCCCATGCCGGTCGCGATGAGGGTGCGCTCGGCCTCGCGGTCGAACTGCGGGAAGAGCAGCTGGCTCAGCTGCTCGCCGGTGACCCGCTCGAGCGCCTCGTCCATCGTGATCAGGGCCTCGTCGACGAGCTGGGTCGCGATGCGGAAGGCGGCACCGGCGGTGCGCTTGCCGACGCGGGTCTGCAGCATCCACAGCTTGCCGCGCTCGATGGTGAACTCGATGTCGCACAGGTCGCGGTAGTGGGTCTCGAGCCGGCGCATCGCGGCGCGCAGCTCCTTGTAGGCCTCGGGGTCGCGCTGCTCGAGGTCGGTGAGCGCGAGGGTGTTGCGGATGCCGGCGACGACGTCCTCGCCCTGCGCATTGGGCAGGTAGTCGCCGTAGACGCCGGAGTGACCGGAGGAGGGGTCGCGGGTGAAGCACACGCCCGTGCCCGAGGTCTCGCCGAGGTTGCCGAAGACCATCGCCTGCACGTTGACCGCGGTGCCGAGGTCGTCGGCGATGCGCTCGCGGCGGCGGTAGAGCTGGGCGCGCTCGGTGTTCCAGCTGCGGAAGACCGCCTCGATCGCCATGTCGACCTGGCGACGCGGCGTCTGCGGGAAGGGGTTGCCCGTCTCGTCGAGCACGATCTGCTTGAACTCCGCGACGACCTCCTTGAGGTGGTCGGCGGTCAGGTCGACGTCCGCCTGGACCCCGGCCTGCTCCTTGTGCGCGTCGAGCACGTCGCTGAAGCGCTCGGAGTCGATGTCGAGCACCGTCTTGCCGAACATCTGGATGAGGCGCCGGTAGGAGTCCCACGCGAAGCGCTCGTCGCCGGCGAAGGAGGCCAGCGAGTGCACGGTGTCGTCGTTGAGGCCGACGTTGAGCACCGTCTCCATCATGCCGGGCATGGAGAACTTCGCCCCGGAGCGCACGGAGAGCAGCAGCGGCTCCTCGGAGTCACCGAGCGTGCGGCCGATGAGGTCCTCGACGTCACGCAGGCGCTGGGTCACCTCGACGCGCACCTCCGGCGGCACGCGTCCCTCGGAGAGGTAGGCGCGGCAGGCCTCGGTGGTGATCGTGAAGCCCGGCGGGACCGGCAGGCCCAGCTTGACCATCTCGGCGAGGTTGGCCCCCTTGCCGCCGAGCAGATCCTTCTGGTCGCGATCGCCCTCGCTGAACATGTGGACGTACTGAATCACCGGGTGCCTCCCAAATGCGTGCGTGTAACCCGCCCACTATGGCAGGCGTGACCCGGATCTCCACGTCCGGTTCCACGTGGCCGGACGGGCGGGGGCGAAGGGGGAGTCCGCTCAGTCGTCGTCGCGACCGAGCGCCTCGAGAGCGTCGCCGTCGAGCCGGTAGGTCAGCCACTCGTCCTGCGGCGTCGCGTCGAGCGAGTCGTAGAAGGCGATCGACGGTGCATTCCACCGCAGCACGGACCACTCCAGCCGCTTGTACCCGCGCTCGCGGCACTCCTGCGCGAGGGTCTCGAGCAGCGCCTTGCCCAGGCCCGACCCGCGGTGCCGCGGCTCGACGTAGAGGTCCTCGAGGTGGATACCGTGCCGACCGGTCCAGGTGGAGAAGGTGAGGAACCACAGCGCCATCCCGACGACCTGAAGGTCCCGCCCTTCGCCCGCCTCGGCGACGTGGCACCAGGCCATCGGCGTCGCGCCCTTGCGCGTGGGGAAGAGCGCGGCGCGGAAGTCGTCCTCCGTGGCGACGGCCGCGTCCGGCTCCTTCTCGTACGTCGCCAGGTCCTTGACCAGACGGATCAGGTCGGGCAGGTCCTCCGGTGTGGCCGGGCGGATGTCGGGGTGCGCCATGGGGCCGACGATATGCCCTCCGGTCCCTGAGGGGCTTGCGCAGCAAGCGTCTCGAAGGGGCGGAGGGTGCAGGGTCAGTCCAGCGTCGTGCGCCCACGGTGGATCCGCAGCGAGACGAAGAGGACGACCAGGCCCGCGGCGGACAGGCCGGCGCCGACGAGCGAGGGCGCCTGCCACCCCCATCCAGCGGCGAGGACGAGGCCACCGAGCCAGGCGCCGAGGGCGTTGGCGATGTTGAGGGCGGCGTGATTTCCGGCGGCGCCGAGGGTGCGGGCGCGTCCGGCGACCTCCATGAGCCGCAGCTGGAGGGCGAGGACGAAGGCCGAGACGGAGATGCACACGAGGAGCAGGACGACGCCGGCCGGGATCGCCCAGTCGGCCGCCCAGGCGAAGAGGGCGAGGCTGGCCCCGGTCGCGATCGTCGACCCGACGAGCGTGCGCAGCACCGACAGGTCGACGAGCCGCCCGGCGATCATCGTGCCGAGCAGGCCACCGACGCCGTAGACGAAGAGGTAGATCGGCACCGCGTCGGCGGGCAGGCCGGTCTGGTTGCGCAGGATCGGCGAGATGTAGGAGTACATCGCAAAGACGCCGCCGAAGCCCACCGACCCGACGAGCAGCGTGAGCCAGACCTGCGAGTCGGCGAAGGCGGACAGCTCGCTGCGCACATCGGCCTCTGTGTCGGCGGGCTGGTGCGGGACGACGATGCTGACGAGCACGGCGGTGAGGACACCGATCGCGGCGACGAGCCAGTACGCGAAGCGCCAGCCGGCCTGCTGGCCCAGCCAGGTCGCGAGTGGGACGCCGGCGACGTTGGCGATGGGGATGCCGAGCATGATCCGGCTGACCGCCCAGCCGCCGCGCCCCGACGCGACGATGTCGAAGGCGACGATCGAGGCGATGCCGAAGAAGGCGCCGTGCGGGATGCCGGCGACGAGCCGGGCGAGCATGAGCAGCGGGTAGCTCGTGGCGACCGCGCTCAGGGCGTTGCCCACGGCGAAGAGGACCATGAGCGCGACGAGCAGCTCACGGCGGGGGAGCCGGTTGCCGAAGATCGCGATCGTCGGTGCGCCGACGACGACGCCGAGCGCGTACGCCGAGATCGTGTGCCCGGCCTGTGGGATCGTGGTCCCGATGCCCCCGGCGATCTCCGGGAGCAGTCCCATCGTCACGAACTCGGTGACGCCGATGCCGACGCCCCCGAGCACCAGGGCGGCGAGGGCTGTCCCCACCCGACCATCGGTGGACGATCGTGCAACCGTGGGGGGCGAAGGGAGATTCACCGATCCATTCTCTCCCACCGTTTGACCTCTCAACGACATTGCCTCTACATTTGTAGACGACTGTTCTACGGAAGTAGAAGACTCGACCAGGAGATCACTCGCATGGCACTTCGCCTCTACCGCCTCGGCCGCTGGTGCGCCACCCACGCCAAGAGCGTGCTCGCGGCCTGGCTCGTCGTCCTCGTGCTGGCCGGATCCGGCGCCGCCGCCTTCGGTCGCCCCCTGACCAACGAGGTGTCGGTGCCCGGGAGCGAGTTCGAGGAGGTGCTGGACAACCTGCAGACCGAGATCCCCGACGCAGCAGGCGGCTTCGGCACGGTGGTGCTCCACACCGAGGACGGCGCATTCACCTCCGAGCAGCGCACGGCGATCGACAAGGTCTACGGCGAGTGGGAGGACCAGCCGAGCGTCAAGCGGGTCATCAACCCCTTCGACAACCAGCGGACCCTCGACGACTCGCGCACCGACCTGACGGAGGCGAAGAAGGACCTCGACAAGGGCCAGAAGGACCTCGACACGGCCTGGGTCAAGATCTCCAAGGCCCAGGGCCAGCTCGACTACGGCAACGCGTGGATCGACTACTTCGAGAAGAACGACCCCGACAGCCCGCACCTCGCCGAGATCCGCCAGCAGGTCAAGGACGGCGAGAAGAAGATGGCCAAGGCCAAGAAGGACTACGCCACGGGGGAGCGCAAGCTCAAGACCGGCCGGACCCAGTACGACGCCGGCACGATCGTCGCCCACGGGGCCGCGGACACGCGATTTGTCACCGACGACGGCTACGCGCTGACCCAGATCCAGTTCGACACCAACACCAACTCCGTCGACCCCGAGGTGAAGGAGGCGATCGTCGAGATCGGGAAGCAGCTCGACGACGTCGGGATCCAGACGCAGTACAGCGTCGAGATCACCCAGGAGAACACCCTCGTCGGCCCCGGTGAGGTCGTCGGCCTGGTCATCGCTGCCATCGTGCTCACCCTCGCCCTCGGCTCGCTCATCGCTGCCGGACTGCCGATCTCCGGTGCCCTCCTCGGCGTCGGCGTCGGCCTCGCCGGGGCCATGACCGCGACGCACTTCTTCGACATGCACGCGATGACCCCGGCGCTCGCGCTCATGCTCGGCCTCGCCGTCGGCATCGACTACGCGCTCTTCATCGTCAACCGGCACCGCACCCAGCTGCTCGACGGGCGCGAGATGACCGACTCCATCGCGCACGCCGTCGGCACCGCGGGCAGCGCCGTCGTCGTCGCCGGCACGACCGTCGCCATCGCGCTCACCGCACTCGTCATCACCCCCGTGCCGCTCCTCGGCCAGATGGGACTCGTCGCCGCCGCGACCGTCGTCGTCGCCGTGTGCGTCGCCCTGACGCTCACCCCGGCCCTGCTCCACGTCGTCGGCCGCCGGGTCATCTCGAAGCGCGCGTTGGCCAAGCATGCCGCCCGGCCCGACACCGACCAGGTCTTCGGGTCGCGCTACGTCGACGGCGTGACGAAGCGCCCCGCGCTCGTCGTGCTCGCTGTCATCGCCCTGTGCGGGATCGTCGCGGTGCCGGCGCTCTCCCTTCGCCTCGGGCTGCCGGACGGGTCGAGTGAGCCGCGTGAGTCCACGGCCCACCAGACCTACGTCGAGGTCGAGGACAACTTCGGCGCCGGGGCCAACGGTCCGATCATCGCCGTCGCAACCCTCGACGAGCCGGCGAAGGACAAGGACGCGGTCCTCGTCGAGCAGAGCCACCTCGTCAAGGAGCTGCGCAGCGTCGACGGCGTCAAGGCGGTCATCCCCTTCGGGGTCAGTGACGACCGGACCACGCTCGCCTTCCAGGTCGTCACCGTAGGCGGCCCGGCGGACAAGGAGACGAGCGACACCGTCCGCCTCCTCAAGGCGAGCGCCGGCCCGATCGGCACGGCGACGCACTCCGAGATCGGCCTCACCGGCCAGACCGTCGCCAACATCGAGATCTCCGAGCAGCTCGCGGCCGCGCTTCCTCCCTACCTGGCGATCGTCATCGGGCTCTCGCTCATCCTGCTCACCATCGTCTTCCGCAGCATCCTCGTGCCGCTCGTCGCGACCGCCGGCTTCCTGCTGTCCGTCGCCGCGTCCTTCGGTGCCGCCGTCGCGGTCTACCAGTGGGGCTGGCTCGGCTCGATCCTCGGTGTCGACACCCCCGGGCCGATGCTCAGCTTCATGCCGATCATGCTCATCGGCGTCCTCTTCGGCCTGGCGATGGACTACCAGATGTTCCTCGTGTCCGGGATGAAGGAGGCGCACGCCCACGGCGCCGACGCCCGCTCTGCGGTGCGGCACGGCTTCACCCATGGCGCCAAGGTCGTGCTCGCCGCGGCCCTGATCATGGCGGCGGTCTTCGCGGGCTTCATCTTCGCCCACCTGACGATGATCCGGCCGATCGGCTTTGCGCTCGCCGTCGGAGTCCTCGTCGACGCGCTCCTCGTGCGGATGACCCTCACTCCTGCGGTGATGCACCTGCTCGGCGAGGGCGCCTGGTGGATGCCCCGCTGGCTCGACCGGATCCTGCCGGACCTCGACGTCGAGGGCACCGCCCTGGAGCAGGGTCCGGTGACGAAGGGGGAGACCTCGGCCACAGCGGAGCCCGTCAGCGGCTCATAGGGTCGGGTCGCATGACGACGACGCAGAACGCCCCGCTCCTGGAGTCCACGACCGACATCGATGCCACGCCCGAGCAGGTCTGGGCGGTCATCACCGATCCGCGAGCCCTCGGCGGACTGTCCGACCAGGTGGTGCGCACCCACGTCGTGGGTACGGCCCCCGTCGGGCTCGGCACGCGCACGATCAACATCAACCGTCGCGGTCCGCTGCTCTGGCCGACCCGGGCCAAGGTCGTGCGCTTCGAGCCGTCGCGCGACTACGCCTTCCGGGTCAAGGACAACGCGACGATCTGGTCCTTCGAGCTCGCGCCCTCGGCCACGGGTGGCACGACCGTGACCCACCGTCGTGAGGCCCCGCAGGGCACGACGCAGATCTCGCGCACCCTGCAGGACAAGGTGCTCGGTGGCGTCTCCGACTTCGACCGCGAGATGGAGGCGGGCATGGCCGTCACCCTGCGCCGGCTCAAGGAGCTGCTCGAGGCGCGCTGAGGTGCGTCCCTCCGGACGACGGGGGACGGCTGCTGGCCTCCGGACGAAGGGGGGCGGCTGCGCCCGCCGAAGTCCTTCGTTCTCCTCTTCGCCGGCGGTTGTCGTGCCTGACTTCGGCTCGATGTGCGCAGCCATCCCCCTTCGTCCTGCGGCTCCCTTGGCCCTCCGCCCACCGACGCCCCTCCCGGACACAGACACAGCGCGTGTTCGCTCACGCGCCGTGTCTTTGACTCGAGACAGCCTCCCTTCGCCCGATGAGGCGCCCGCTGGCCAGCCCCCGGGTCGGATGGGTACTTCTCCCCATCGACCGGTTCCTAGCACATCCATAGGTTTGTCGGTGTCGGAAGGGCACAGGGGACGCCACCCCCGACACCGGTCCGGAGCCTGCAGGGGGGTTCCGGACCGACGCGAAGGGCGGAACTCGACAGGGGGAGTTCCGCCCTTCGCCGCGTCGTGCGCACCGGCTGTGCCACGATTGGCTCATGTCCACACCAGCAGGGGGTCCGAGCGGCCCGAACGTCCCTCCGCCCCCGGGCGGTTCCTTCGGCCAGACCCAGCCGCCCTCCGGGCAGTTCGGTCAGGGCCAGCCCGGCCAGGGCTACGGCGGCGGCCCCGGTGGTCCTGCTGGTCCCGGTGGCCCCGGCCAGCCCTACGGCATGTCCGGTGGCCCGGGTGAGCCGCCGAAGAAGAGCCGCAGCAAGGGCCTGATCGCCGCCATCGCCGGCGTCATCGCCCTCGTCGTGGTCCTGTGCTGCATCGGTGGCTTCGTCATCGCCAACCGTGACGACGACGAGTCGAGCTCGTCGACCACGACGAGCGAGTCGACCACGACGAGCGAGTCGACCAGCGAGAGCAGCACCGAGTCCTCGACCACGGAGCCGACCTCCGAGACGACGAGCGAGCCGACCACCTCGTCGACGAGCGAGCCGACCTCCGAGACCTCGTCCTCCTCCACCGCCGGTGGCGGCACCGCTGAGTTCCCCGAGGAGTTCGACGGCTGGAAGCGTGGCACGACGAGCGACAACAGCGGCCAGCAGACGGCCGTCTACACCAAGGGCTCGGACACGATCTCCGTCGTCATCGGCGAGGGCGTCAAGCCGGCCGACTTCGAGGCCATCTGGGACGGCGACGAAAAGGTCGGCGACAACCACTGCGGCAAGCTCTCCTCGACGACGCAGTGCGCCGGCGAGGCGGGTGGCACGACCTACCTGGTGACCTCGGCGACGTCGAAGTCCGCCTCGGAGGTCTCGGGCATCCTCGACCAGCTCCTCAAGGCGGTCTGACCCGGGAGCACCCCGCCCACGCGGCGGCGCACCCGCGCCCCCGCCACGACCGGAAGGGTCCCGTCCTCGGACGGGGCCCTTCCGTCGTCCCCGGACCCACCTAGTCTTGGGGCCATGCCCCGGCACATCACGACGACCATCCAGGACGGCATCGGACACGTGCGCCTGTCCCGGCCCGACAAGCTCAACGCGCTGACGCTCGACATGCTCGACGACCTCGCCGCGGCGGCCCACGGGCTGCGCTCCGACCGACGGCTGCGGGCCGTCGTCGTCTCGGGGGAGGGGGACTCCTTCTGCGCCGGGCTCGACTTCGGCTCGGCGATGAAGAAGCCGTCGGCGATCGCGTCGCGCTTCGTCCCGCGGCCGTGGCGGGGGACCAACACCTTCCAGGAGGCGCCGTGGGCGCTGCGCCGCCTGCCCGTGCCGGTCATCGCGGCCGTGAGCGGGCACTGCCTCGGTGGCGGGCTGCAGATCGCGCTTGCTGCCGACTTCCGCATCACCCATCCCGAGGCGACGTGGTCGGTGCTCGAGGGCCGCTGGGGGATCATCCCCGACATGTCCGGCGTGCAGGCCCTCTCGGAGCTCGTCGGCATCGACGTGGCGAAGAAGCTGACGATGACCGCCGACAAGATCTCGGGGACCCGGGCGCACGAGCTCGGGCTCGCGACCGAGGTCGCCGCCGACCCCGTGGCCGCGGCCACCGAGCTCGCGCAGCAGCTGGCGACCCGTTCGCCGGACGCGCTCGCCGCGACCAAGCGGCTCTTCGACGGCACGTGGAACCGCAGCCCGCGCTACACCTTCTCCCGTGAGCGAAGGGAGCAGCTGCCCCTGCTCTTCGGGCCCAACGCCGCTCGGGCACGAGCGGCCAATGCCCGCAAGGAGTCCCCCGACTTCCTACCCCGTCAGCGACGGATGGTCCCGTGAGCGGCGGCCCCCGCAACCAGACCGGCTTCCTCCCGATCGTCCCGGAGGACCTGCCCGAGGGCTGGACGACCCGGGTGCCCGACGAGACCGACGTCGACGAGCTCATCGCGCTCGTCTCGTCGGCCAAGCGGGCGGTCGACGGTTCCGGTGCGGTCGAGGCCGAGCTCGTCGCCGGTGAGGCCGTCGGCGAGGGGTCGTGGACCCGCCGGCAGGTCGTCGTCGCGGACCCGCAGGGCGTGATCCGGGTCTGGGCCCGGGTGCACGACCGGGCGGCCGGCCGGTCCAACGTCGACCTGACCGCCGACCCGGCGCTCGGGCGCGAGGACGGCCAGGCACTCGCGGCCTCGCTGCTCGCCTGGGCCGAGGCGGTCGCGTTGCGCATCTCGCGTGGACGCGGGCTCGGGGGCACCCGGCTCGACGTGTCGGTGCACGAGGACGACGACCGCCTGCGCAGCATGCTCGAGCCGGCCGGCTTCACCCGTGCGCGGCGGTGGCTGCAGATGAGCCGTCCGATCGGTCCCGGCGACGCCGAGCTCGCCGAGACCCGCGAGGGCGTCGTCGTGCGCCAGGTCGCGCGCCGCGAGGACGGCACTCCCGTCGCTGCGGACCTGCAGGCGGTCTACCGGATGATCGAGGAGTCCTTCGCCGACCACTTCAACTCCTATCGCGAGTCCTTCCCCGAGTTTCTCTCGCGGCTGCGCGAGGCGCCCGGCCACCGGTGGGACCACTGGTGGATCGCCGACATCGAGATCGAGGGCCAGTGGGTGCCCGGCGGCGCCGTCGCTGCGGCAGTGCTGCCCGAGGACGCCGACGGCCACGAGGGCACCTACATCGACTACATCGGCGTCCACCGTCTGGCCCGTGGTCGCGGGGTGGCCAAGTCGCTGCTCCACGCCGTCATCGCCGACACCGCTCGCCGCGGCCGCAACCGCGTCTCGCTCGAGGTCGACGCCGACAGCCCGACGGGAGCCGACGGGATCTATGCGTCGATGGGCTGGGTCACCCGCTATCGCACCGAGTCCTGGCACCGCGACGTGCGCGTAGAGGGCACCGACGCCCCCGTGCCCCAGGCCCGGCTCGACGAGTCCTGACCCTCCTCCCCTTCGCACGACCTGAGGCTGCATTGCCCAACGGCAATGCGGGGTCCGGAGGGGGTCAGGCGTCGATGCGGCGGGTCTCGATGGTGAAGTCCTGCGCCCGCAGGCGCTCGATGAGCGGGGCGGCCATCGCGACCGCGGGGGTGAGCACGCCCCCTTCGCTCGTCAGGTCGTCCTGGGCGAGGCACAGCGCGGCCTCGCCGAGCATGATCGCAGTGCCGTTGTAGCCGGGGTCGGCCTTGGCCGCGACCGTCGTCGCGTACTGCGCGCCACCGGTCGTGGAGGCGACGACCTCCATCGTGAAGCGCCCGTTGACCCGAGTCTGCTCGTCCGGACCCTCGCCCGGCTCGGGCAGGAAGCGGTCGACGACCCGACGGGTCGGCGCGAAGGACAGGCCGGCGACGAGACCGAGCAGGCCGGCGGTCATGCCGGTGGCGGCGAAGGGGGACTTCGCGCGGCTGCCGAAGTCGGTCACCTCGTGGTAGCGGAAGGCACGGCCGTAGGCCCAGCCGAGCAGGGCATTGCTCCGGCGCACGATGCGCGTGTTGTACGACGCCATGATGAAGGGGCCGGTCCAGTGACCGTCGGCGGTGCGGCGCACCGGCAGCCGGGAGCCGACCTTGCCGAGCGCCGAGCGCACCCGCGAGTGCTCGGTGGTCGTCGGGGCGATCTCGGCCCGGTCGGCGCTCGTCGGCTCGGCGGCGCGGTCGGGGCTCAGGCCGTAGGGGTCGTTGATGACGCGCCGGTCCTCGACGGACTCGCGCGCGGCGATCGTCTGCCGGCGCATCGAGTCGATCGTGCCGCCGGAGAGGCCGCCGCGCAGGCGGCGCACGAAGAGCACCGTGTCGGTCAGCTCGCCGGCGCCCTCCTCGCGGGCGACCCGGGCCGTCTCCCAGACGCCGATGTCCGAGGGGATCGAGTCGAAGCCGCACGAGTGGACGACCCGGGCGCCGGAGCGCTGGGCCACCTCGTGGAAGGCCTCGGCGGAGTCACGGACGAAGAGCACCTCGCCGGTGAGGTCGGCGTAGTGCGTGCCGGCGACGGCGCAGGCCTTGACGAGCTCGCGCCCGTAGGCGGCATAGGGGCCGACCGTGGTCACGAGGACGCGCGTGCGGGCGGCGAGGTCCGCGCAGGCGGCGGGGTCGGAGACGTCGACGACGACCCGCGGCCACGTGGCGGCGGCGTCACCGAGCTCGGCGGCGAGGGCGTCGAGCTTGTCCCGCGAGCGTCCGGCGAGGGCGACGCGCAGGCCGTCGGGGGCGTGGTCGCGCAGGTGCGCCGCGGTGAGTCGACCGACGAAGCCGGTGGCTCCGACAAGCACGACGTCGAGGTCGCGGGCAGCGGTGGGTGCAGTCATGAATCGACACTAACCCGTTGTGCCGCAACCTGTTTCATGTTCAACCGACTCGCCCCCTTCCCTTGCGGGGCGCTCTCCGATAGACAGGGAGCCCGGGGACGATGCCGTCCCTCCTCTCGACTGTGAAGGAGTAGCACCATGACGCAGCCTCCGAACGAGACCCCTGACCTGCCGGAGGAGGCCATCGGCGGCGTGCCCGTCGAGGCCCCGACCGCCGGTGACGGCGGTGCCGATGGCGCTGCCGGTGACGGCGGTGCCGATGGCGCTGCCGGTGACGGTGGCGCGGACGGTGCTGCCGGTGACGGTGGCGCGGACGGTGCCGCTGGTGACGGTGGCGCCGACGGCGGAGCCTGAGTGACCGACGCCCACGAGGCCGGTGCACCCGCGCGGTGCACCGGCCTCGCCCGCGTCACCGACCTCGGCCCCGAGGAGCTCGAGCGCTCCTGGGGTCGAGAGCCCCGGCACGTGACCGCGGCGGCGCTGCCGACCCCCTTCGACGACCTGCTGACGACCCGTGACGTCGACGACCTGCTCTCGCGTCGTGGCCTGCGCACTCCCTTCCTGCGCGTGGCCCTTGACGGGCACACGCTCGCTGACGCCGACTTCACCCGCGGCGGTGGCGTCGGCGCGGGCGTGACCGACCAGCTCGACGACACCGCGCTGCTGCGCCTCTTCGCCGAGGGGCACACCCTCGTCCTGCAGGGCCTGCACCGCACCCACCCGCCGGTGCTCGAGCTCGCCCAGGACCTCGCCGCCGACCTCGGCCACCCCGTGCAGGTCAATGCCTATGTCACCCCGCCGAGCAGCCGCGGCTTCGCCGCCCACTACGACGTGCACGACGTCTTCGTCCTGCAGACCGCGGGGGAGAAGCGCTGGCGCCTGCACGCCCCCGTCCAGCCGCACCCGCTGCGTGACCAGCCGTGGCAGGACCGGCGCCCGGCCGTCGAGCAGGCGGCCACCGGCGAGCCGCACCTCGAGGTCACGCTTCGGCCCGGCGACGTGCTCTACGTGCCCCGTGGCTGGCTGCACTCCGCGACCGCCCTCGGTGGCGTGAGCACGCACCTGACCGTCGGCATCCACGTGTGGCACCGCGGACACCTCGCCGAGGCCGTCCTCGACGCCGCGCGAAGGGGGCTGGCTGCGCAGGAGTCGCAGCGCACCTCCCTTCGTCCCGGGGTGGACGTCACCGACCCCGAGGCCATCGCCGACGACCTCGCCGCCGTCCGCGAGGCGCTGCTGCAGGCCGTCGCCGACGTCGACGCGAGCGCCGTCGCCGCCCGCCTCGCCGCTCGCCAGCGCGCGGCCCA